>ENA-ORUB01004700-ORUB01004700.1-human-gut-metagenome-genome-assembly--contig:-NODE-4700-length-10266-cov-3.223778_pt1 | contig 10266 bp, 9 predicted proteins | sample MGYA00241918_ERZ509200 | MGnify/ENA primary metagenome ERZ509200 (study PRJEB26280, sample SAMEA2338853) | human gut metagenome | biome: human gut; feature: human-associated habitat; material: faeces... | reverse complement strand
CCTTGGCCGACGTGGAGCCCACCATCCACCATATGGGCGATTTTCTTCGTGCGGAAAACGCCGCCGGGCGCCCGTGGCTGCCGGCAAGCCACAATATTCTGCGCGCGTTCACCATCCCGTTCGATTCCATCAAGGTGCTGATTGTCGGCCAGGACCCCTACCCGACCCCGGGTCACCCGGTGGGTTTGAGCTTCTGCGTGGCGCCAAATGTTCACCCGCTGCCGAAAAGCCTGATCAATATTTATAAGGAATTGGTTGACGACCTTGGGGTGCCCATGCCCACCAACGGCGATCTGACACCGTGGACGGAACGTGGGGTGATGTTGCTCAACAGATGTCTGACTGTCGGCGTCGGACGGCCAAATTCACATCAGGGCAAAGGCTGGGAGGAAGTCACCGAGGCCGCGATTCGTGCGTTGAACGCGCGCACGGACGCCGACGGCAAGCCCAAGCCGTTGGTAGCGATTCTCTGGGGGCGTAATGCGCAAAGCCTCGAGCCATTGCTGACCAATGCCTTCATTATCAAATCGCCTCATCCGAGTCCGCTGTCCGCTTCCCGCGGATTCTTCGGCTCCAAACCATTCTCCAGAGCCAATCAAGCCCTAGTCACCATGGGTGCCGACCCGGTGGATTGGACTCTTTAGGCAGGCCAACAGTCATTGTGAGTAGTTACAGTGGGGGGCATGACTTTGTTCCCCACGCAACCGAACATACCTTCGCCGACCACCGCCGCACGACCGGTCGCCGTTCCCGCGCCCGGCGTGTCGGCTCCGCTGGGTGCCGATGACGCCAAACGCGCACGTATCCTGGCCGACGCCATTCGGGCGAGGTTCGCCCAGACACTGGTAGGTCAGGATAATCTACGCGAATCGCTTATCGTGACCTTGGTGGCCGGCGGGCATATTCTTATCGAATCCGTGCCGGGCTTGGCCAAGACCACGGCCGCCCAGACGCTCGCCACCTGCGTATCCGGCTCGTTCAAGCGCGTGCAGTGCACTCCTGATCTCATGCCATCTGATCTGGTGGGCACGCAGGTCTTCGATTTTGCGTCGCAGAAGTTCACCACGCAGATCGGTCCGATTCACGCCAATTTCGTACTGCTGGACGAGATCAACCGTTCGAATGCCAAAACCCAGTCCGCCATGCTTGAGGCCATGGCCGAGGGTGCCACGACCATCGGCGGGCAGCGTATCGCCTTGCCCAAGCCGTTCATGGTGATCGCCACCGAGAATCCGATCGAGGAGGAGGGCACGTTCAACCTGCCCGAAGCCCAGATGGATCGTTTCATGATGAAGGCCGTCATGACCTATCCTTCGCCCGACGAAGAGGCTCGGATGCTGGCCATGCTCACCCGCCGCGGCTCCGACATGATCGGTCCCGACACCATCACCGGCGAACGCATTTCCGTGTCCGACGTTGATTTTTTGCGCAAGGCGGCACGCCGCGTGCATGTTTCCGACGCGATCATGCGTTATGCGGTCGATATCACCGCCACGTCACGAGGTGCCGGCTCCCGCCCCATCAAGGGACTGTCATCCTTGGTGCGTTTGGGTGCCTCGCCGCGCGCCACCATCGCCTTGACCCGTATCGGCCAGGCGAAGGCGTTGCTGTCCGGGCGCGACTATGTGGTGCCCGAGGACCTCAAGGCGTTCGCTCATGAGGTGCTGCGCCACCGTATTATGCTGACGTTCGAGGCACTGGCCGATGGCGTGGTCAGCGATCAGATCGTCGACAAGATCGTCGAAACGGTTCCTGTTCCGTGAGTTCCGATTCCGTTCGCAAGAAGATCGAGGCCCTTGGCACTCAGCTGAGCCTGCCTACCGTAAGGAAGGCTTTGGGCGCGCTGGAGGGCGAACACGCATCCGGGCGTCGTGGCGGCAGCGGCGATGCGATGGATGTGCATGCCTATGAGCCAGGCGACGAATCCCGTCTTATCGATTGGAAGACCAGCGCCCGCCAAGGCCGCCCCATGGTGGTCGAGCGTGAGCGCCTGTCGACGTCACGGGTCTGGTTGCTGATGGACGTGGGCCTGGAGATGACTGGCGTATGCCCTTCCGGAGAACGCGCATGGCAGGTTGCCGCCAATGCGCTGCGTATGTTCGCCGCACTGTCGTTGCGCCGGTCGGACGATATTTCGCTGGTGTTCGGCGATGAGTCCAGCATCACCCGCGTACGGTTCAACGGTGGGTTCGCGCAGTTCGAACGCACGCTGGACAAGGCGCTTGACCGTGATTGGGATCATCACCGTAATATCGACGCGCTGCTGGAATATGCGCGCCGTATCAAGGATCGCGAGGCATTGATCGTATTGGCCACCGATGAGCATGCGATGGAGGAGCGGCATATCACCACGATCCGTCGTATTACCCGCACCCATCCGATGGTGCTGATCGATGTGGCGACGATGAATCCGTTCAAGGCCGTCTCATCCCGCCACGCTCCCGCCGACGGCTTGAGTGCACGGCGTGTGCCGGCATTCCTGCGCAACGCCAAGGCAGCGGCCGAGGTCGATACTCATCGCGCGTATATGGCCGCGGCTTTGGAACAGGAGCTCACCCGTGCCGGTTCCCATATCATTCGATCCGCATCCAGCGAATCCATGTTCGATCGTTTCGTCGCCCTGGTGTCCCGGGCATTGGCCCGCACCACACGCAATAGACTGGGTACTGCACCCGAACTGGTCGGACTGACTTTGGCTGGTGATCTATGATGCACAGCATGTTCCCCATCATCCCGCTCGCCACTGATCCCGGCGATCTCAGGCCCGTGGAGTCGTTGGCCTTGACCACTCCCCTGGTGGTGGCCATCGTCGCATGCCTGTTGCTGGCGGTAGGTCTGATCGCGTTGATCATCATGCTGTCTCGCCCCGCACGCAAACCTCGGAACAGCGACCGCGCGCGTGGCGCTCATAGCAATGCCAGCTCCAAGGCCGAGTGGCGTGCCCGCATCGACGATGTGGTGGCCCGTCATGAATCCGGAGCACTGCCCCGGCATGAGGCTTTCGTCGAATTGTCCGTCATCGCCCGTGATTTCGCCGGTGCCGCATCAGGCAAGGAGCTTAGTTCCAGTACGCTGACCGATTTGGCGTACCTGAATCGCACGCCCGCGAATCGCCAAGGATTGGACGCATTGAAGCAGACCATTGGCGCGTTGTATCCACCGGAATTTGCCGATGATGCCCGCAACCGAATCGCCCAGACGACCAGCGTGCAGCAGGCCGCCGAGTGGGTGGCGAATCTGGTGGAAAGGTGGCGTTCATGATGCTGGCATGGCATTGGCCTTGGGCCGCTCTGGCCGGCGTCTTGGCGACGCTGGCGATTATCGTGCTGATTGTCGTGTTCGCCCGCCGTAACGCCGCCGACGACACCCCTGTATTCTCGATGGACGACGATCTCAATACCGAGCACGCTTCCCGCCTGTTCCGTCAATGGCGCGCTTTGGGCCGTCTCGCCATCAGCGTGCTGGTGCTTGCGCTGGCGCTGGCCATTGTGCTGGTGGCTCGCCCCAGCCAAGTGGATGCCGGTGACGAACGCGCTTCCAGCCGAGATATCGTCCTGTGTCTGGATGTGTCGGGGTCCACGCTCCCCTATGATCGCGAGGTCATCGATACCTATTTGGAACTGGTCAAGCATTTCAAGGGGGAACGTATCGGTTTGAGTATCTTCAACTCGACCTCACGCACGGTGTTCCCGCTGACCGACGACTACGAACTGGTCACCAAACAGTTGACCTCCGCCAGCAAGGCGCTGAAAGGCGTCGAGTCGCAGGATGACATCGATAAGATGTCCGATGCCGAATATCAGGACATCGCCAATTGGCTCGAAGGCACGCAGAACCGCAAGGACGCCACCTCCTTGATTGGCGACGGCGTGGTGTCTTGCGCGGCGATGCTCCCCGGTTTCGCTTATGGCGAAGCCAATCATGCGAATGCCGACCGTCAGCGTGCGGCATCCATCGTGCTGGCCACCGACAACGTCGTGTCGGGCAAGCCCACCTATTCGCTGACCGAAGCGTTGGATTTGACCCAGCAGACCAAAATCACCGTGGACGGCCTGTATTCCGGGCCGAAAGCCAGTGAATCGGACCAAACCACAACGGATATGAAGTCCGCGATCGAGTCGCATGGAGGCATCTTCCTCACCCAATCGAATGGCGCGTCGATAGATGAGCTGGTACGGGATATTCAGTCGCGTAGAGATACGGATGTGGAGAACAAGGCGAAATCCTCAATGGTGGACGCTCCCGGTCTGTGGACGCTTGCTCTGGCCGTGATACTCATTATCTGGATCGTATGTGCATGGAGGTTGAGGCGATGAACGGATTCACCTTCTCCCCCGCCTTGGGCTGGGTCGCCGACGGACTGCTGGCGGCCGGGCTCGCCGTACTGGCCATTCTCGAAATCGTGTTGTTTGTTCGCCGCCGTGCTTCCAGTGACGAGACCGTGTGGGCTTGCATACGACGTACGCTTATGCTGCTCATTGTCGCGGTGATGGTACTGACTCCCAGCGTGGTATCGTCTACCACCTCACAGGTCATCAATGCCACCGACGTCATCGTGGCGGTGGATACCACCGGGTCGATGGCGGTGGCCGATGCCACATACGGGTCCGAGAAGACCATTACCCGCATCGATGCCGCGCGTCAGGCCGTGCATGATGTGACCGCTGCTTACCCGGACGCCAGTTTCGCGGCGTTACGGTTCGGTGCTTCGGGGACGCTTGATGTGCCGCTGACCCCGGATGCGCCGGCCATCGATAATTGGGCCAACACGTTGGCGGTGGAAGCCACATCCGTGTCGGCGGGATCCAGTCTGGATGCTCCGATCGATCAATTGCTGCTGACCGCGAAGTCGATTCGTGAAGCGCACCCGGATGATGCGATTGTGCTGTACCTCATCACTGACGGCGAACAGACCTCGAATGTGACGCGTCGTACGTTCTCGTCACTGCGACAGTATCTCAATGATGGGTTTACCGTGGGCGTCGGCTCGACCGAGGGCGGCAAGATTCCCGTCATCGCCGATGGCGTCAGTGCCGGCGATTCCAACACCACGGACCACTGGGTGGTCGACCCGGATACCGGCGAACCCGGCATCTCCAAGATGGATGAGAAGAACCTTAAAGACATTGCCGACGAGATCAGCGGCACATATGTGGCCGTGGACGCTTCACAGACTTTGGCGGATTCGGTTTCGGCCAAGTCGTCGAAGCAGTGGCGCATGGCCACCACGGTCAAGGAACGCACACGCACCACGCCGGTGGTATGGCCGTTGGCCATTGCGTTGGCGATATTGCTTGCCATGGAAGTCGGTGCATGGATCGCAACCTCAAGGAGGCTGCTGTGAGAAACAGTAACGAAATCCACAAGAACGATGGCTCGGCGAATATTCGGATGCGGGCGAAATGCCCGCTTTGGGCACGTATCGTCCTGGCTTGTGGCACCGTATTGCTGCTGCTGGTTGCCGGCGTGGCGGCAGTAAACCTGTCCGCTTCGATTACGTTCAATCAGGCCACCACATCATTGAATGCCAATATCAAAGCGGCTCAGGATGAGTCCACGGATATCACCACGCTCAAGGCGCAACAGCAGCAGACCGATGCGCAATTCGCCGAGGCCGGGCGAATGCGTACGCTTCTGTTGCCGCAAGTCAAGGACGCCATCGACACCAATGCTTCGATTTCTTCCGAGCTGACGAAGATTACCCTGAAACAGGCCGAGGCGCAGAACAGCGGTTCCGATTCCGGGCAAGCCCAATCGGCGCAGCAATCCGAGAGTTCCTCAGCCAATGCCAAAAAGGGCGGCGCGTTGACCGACGAGCAGAAGAAGCAGGTCGAGGAGCTGATGAAGGCCAATCAGCAATCCACCGATACCCAGTCGAACACCACCCAATCCAAGCAGAAAGCGACGCAGAACAAGGGTACCGGGGCCACCAAGCCGTGGTGAGCAATCGTTCACGGTTGCTCTTTTCTCACACCCTCACGGGTCATGGCTTTATCGCGGCTGTTCCCGGTTTCGGCTGTCGGCTTTGGCATTTATCCAATTTTCGATAGGCCATGGCTGATCCAAGGTATGTCCGAACAGGCTATTTGTGGATAATCGTTACGACTATGCACAACACTTGGGGATAACTTCGCCCAAAACCGGCAAGCTAGAACCACATTGGTCGTTCCGGCTGGACAAGCATGAGTCTTGTCCTTTTAGCTGGATATATGAATACCTACACCAGCAACCCAGCACCCATCGATCCCACCGGCGGCTTTGCCGGCAATACGGTGACGCCGTTCGATTACGGCACTTGCCCTTGCCATGCGGCGGTACAGCGTAGTCGCGACCTCGTGTCCGTCCAGCGTGCGGCCACACTGGCGCAATCGGACCAGACGGCGGTGGCCGTGAACCGCTCCAGCAACATCGTGTGGACCGGTAAAGCCGCCGATCTATTCCGATCGCGGCTCAGTCGCACCGCACAGTATTCGGCCAGTCTCGCGCAAGACATGGAGACCACCCACCGATTGGCTTGGGGGTCGTCATGAGCGAGCACGATTACTGGCAAGTGGAATCGTCCGTTTACGGCGGAGTGGGATATGCGCCAGCCACTCTTGAAGAATATGCCGCCATAGCCAAGGCTCTCGATGACGAGGCGGCAGGATTTGCGGCCATAGCCACGGCTTGGGAATCGGCCGCATTACAGTTGCAGTCACATCGGCATAGTGCGCCGATGTGCGTCACCTTGCAGTCGGGCGATCCGAGCGCCGTTGTTCCCGGCCATGTCACTGCACCATATGCCGCGCTGGGCAATCGGTGTTATGACCATGCAACGGCATGTCAGCGGTTGAGCGATGATCTGCGTGGCGCGGCCGATCTGCTGATTCGCGCACACTCTCTGTATTCTCAGGCGGAGATGACGGCTCGGCGCATGTTTACCGAATTATTGCAGGCCGGCACACAGGCCAAACCGGGATATGCCGCGGCGGGTGTTGCCGCTGTGGCGGCGGGCGGCTTTCTGGCCGGCTGGACTATTGACGGCAAACCGAACCCGGCATGGATGTCCACGTTCACCTATCCGTTCCAGGAAGGAGTGCTTAGCGGCGCGGGCGGAATCATTGGCGGCGTACCTATCGGCAAGAGCATTGCGCACACCGATGAGGTCAACAAGGCTGCGGGGAAAATCGCCAATTTCTCCGGCCCGGCGAAAGACGTCGTCCAAGGCAATCATCTGGACGTGCGCGAGGTGCAGGCGAATGCCGACGTTGTCCGCGCAAGCGGATCGGTGGCCGAGTCAATGGAGAATCTGCGCAGGCTCGCCGAAGAGCGGCTCGGCAAAATCGAGCTGAACAGCGGACTCGAATATGGGACCATCGCCATTCAACGCTATGAACGATCTGATGGAACCAACTCCTGGCTGGTCACCATCCCGGGTACCGATGGACAGCCTGACTCACCATTTGGCTGGGCGCAGAACGTGGAACTGATGAGCGCCGATCAGGAGCGCCGCAGGAAAGCGGACAGCGCTCGCATGGTTGCCGAGGCGATGCGTCAGGCAGGCATCGGCAAGGATGAGCCCGTGGCGCTGATCGGCCATTCCCAGGGTGGTATCGTTGCCGCCACGCTTGCCTCGGATTGGGCGGAGGAATATACCATCGAGCATGTGGTGACAGCCGGATCGCCGGTGGCCAATCATCCGATTCCGCAACGCACGTGGGTCACCAGCGTGGAAATCGATGATGAACTGGTCGCCGCACTGGATGGTGCCGCCAACCCGGTCACCGATAACTGGCTCACCGTACAAGGGCATGTATCGCCCGCGCCCGCGGCAACACCATCCACAGTGCATTCGGACGGCTCATGCACTCCCGGCGCAACGCCCATCACCGGTCTGACCCCATATGACGCCGCACCCGTGGCTGGTTCGACCAACGGCAGGGAGTTGTCGCACTGGATCAAATACCATCAGGCCGCCTATCAGAACGCCACCGACCTCGGCTCCCCCGCCGTGCAACGCCACGAAGCCCATTTCCAGGAAGTTATCAACGGAGAGCTCAAGGAAACCCGCTACTACCAAGGCCGCATGACCCAGTCCGCGACCATTGCCCCTAGCGAGCGAACCACCGAGTTCAGCACGTTCGGCGGTTAAAAGTAAATACCACACTTGACAGAGTTGTCAAGAAAGGAGTTAACAATATAATGACGAGTAGGAGATGGCTCATCAAACTGATGAAGCAAGCGGCAGAACGCAAGAATGTCACGTTTGAAAGTATCAGGCAAGGAGGGAGTCATGAGATATTCCAACTCGATGGACTTATGATTCCCCATCCCACGTCATAACGAAATCGACAACAACCTCGCGGACATTATTTGCAAAGAAGCAGAAGCCAAACTCGGGAAAGGCTGGTATCAGCAGTGAAAACATATCAGGTCATCGTTCGTCCTGGCGAAAAATACTGGATTCTTGAGATTCCCGGTATCGGTTTCACGCAGGCAAGAACAACAGCAGAGATTGAAAGTATGGCACGCGACCTTATCACCGTCATGACACAAGATGCTGATTTCGCACTCACCGTAGAGACAAAGCTGCCGCAATCCGTGCAGGAGCATCTTGATGAAGCTCGGCGACTGCGCAAGGAAGAAGCGGAATGCAGATCGAACGCAGCGCGGGAAACTCGCGCCGCAGCACAAGAACTACATGGCATGGGTCTCGCCCTACAGCAAATAGGCGATATACTCGGGGTCTCACGGCAACGGGCACATCAACTTGTCAATGCTTAGCATCAATCGGCTACCCCACAATGCAATCACCGCAGAGACGCGGCTAGCGCCACTTTCCCGGGATTGTTGCGCTAGCATGCCCGAAACCCCCTCTATCAGCGCAACATTCCCGGGAAAGTGGCGCGCAAAGAGTGTCAGGCGCGTCGCTCGATGAGTGCGCGGCCGGATGCGAGGCGGTCGAGCACACCGGTTTTGGCGATGGCCAGCATCAGATACCAGGCCATCACGCCGCTGATAAGCACGCCGCCGGTGACCTCGGAAATCATGTGCACAATGCCACGCGGGCTGACGAATGACACACCCACGTAGCGAAACAGCATCAGATATGTGCCGTATTCCAAGGCGACCAACGCACCGGATGCAATGGAAATCGGCAGATTGAACATGCGGTAACGGGTCAAGGCGAACGGAATCTCAGCGAAAACACCTTGCAACAGCGCCGAGATAATCACGAAGCCCAAATCGAACTGGCTACCAATCACCGTTTCGACCAGCGTGCCGATAAGGTTCACGTACAGCGCCGCTCCGGGTTTGCGCAGAATCAGCACCGCCAGCGTACCGGAGAAGTACCAGACGGCGTGCACGATGCTGGCGAAACCGGGCAGAATCGCGCCGAATACCGAAGAGATCGGCATGTACGCGAAGTTGAATCCCCAGAAGATCACGCCGCAGGCCGCACCCAGCGTGGCACCGACCGCGATATCCAACGGCTGCCATTTCAGTGACGATACGGCAATCGGACGTTTCGGAAGAGTATGAATGGTGGTTGCAGGCATGGTGATCTCCTAGCCTTAAAGGCCGCACACAGTAATCGAACCACGGGCGTTCCTTGACCTGTGCGGCTCGGGCGGGAACGCCGCACCACAGTATAGCCGCTCGGTTCACGGCTGGAAGTACCCTTGGAGGTTATGAAGCTTACCGATATTTCCCCCGCAATCGCATTGACCCCACTCGACGGCCGTTATCACAAGGCCACCGCCCCGCTCGTCGAATACATGAGCGAACCTGCCCTGAACCGCGAACGCATGCGTGTCGAAGTCGAATGGATGATTCTTCTGGCCAACGGCTTTGAGGGCAACGGCAACCAGCCGATCGTTGACGGCGTCAAGCCGTTCACTGCCGAAGAGCAGGCCTTCCTGCGCGCCATTCCCGAGGACTTCGGCGCCGAAGGCATCAAGCAGCACGCCGCTCATGAGGCCATCACCCACCACGATGTGAAGGCCGTGGAGTACTACATCGATGATCAGATCGACAAGGCTCCGGCCGAGCTGACCAACATCAACGACGAGCTGAAGACCCTCGTGCACTTCGCCTGCACGTCCGAAGACATCAACAACCTCTCCATCGCCCGTTGCGTCAAGAACGCGATGGAAAACGTGTGGACCCCGGAGTTCAAGCGCATCATCGACCACCTCGCCGGCAAGGCCGAGGAATTCAAGGATATGCCGCTGCTCTCCCTCACCCACGGCCAGCCGGCCACACCGACCACGCTCGGCAAGGAGC
>ENA-ORUB01004690-ORUB01004690.1-human-gut-metagenome-genome-assembly--contig:-NODE-4690-length-10274-cov-2.353068_pt1 | contig 10274 bp, 9 predicted proteins | sample MGYA00241918_ERZ509200 | MGnify/ENA primary metagenome ERZ509200 (study PRJEB26280, sample SAMEA2338853) | human gut metagenome | biome: human gut; feature: human-associated habitat; material: faeces... | reverse complement strand
TGAATATATTAAACATATTTAACTCCTCTATAATTATAATATATTGATAAAAAAAGTTATAACCAGACTATTCAGGAAATCTGCAAAAAGACTTCCTATAAGTGGTATTAACAGATAAGCCTTAACTGATGGAACATATTTGTCACATACTGCCTGCATATTTGCCATGGCATTAGGCGTTGCTCCCATTCCAAATCCACATGTACCTGCAACAAGAACTGCTGCATCGTAATCTTTTCCCATAATATTGAATACAATAAAATATGTAAATAAAACAATAACAATTATCTGTGCACCAAGAAGTATAACAAGCGGAAGAGCTAGTGATGCAAGCTGCCATAACTTAAGTGTAATCATAGCCATTCCAAGAAATAATGATAAACTTATACCTCCAAGGTCATTAATTTCTCCCATATGAATAACAAGCTTTCCATTTCCTGCATATTCTGCAATGTTACGCATAAGCGCAGCTGCAATCATGGCCCCGATGTATATAGGAAAAGTAAGTCCTGTCTTCGTAAGAGCCCATGAAAAAATAGTTCCTATACCAATAGCAATAATTAGCTGGAATACGGCTGATGCATACATTCTGGAATGTCTTTCATGCTTCTTTTCGTCTTCAATAAGAAGACTGTCATCCTCTGGAATTGCTGTATCTAAAAGGTTTTTCTTCTCAATAAGTCTCTTGCCTAATGGTCCTCCTACAAGACTTCCAAATATAAGACCAAATGTAGCTGCAGCAGTACATATTGTCGTTGCACCCTTAACATTAAAATCTTCAAGTACCGGTCCAAATGCACCCGCAGTACCATGTCCGCCAACCATAGGTATTGAGCCTGTACACATTCCTATAAGTGAATCAAGCCCAATAACCTTAGATAAACCTACTGCAACACCATTCTGTATAAATATAAGTACTATAACTAATCCTAAAAATATCACCATAGATTTTCCGCCCTTTTTAAGTACTTTAAGATTAGCCTGAAATCCTACGGATGTAAAAAAGAATACCATGCATACTTCTTTAAGTGTGTCATCAAATGAAAACTCTAATATATGAGTAACATAACATATACATGTAAATATAGCAAACAACAGTCCTCCTACAACAGGTGCCGGTATACAGAACCTTTCAAGGAATTTAATTTTCTTTCGTAAATAGCTGCCTAGAAGCAGTACAAGTACCGCAATAGCCAGCGTCTGATACATATCTAACTGAACCTTCATTAAATTTCTCCATTCTTTATAGCATTAACCTGATATACAGAATTAATTATTCTGTCAAAACATTGATGCCACGCTCTGTATAATAAGCTGCTGCACCTGAATGGAACGGAATATCTACTCCATCAGCCGCCGTATTTATATCAAATGAAATATCAAGAGATGTAGCATACTTAAAATCATCAGCATGCTCATATATTGTCTTAGTCACATTCTTAATAACATCGTCTGAGAGTGACTGCTTTGCAATCAGAACTGCCTTAACACCAATAGTTGTCACATCAGAATCCTGATCATTATAAGTTCCTGCCGGAATAGTATATTTTTCACAGAGAGAATACGCTGATAACATCTTGTCTATGCATTTGTCATCAAGACTTATAAGACATATGTCACATTCCTTAGATAACTGTCCAATAACTTCTGTTCTTGTTCCTGCTGTACAGAAAAATGCATCAATTTCTCCAGCTTTAAGTTTTCCAGCAGCTTCTGTATAATCCATATTGACCTTATTAATAAGCTCGTCAGTAATTCCACTCATCTTTAATATCTGCTCTGCATTCTTTTCAGATCCTGACTCTGATGCACCGACACTTACAGTTTTATTAATCAGGTCATCAATACCTGTGATTCCAGAATCTTTCCTTACAACAATCTGGCAGCATTCTGTATAAAGGGAAGCAACCGCTTTGTAACCCTTCTGGTATTTTTTATCAGCAAATGTACCAGTTGCATTATATGCATCACTTAACAGATCTGCCTGGACAATAGCAAGGTCTATATACCCATCAGATATAAGCCTTAAATTAGCAACCGAACCAGCAGTAGTCTTTGTTTCAAATGTATATCCATCAATCTCTTTATCTGCCAGCTGTGTAAACGTGCTTGCAAATGAATAATACACTCCGCCTATATCTGCTGCACCAAATTTCAAATTCTTACTATGCCCGCTACATCCTGCCATCACAAACAATAAACAGGACATTAATACACATAATATTTTCTTCATTCATTTATCCTCTTAACAATAATTCTTTTTCATAAACTTTGCCATCCTTTATGTACATTCTAGGGACACGCTTACTTACTGCACATGTAATCTCATAAGGAATTGTTCCTGCAAGCTGTGCCATATGCTCAATAGGATTAGCCTTACCAAATATCTCTACTTCACTACCAACGTCAACATTCATTTTATCTGTAAGATCAATCATGCACATATCCATACATATCTTGCCTCTCTGTGGAGCAGGACCTTCTTCTGTCATAAGCTCATATCTGTTAGAAAGGCATCTGAAATATCCATCAGCATATCCATAAGGAACAACTCCCATTCTTGTCTTTCTGTCAGTCTTGTATATTCCTCCATAGCTTATTGCTGTTCCGGCAGGGTAAGTCTTGATTGTGCTTACTGTTGTCTTAAGTGACATAACAGGCTTAAGTCCAAGCTCCTGTGCAAAATCTCCATATCCATAGAGCAGAAGTCCTGGTCTTACCATGTCAAGCCATGTTTCAGGATATCTTGCAACAGCACCTGTATTGGCACAGTGTCTTATCTTGAATTTCTTTCCAAGTTTTTTCTCAACTTCATCAATCACACTGGTAAACAATTCAAACTGATGCTTAGTATAGCTTTCATATTCTTCTCCAAATTCATCAGATACTGCAAAATGTGTGAATATTCCCTCAGCATCAAGACCTGGAAGAGTACAGCCTTCACATATTCCTTCAACACCACTTTCAAAATAATCTCCGTCGCACAGATATCCAAGTCTTGACATTCCTGTATCAACTTTAATATGAATCTTTAATGTACCACCACATTTAACAGCTTCCTCACTGTATTCAAGTGCCTTAGCCCTGCATGTTACAGCCTGTGTTATATTATTCTTAATAAGTTCAGATACTTCTTCCTTAGGTGTATGTCCAAGTATAAGAACCGGCATTGTAATACCATTATGTCTTAATTCTACAGCTTCATCTATACTGCTTACTGCAAGATAATCTGCTCCGGACTCCTGTAAAAGTCTGCTTACCTGTACAGAACCATGTCCGTAAGCATCTGCTTTTACAACGCCTAAAAACTTAACATTTTCTCCAATTCTTTTCCGTAATGTTTCATAATTATGTGCAAGTGCATCCATATCTATTTCAGCCCATGTTCTTCTTAATGTTGAATCCATAATAATCTGCCTCCATTATCTAAACATATTTTAATATTTTACCATTTTATTGATGATTAGTGAATATTTTTTAAATTAATTTTAGGTTGACATTTTATAGTAATGTCAGAACAAAGATAAAAGATATCAGATTGGAGAAATTTTATGTTATGTCGAAAGAGCTGATGAAGGCTTATATATTTCTATATGCTCTGATGCAGACTGTAATTCTGTAACTGAAATGTATATTAACGCATGGACAAGAGTTATTCCTAAAGCAGCTTATGACCATTGCAATGATATTCTTATTCTTGAGATGGGAAGTAATGGTGGCTGGGAGAATGATTATGATGAACTTATAAAACAATATCAGAATATAATTGATAACAGCTATTATGCTGATTATATAATTGTTGGTGATACTGATAATCCGGGAGAATCAGCTGACATATATCAGGATATATACGATAATAATGGTAATTATGCAGGACTTCATGCAACATTATGGGAACAAGCTCTGTATGATGCATTTGGAGAACATTTCCTTAACACAAGACTTTATCTTATGGAAAATGCACTATCTGACTGTGGACTTACACCAACCGAAAATGATATAATTGATATACAGACAGGCAATCTTCCTGAACAGCTTCGTGCTGATTTCACACATTTTAACTCTTATGGATATTATTCCAAAGCCAAAGCTATATACTTAAAGGGTATAGAACTTGGCTACTGGAATTAATATTATTCGACTGGAGGATTATATATGAGAATATTATTAGTTGAAGATGACCGCTCATTATCAAGGGCCGTATCAACTATATTACAGAAGAATAATTATTCTGTTGACTGCGTTGAAAATGGTCAGATGGCCCTTGATTATCTAGAAGAAGATATATATGATGCTGTAATTATGGATATTATGATGCCGGTAATGGATGGAATTACAGCTTTAAAGAATTTAAGAAAATGTGGCAGCAACATTCCGGTTCTTATGCTTACTGCAAAGACTGAAATAGATGATAAAGTAGAAGGGCTTGATAATGGTGCTAACGATTATCTTACCAAACCATTTGACACAAGGGAACTGCTTGCAAGAATCCGTGTACTTACACGCTCTGAAAAACAACAAGATAATGTTATTACACTTGGAAATATTTCGCTGAACACAACTACATGTGAATTATCTTCTCCTTCAGGTTCATTTCTTCTTACTAATAAGGAATATCAGATGATGCTGATGTTCATGAATAATAAAACTCAGGTTACTTCGGCAGAACATTTTATGGAGAAAATCTGGGACAGTGAATCTGATTCTGATATCAGCACCGTATGGACTTATATATCTTATCTCAGGAGAAAACTTGAAGCTTTAAAGTCTGATTATTCTATTGCTACAAGAAGAAATATGGGATATTATTTAAAAAATAACAACTAATATAAAGAAGGTATATAATGTCAAAAAATAATAAAGCATCTAATTATAATGAGAAAATGCTTACCCGCTTAAGAATACAATTTATAGTTCTTTCAATGGCAGTTGTAATAATTATGCAGGGATTTATAGTGTATACAAGTGTCAGAAACACATACAATAAGATGGTCGCTAAATCCGACCATCTTGTTTCGTCTATATATATTAATATTTTAGATAAGAAGCCAATTAAAGCAGATGCCAGGTATTTCTATATTACATTTGATAAAGATAACCGCCCCAGAACCATTAATATCGATAACATATCTGATATTTCTGAAGATGAGGCTTTGGCAATATATTATGAGGCATATGAGACAGGCGAACTTGATGGATTTTACAATGGTTACAGATATTGCATATATAAAAAAGAGAAACGTACAATTGCTGTATTCGTACTTCGAAGTAATATGATAGATGATGTTAAGAAAACAGCTGTTTCGCTTATAGAATCATCATGTGCAGGTATTGCGGTTATGCTCCTGATTCTTATATTTACTTCAAAGCTTATCGTCATGCCTATTGCAAAAGCACACCGCAAGCAGAAAGAATTCATAACCTCTGCAAGTCATGAGCTTAAGACTCCGATTACAGTAATAAGAGCTGATGCTGATATATTACAGATGGATAATCCTGATAATGAATGGATTGAAGATATAAAGAAACAGGCAGAAAATCTTACAGCTATGACTAACAGTCTTGTATCACTTGCAAGAATGGATGAGCGCAACGGTCATATAAAACGTGTGGTTTTTCCTGTTTCTGACCTTGCAGAAGAAGCTGTGCGCTCTTATAATGCACTTGCACTTGATTCAGGTAAACATTTTACCTACGATATTACACCTGACCTTACATGCTGCGGTGACGCATCATCAGTACGGCAGCTATTTACAATTCTTCTTGATAACGCATTTAAATATTCATCAGGTAAAGGTAACATAGACTTTAAATTATCTTCTTCAGGAAGCTATATTGTTTTAATCGTAAGCAATGATGTTGATAATATTGATAAGAACCTTACTGACAGAATGTTTGACAGATTCTACAGGGCTGATTCAACATCCGCTAAGATAACCGGATATGGTCTTGGTCTTTCAATTGCAAAGGCTATTGTTTCCGAGCATAACGGAAGTATTAAAGCCAAAATGGATGGTTCTCAAAGAATTATTATTAAAGCACAGCTTCATATTAAATAACACATATTGACCCAATATGTTATAATGAAAAAGAATTTAGTGTAATGCTGAATTCTTTTTTGTAGAGTGGAAAATTAACATGAGGGGAGAAATATTCTATGGAACCAGATTACAATAACAACTATCATAACAGCTATCAAAGCGAGTTTCAGCCCAATGGATTTGATGACCTTCATCTTGATGATGAAGTATACGAGATTAAATCTGACAGAATTAATCCTGAAGATTTTTATCAACACAGTCAAAAGAAACAATATTCAGAAGTCAGTCTCAGGAACATGCCTGTTGTGCTTATTATAATCCTTGCCAATCTGCTTGCAGGCATTATGTGCATAATAGCAGGCAGTGATCATTTTGAAACAGGTGGACTTAATTACCAGTATATTCATAATAATAAAGAATATATAAGGCTTCTGACTTATATGTTCCTGCATGCTAATTTGCCACATTTTATTAATAATATGGTTGCTCTGTATCTATTCGGCTCAAGACTTGAACCCCGTGTCGGTTCTCTTCGTACTGCAATTATATATTTCGGTTCAGGACTTGCATCAGGCCTTGTATCTGTATATGTATCACACCTTATCAATCCCGATGTAATCCGCTTTGCTGCAGGTGCATCAGGTGCAATATTCGGTGTAATGTGTGCAACACTTTTTACTAATTTCAGTTCAAAAACTGATTCTAATAAGACAACTGTAATCGTATCTATTGCATTAATTGTTGTATATGCTCTTATATCTAATGGTGCAAATGTAGATATCCTCGGTCATCTCGGTGGTGGGATAGCAGGTGGTATTCTTGTATTCATTCTGTACCATGACAGTTTAGATGGTGCATTTTCAGGAACAGTTTCAACACTTCTTGCTGTCATACTCACATTAATAATATGTTTTATCGGTGTGACACGCGCAGGCATTGGTACTAAAGCCAGCGCAATGCAGGATTCAAGAATCGATACAGTAAAAGAACAACAGATATTTCAGGATGAATCTATAACCTTTGGTGAATGTCTGGATAACAAATGTACAGATCCCGAATGGACTATTTTCAGTTCTACTGATAATAAAAAGGTTGTAGAATTCAACGGTAAAGTAGTATATAATAACATGAATTCTTCATTGAAGATTCAATTCACATATGATGAATCCATCAGTTACTGGACAATTAACTATATGGGACTAAATGGTACTGCAATGGATAGTAATGGTGCAGCTCTGCTTCTTAATTATCTGTGCAGCGATTATTTAAATTAGGAGGCGATGTACATGTCTAAGCTGTTTAATTCTGATGACGATGATTTTGGATATCTTGATGATTCTATTCATATTAACTGGAAGAAATTACTGCCTGCAATCATAATTGTTGCAGCAGCAGTAATTGCATTAATAATTGTACTTATTGTTTCTTTCGGTCATAGAGGGAAAAAAGTACCTGCAAATGCATCTTCAACCGAAGAGACTTCGTCTGTCAGTGAAACAGATACCGACGGCAATAATACTTTAAGTGATAAGGACGAGAAAGAACAGGATCCTCAGTATTCCGACAATGATGGAGCAATGAATCAGGATGCAGGTAATGGTGCTTCTGTAATTCTTTCCAACAACACTAATGAAACATCAGATATCACTATCGGCGTAGATGTTTCCAAATTTCAGGGAACTATAGACTGGGCACAGGCTGCTTCATCAGGTGTTGATTTTGCAATGATAAGAGTTGGCTACAGGGCGCAGAAAACAGGCGTTATCTATGCTGACACCAATGCAAAGTATAACATGCAGCAGGCTGCCGCTAACGGAATCAAAGTCGGAGCATACTTCTTCTCCTCAGCAGTTAATGAAGCTGAAGCTATTGAAGAAGCAGACTGGGTTGCAGATTTTATAGCAGATTACAGCATAACTTACCCTGTAGCATTTGACTGCGAGGGCTTCAACACATCTGAAAGCAGACAGAAGAGCATGACTAAGGCTGAAAGAACTGCCGTAGCTGCTGCATTTTTACAGGAAATATATGATAAAGGCTATACACCTATGTTCTATGCCGCTTCATCTGAGCTTACCAATAACAGCCAGTGGAACACTGCCAGTCTTGAACAATCATTTAAGATATGGGTTGCACAATATCCGTCAACGCCTTATCCTGAGACTCCATCCACATCATATGCAGGAACATACAGCATGTGGCAGTATACTAATCAGGGCAGGGTAGCAGGAATTGGTACAAATGTTGATATTAACGTTGCATATTTTGGTTATTCTGAAAGTAACAGCTCTCTAAGTGGTGAAACTGCAGCTGCCGCATCGCCAGATGTAGAAGCAGGCATGGTATTCACGTCTGTTAATGATACCGTTACTGCCAAAGATGAAGTAAGGCTTCGTGACAAGCCTAGTCAGGATACAGATGCAACAGTAATTACAACTCTTGTTAATGGTGAAACAATTACACGGACTGGAACAAGCAGCAGCGGCTGGTCAAGACTTGTATACAATGGACAGACTGTATACGCTGTTACAAGTTACTTAACAACAGACCTTACACCTAAAGCAACAGAAAGTCCTACAACCGGATTTAACACGAAATTCACAGACTGTAACGATACTGTAACTCCTAAGGAAGAGGTTAATCTTAGGAATAAGCCTAGTGTGACAGATGCAGATTCTGTTGTTGTTGCAACTGCTAAAAAAGGCGAGCTTTTTACCAGAACCGGTTATAATACTGAGGTTGGCTGGTCAAGGGTTGTATATAACGGACAGACACTTTACTGTGTTACAAGCCTGCTTTCTATCCAATAAATTTAAAATGTCAGGAGAATTATTGTGAGTATTATAATCACTGATTTATGCAAAACCTTTGATGACAATGAAGTTCTTAAAAATGTCAATATAACCCTTAAAGATAATTCTATATATTGTCTTATGGGAGCTTCCGGAATTGGAAAAACAACGCTTTTAAGAATTCTAATGGGACTTGAACATGCTGATTCCGGCAGTATATCCGGTATAGATATCAAAAGTATATCTTGTATGTTTCAGGAGGACAGGCTTATTCCTTATCTTTCTGCAATAGACAATGTCAGAATCGTGCTTCGTGGAAAAAACAATAGGGATGAAATCCGTAATAATCTGTTATCAATTCTTCCAGATGATAGTCTTGATATTCCTGTAAGTTCATTATCCGGTGGAATGAAAAGAAGAGTTGCACTTGCAAGAGCATTATCATATCCCGGGAAACTTATAATACTTGATGAACCATTCACAGGTTTAGATAAGGATACTAAGTTAAATGTAATAGACTATATCTTAAAAATGCGTAATAACCGTACTTTGCTTATTTCAACGCATGGAACTGATGATGCTAATCTGTTAGGGGCTGAAATAATAAAGCTTGATAAAAATATTAATTAAACTATTAAAGGGAGACTGTCTTATCGCAATCTCCCTTGTTAATATTATGTGACTACATTTCTTCAATAATCTTTCTTGCAACATATACGCCACTTGCAGAAGCGTGTGATAATGAATGTGTAACGCCGCTTCCGTCGCCAATTATGTATAAGCCCTTATATCTTGTCTCAAGATTGTTGTCAATCTCAACTTCCATGTTGTAGAACTTAACCTCAACGCCATACAGAAGTGTATCATCATTGGCAGTTCCCGGTGCAATCTTATCAAGTGCGTAAATCATCTCAATAATTCCATCAAGAATTCTCTTAGGAAGTACAAGACTTAAATCCCCCGGAGTAGCAGCAAGAGTAGGCTTTACAAGCCCCTCCTCAATTCGCTTTTCTGTACTTCTTCTTCCTCTCATAAGGTCGCCAAATCTCTGGACAATAACACCTCCGCCAAGCATGTTGGAAAGTCTTGCAATACTTTCACCGTATCCATTACTGTCCTTGAATGGCTCTGAAAAATGCTTTGCAACAAGAAGCGCAAAGTTGGTGTTCTCTGTCTGCTTCTCAGCACCTTCATAGCTGTGTCCATTAACTGTTACAATGCCGTTAGTGTTCTCATTAACTACAATTCCATTAGGATTCATACAGAATGTTCTTACAAGATCTTCGAATTCCTCTGTTCTGTATACAATCTTACTTTCGTACAACTCATCTGTAAGATGTGAAAATATAACAGCCGGAAGCTCAACTCGCACACCGATATCAACACGGTTAGACTTGGTTGGAATCTCAAGCTTCTGACAGACATTTTCAATCCATTTGCT
>ENA-ORUB01004665-ORUB01004665.1-human-gut-metagenome-genome-assembly--contig:-NODE-4665-length-10320-cov-11.560058_pt1 | contig 10320 bp, 7 predicted proteins | sample MGYA00241918_ERZ509200 | MGnify/ENA primary metagenome ERZ509200 (study PRJEB26280, sample SAMEA2338853) | human gut metagenome | biome: human gut; feature: human-associated habitat; material: faeces... | reverse complement strand
TGGCGCGGAATCTGGACCTGGCCCTGTGCTCCTGCGCGGCGGCGCTGGCAATGCTGGCAGGGCACATATCGTTCCGCCAGCAGGGGTCCTCCCTGCTCAACACCATAGGCGCACTGCTGCTGATGCTGGCGGTGGAGCCGGTGCTGCTGCACCTGTGGGGGACCACGCCGGGAAAGCGGCTGCTGGGTCTGACGGTGGAAAAGCCCGACGGGCGGCGGCCGGAGTGGGGTGAGGCCTTTGCCTACACGGCTCTGGCGCTGGTATGCGGCATGGCGCTGCTGATTCCCGTGGTGCGGCTGTGGCGGCTGAAAAAAAGCTATCAGGACTGCCGGGACGGACTGAAGCTGCCCTGGGAGGGGGAGGTGCTGTGTCAGAGCCGGGACATTCCCGGCTGGCGGTGGGCGCTGCTGCCCGCAGCCCACGGGCTGCTGATCCTGGTCATAGTGTGCGGCCTGATGAGTGCCATGATCCCTGTCCACCGGGGACGGCTGACGGTTCCGGAGTTTGCGGAGAACTTCAATCAAATGGCCCAGGCGGTGGAATCGCCTCTGCGGCTGCGGGAGGACGGCACCTGGGTGCGGGACATGCTGACAGGCTGCTATCCGGGGTTCAGGAAGAACGCCTTTCCCCAATCGCTGACCTTTGAGACGGACGGGGTCGGGTACATTACCGCCGTGCGCTTTCAGTGCGGCTACACTGCCCAGGGCGGGATGCAGGCCGTCGGTGACCCGGATGTGGTGTGGGCCGGGTATGCATACATACACCCGCTGCTGCTGTGCATGATGGCGGGACCCGGGGCCCAGGAGGGCAGCCGGCTGCTGCACCCCCGGGCAGGGGAGATCATAGCGCTGGTCAACGAAAGCTGGTACCAGGGGCTTACCTATGACGCAGGGAGCACCCACACCGCCGCCCGGGTGAGCTGCTGGGGCTATCTCCGGGAGGGCGAGGATACCATGCTGATCCCCGTGGAGGATTCGTGCCAGTTCACCGGGGAATTTGCAATCGTTTGGAAATAATGCGCCGGCCTTCAGCCAGGGCAGGCGGCGAAAAAACGGCCGCGCAGTTCAGGTGAACTGTGCGGCCGTTTTTTATATCGGTCGTTTTGCCTGCGCCGCAGGCGTTAACTTACCATTTACTGCTGGTCCTTGATAGCAGCCTGTGCAGATAGGTTAATAAACAGGGGTTTTTTATAAATTGAGCATTGCTCTCATTCTCTTTCCTATGTAACGAGGAAATCCTTTCGATTTCCTCTAACCTTATCAAGCAGTTTTTCTTCCTGCCCTCTGCCGTAAAGGTAGCTTTCACATTTGGCTTGCCATTCAAATTGACATACCATTCAAAAGTAGTATCAGAAGTCGGTGTAACCATATAAACGAACTGATTTATAACATCGTGGCTGATAGTGTTTCCGCTGAAATCAACAAGACTATTCAGCGTGGAAATGATACCGTCCAAGTCAAAACCTTTGGAATTGTCGCTCTCAGTCGGTATATTCTCAAGTGCTTTTTGAAGCTCTTGAATTTCCGTATCAATCGGCGTTCTCATCACTTGATATTCGTCCTTTGTGATTTCTCCGTCAGCTCTCATAGCAATTAAGTTTGTGAGCCTTGTGTTCGCCTTGTCCAATCTTGCCTGCACAACCACTGCATCAGACTGTTTACCATTTTCTCTTTCTTCCTTATAATAATATTTTATGAGGTCGATTGCAATAAGAACTGATTTTCTTCTTTCTGTCCATAAATGCTCTAAAAGAGCTTTCGCCATAAAATCGAGCTTCCAGTCGGTTATCATTCTGGTATCGCAATAGCCGTCTGTATCTAATCCAAGTTCTTCTCTCTTTTTCTTGTTGCCGTTGTTCAACTGATTATAGCATTGATAGCCATACGAGGTTTTTCCATCTAATTTTGTGTGCCACTTGTTTTTTCGGAATGATGAGCCACACGAACAGCGGAGCTTATTCACCCATACATCAGCCGAGTCACGCTTACTGTGAGTGGTCTTTGTTGCTGATACCAAAGACGGCTTTACTCTGCTTTCTCGTATTTCCTGTGCCTTATCCCAAATCTCTTGAGAAATGATAGCAGGGAAATCGCCCTCAACATATTCATAAGTGGACATATCCAGATTGTTAATTCGCTTCTGCTCCAGAAAATTGTTGCTTCTGGATTTGTTATAGCACTTTGTACCTGTATAAGTGGCATTTCTGATAGCTCTCATAATATTTGATACACTCCACTTTACAAGCCCAGAAGCAGTTTTCCTTTTTCGTTCCGTCAGTATGCCTGCTATCTTCATAGAGCCATAGCCCTGCAAATATAAATCGTATATCATTCTGACCGTTTCTGCCTGTTCTTCATTTATAACATAGGTATCTCCCACACGGTCATAGCCGAGGATATTACCATTGCCATAAAGCACACCGTTGTCACGGCTGATTTTCTGACCTGCTTTTACTCGTTCCGAGGTCTTGCGGCTTTCTTCCTGTGCCAGAGTAGCCATAAGCGACAATCTCAATTCGCCGTCACCGTCCATTGTCCAAATGTTATCCTCAATGAAAAAGACCTCTACGCCTATACTTTTAAGCTCTCTTGTGACGACAAGCGTATCAACAACATTTCGGGCAAAACGACAAACCTCTCTGGTAACGATTAAATCAAATTTGCCCTGTTTGGCATCTTCAATCATTCTCAAGAAATCTGGTCGTTTCTTTGCCTGTGTTCCTGTGATACCCTCATCAATATATTTTGCAACCACATCCCAATTCGGGTGATAGCGTACTTGGTCATCATACCATTGCAACTGATTATCCAAAGCGGATAATTGAGCTTCGTGTTCCGTTGAAACTCTGCCGTAAATAGCGACCCTTCTTGCTCTGTTTCTATCAAAAAGCGAATAGTCTGTTAGCTTAAATCTGTAATTGAACTGATTAGTATTAACTGCTGTGTTCATAAAGCGTACCTCCTTTGCTTTGCTCGCTCATATTGTATCTTTTATCAAGCCGCTTGTGAAATGTGCGAATTTCGGTGTTTCATTATATTTGTATATGTGGCTTGATTTATCTTTCCTTTTTCAAGCAATATCTCTATGAGCTTCAAAGCTGCTTCGTATTCATCAACTTTCACATCAAGCACTTTTACCACCTCTTTCAAGAGCGACACTTATCGCCAGAGCTTTATCAACAGCAAGAAGAAAACGCCTATCAAGAGTTCCTAAATACTCTTGCAGGCGTTGTTTATCAATCGTGCGGATTTGTTCAAGCAGAATAACAGAGTCTTTATCAAGCCCTGCAAAATCATTGACAATCGTGTGTGTCGGCAGTTTCGCTTTCGTCTGCACTCGGCTTGTAATTGCTGCCACAATGACCGTCGGGCTGTGTTTGTTTCCTATATCATTGGAAATGATAAGTACAGGTCGTATGCCGCCTTGCTCCGAGCCGATGACGGGATTTAAGTTTGCGTAGTAGATGTCGCCACGCTTAATAATTTTTTCCATAGTGTTTGACCTCCCAATATGATTTAGGCAGAGGTTTTCTGCCTATGTAGGCAGCCAAACACAAGGAAGTATTTAAGGTCGGGAGAGCATAAACAATCTCTCTGTTCTTATGACCGCCTTGCGTCTGGCTGCTATGAGAAAGCATTTCAATTTGTCCTCGACACCCCGAAATGCTATTGGGAAGTCGCCAAACGGTCAGCAGCGAACTGACGCCACGGGAGTTTCACCCCAACTGTCGTTCTGACAGAGCCGCCCTCATTGCCTGCGACGGTTTTATCACGCTCGGACTGTGACTGGACGGGAGTATCATTGTCCTCTTTGTGGGTTATGGCGAAATCGGGAGCTGCCCGATATTTTGAGTAGGTAGTTATCGCTCTCTGCTTTACGGCAGGTTATGGCGTACCTCTCGACACGCTTATGCTCATCACAATCACAAAGAGAAGGTATTTGGCGAATGGGTATTCGGTTTTCAAAGAACAATCCCGTTTTCGCCACACAAAGGAAAACAGGGCGAGAGGTTTTGTCCTCTCACCCTGTAGCCCGTGGGAAAGTGCTTTTTTGGACACTATCCCAAAAGTTTTTTGATTTTTTGTTTTAGCCTGCCTAACCGCTTATAGACGGTATCCTCTTTCATACCGAGAATGGCAGCGATTTCGGCAATGGAATAACCTTGTATTTGCAATAAAACCGCCTGCAAGGTAAGCCTGTCCACCTTAATCAGCACTTGATAGAGCTGCTGATTTTCGATGCTATCCAGAAAGTCCTCGACCGTTTTTATTTCGGGCTGTGTCATATCCGCTGCGACTTCTTCAAGGTATGTACCTGTTTCCTGCATACGCTGATAGTAACGCCTGTCGGAATTGAAAATCGCCCAATCGTGAACACGGAGCGTTTCTATGTCGTTTTCGCTGACACCTAAACTGCGCAACTGTTTTTCTTCGGCTTCTTTCCAGAGCCGCCATTTCTTTTCTTCTCTGGCTTTGTTGTACGCCATACTGTTTCCTCCAATCTGAATTTTTCTGAAAACTCAGATTGGCAGGCGGACTGCGGCAGCCAACGCCAGATACGGGCTTATCCTGTATCAAGGGAAAGCCAGACAAACAAAAAGCCGCAAAGGTACAAAGACCTCTGCGGCAATAAGCATAACTATACCTATGGCATAGAAATATAATCTCTATTTGAAAACCGTAAGAGTGCCACGAGTGAGTGATGATTTTTTCTAAAAGATAATCTTCGCTCCACTGTGACACTCCGTAAATAGTAGCTGCTTCTGATGAGCAGCATTGCGGTCATATTCGACCATCGCATGCAGGATACTTTCTTGAACATCAACAGATTTTCCGTCTATGATGTCCTGCATAATATCCGATAGCGTAATCGGAAGATTGTCGGTCTTGGTATATCCCAACGCCATTGTGAGATTTGCCTGTGCATCGGCATCGACAAGCAGTACGGTCTTGCCTTGCTTCGCCAAGCTAACGCCCAGATTGACCGCCGTTGTGGTTTTGCCGACACCGCCTTTCTGGTTGGTCAGAGCAATTACTTTGCAATTTGACATAGTGCGTCCTCCTTTCGCATAAATTTAGCCGCTTTGTCAAGGCGGCTATGTAATCGGCAGAGAACGCAAAAAAAGCCACTTACTCTAAAATAAGAATAAGCGGCTCAACCTTTGGGGTTAAACATATTCAATTCTCAACCTCTTAACAGGTGCGTTTATGACCTTAAAGATAAGCTCGTCAACGCAGTCTGTATATCTGCCTTGCTGTATGAGTTGATTTTTCAGCTCCACAAGGCTATGTAACAAGGTCGTCTTTTCGTGGCTATCCAGATATATATGATATGTCTGCTCTTTCATAAACAGCACCTCCGTTTCTGGCTTCATTATATAGGGAAGTCCTAAACTAATCAAAGGTGCAAATTTGAGCAAAAAAATAAGCGTACCACTATTTCTAATGATACGCTTATCATAATTCATTTGTTAATCAAGGTCGATATACACCGTTACAGTAGTATCTCTCCATTGATTTTTGCGAACATACTGTCCGTTAGCCTTTCGATAGGCTGCTGCTTCCTCGAAACCAAGCGGTAATTCAAAGGAAAGAGAACTCCTACCTACTTTTGATAGCTGCCTGAGCGGCGGCCAGACGAGCGATGGGCACGCGGAAGGGAGAGCAGGACACATAGTCCAGGCCCACCTTGTGGCAGAACTCCACGGAGCTGGGATCGCCGCCGTGCTCGCCGCAGATGCCCAGGTGCAGCTCGGGACGGGTCTCGCGGCCCAGCTTAGCAGCCATCTTCACCAGCTTGCCAACGCCCACCTGGTCCAGCTTGGCGAAGGGATCGTTCTCATAGATCTTCTTGTCATAGTAGGCGCCCAGGAACTTGCCGGCGTCGTCGCGGCTGAAGCCGAAGGTCATCTGGGTCAGGTCGTTGGTGCCGAAGGAGAAGAACTCAGCCTCGGTGGCGATCTCGTCGGCGGTCAGAGCGGCCCGGGGGATCTCGATCATGGTGCCCACCAGGTACTTCATCTCCACACCGGCGGCGGCCAGCTCCTCGTCAGCGGTCTTGACCACGACGTTCTTGACATACTTCAGCTCCTTGACCTCGCCCACCAGGGGGATCATGATCTCGGGAACCATGTTCCACTCGGGATGACGCTTCTGCACGTTGATGGCGGCCCGGATCACGGCACGGGTCTGCATCACGGCGATCTCGGGGAAGGTGACGGCCAGACGGCAGCCGCGGTGGCCCATCATGGGGTTGAACTCGTGCAGGGAGGCGATGATGGCCTTGATCTCGGCCACGGTCTTGCCCATATCCTTGGCCAGCAGCTCGATGTCAGCCTCCTCGGTGGGAACGAACTCATGCAGGGGGGGATCCAGGAAGCGGATGGTCACGGGGCAGCCCTCCATGGCCTCATAGATGCCCTCGAAGTCGCCCTGCTGCATGGGCAGCAGCTTGGCCAGAGCCTTTTCGCGCTGCTCCACGGTGTCGGAGCAGATCATCTCGCGGATGGCGGCGATGCGGTCGCTCTCGAAGAACATATGCTCGGTGCGGCACAGGCCGATGCCCTGGGCGCCCAGCTCACGGGCCTTGGCGGCATCGTGGGGGGTGTCGGCGTTGGTGCGGACCTGTAGCCGGCGGAACTTATCGGCCCAGGCCATGATGCGGCCGAAGTCGCCGCCCACGCTGGCGTCCACGGTAGGCATAGCGCCGTCGTAGATGCTGCCGGTGGAGCCGTCCAGGCTCAGCCAGTCGCCCTCGTGATAGGTCTTACCGGCCAGGGTGAACTGCTTGTTCTCCTCGTCCATGACGATGGCGCCGCAGCCGGAGACGCAGCACTTGCCCATGCCGCGGGCCACAACGGCGGCGTGAGAGGTCATGCCGCCGCGAACGGTCAGGATGCCCTGAGCGGCCTTCATGCCCTCGATATCCTCGGGAGAGGTCTCCAGACGAACCAGGACCACCTTCTCGCCCCGGGCAGCCCATTCCTTGGCGTCCTCGGCGGAGTAGACGATCTTGCCGCAGGCGGCGCCGGGAGAGGCGGGCAGAGCCTTGCCCACAGGGGCGGCGGCCTTCAGAGCGGCGGGGTCAAACTGGGGATGCAGCAGCGTATCCAGGTTCCGGGGGTCGATCATGGCCACGGCCTGCTGCTCGGAGATCATGCCCTCGTCCACCAGGTCGCAGGCGATCTTCAGAGCGGCGGGAGCGGTGCGCTTGCCGTTGCGGGTCTGGAGCATGTACAGCTGGCCATGCTCCACGGTGAACTCCATGTCCTGCATGTCGCGATAGTGGTCCTCCAGGGTGCGGCAGACCTCCACGAACTGGGCATAGGCCTCGGGGAACTTCTCGGCCATCTGGTCGATGGGCATGGGGGTACGCACGCCGGCCACCACGTCCTCGCCCTGGGCGTTGGTCAGGAACTCACCCATGAGCTTCTTCTCGCCGGTGGCGGGGTTGCGGGTAAAGGCCACGCCGGTGCCGCAGTCGTCGCCCATGTTGCCGAAGGCCATGGACTGGACGTTGACGGCGGTGCCCCAGGAATAGGGGATGTCGTTGTCCCGGCGATACACGTTGGCACGGGGGTTATCCCAGCTGCGGAACACGGCCTTGATGGCGCCCAGCAGCTGCTCCTTGGGATCAGAGGGGAAGTCCTGGCCGATCTTTGCCTTATACTCGGCCTTGAACTGGCCGGCCAGCTCCTTCAGGTCCTCAGCGGTGAGCTCCACGTCCTGGGTGACGCCCTTCCTGGCCTTCATCTCGTCGATGAGCTGCTCGAAATACTTCTTGCCCACCTCCATGACCACGTCGGAGTACATCTGGATGAAGCGGCGATAGCAGTCCCAGGCCCAGCGGGGGTTGTTGGACTTCTTGGCGATGACGTCCACCACGTCCTCATTGAGGCCCAGGTTCAGGATGGTGTCCATCATGCCGGGCATGGAGGCGCGGGCGCCGGAGCGGACGGAGACCAGCAGGGGATTCTCATGATCGCCGAACTTCTTGCCGGTGATCTGCTCCATCTTCTCGATGTATTCCATGATCTCGGCCATGATGGCGTCGTTGATCTGGCGGCCATCTTCATAATACTGGGTGCAGGCCTCGGTGGTGATGGTGAAGCCCTGGGGGACGGGCAGGCCGATGTTGGTCATCTCGGCCAGATTGGCGCCCTTACCGCCCAGCAGCTCGCGCATCTTGGCGTTGCCCTCGGTAAAGAGATAGCAATACTTCTTACTCATGTAGTTCCCTCCGTATATAAAATAAAATTGCGAACAACTTATTATAGGCATATCTTCTGTCAAAAGCAAGACTATTTTCGCAAAAAGGAATCTTTTTGCCATTATGGCCCAAAATTACCGGGAATAATCTCCTGACGGGAAACTATTTTTTGCAGAAAACCCGTCCCGGCACCTTGCGGACGGGGCGGAGGGTATGCTATACTTATAAAATCGGAAAGTATAACAATGGGGAGGAAGGACCGTGGGGCAGCTTCTGCCGGAAAACAGCACATTGGCCCGCCGGCTGCGCCGGGCCGCCGCAGGCGGAGCCCTGCCCCATGCCATCATCTTCTCCGGCAGCGGAGACCGCATGGCCGCCGCCCGCTTTGCCGCCGCCGCCATGGAGTGCGAGGCGCAAAGCGGAAAGCCCTGCCTGCAATGCCGCCAGTGCCGCAAGGTGCTGGAGGACATCCACCCCGATGTCCAGACGGTGCAGGACCCCGACCACCGGGAGCTGCCGGTGGATCTGCTGCGAAGCCTGCGGCAGGACGCATACATCCGCCCCAACGACGGGGCCGCCAAGGTGTATATCTTCCCGGACTGCGACGCTTTGAACCAGCGGGACCAGAACGTGCTGCTGAAGCTGGTGGAGGAGGGGCCGCCCTACGCGGCGTTCCTGTTCTGCACGGAGACGGCGGCGGCGCTGCTGCCCACCATCCGCTCCCGGTGCGTGGAGTGGAAGCTCCGGGGCGAGGACGAGGACGCCCGGGACGACGCCGCCCGGGACCTGTGCCGGGCCTTCGCTTCGGGACAGCTGCTGCCGGTGAGCCAATACCTGGTGGGGCTGGAGAATAAGCGTCTCAAGCGCGAGCAGCTCCAGCAGCTGCTGGAGAACGCCTGGCGAGCCTCTGCCGAGGCGCTGCTGGCCGCCTGCGGCAAGCCAGACCCTGCGGACATTCCCGGGGCGGAGGAGCTGCGCCGGGGGCTTACCGTGCGCCAGCTGCAGGGCATGACAGACCTGATGAAGCAATACTGCCTGGAGTGCCGCTATAACGTGGGCGTGGGCCATGTGCTGGGAGCCCTGTGCGCCGGGTGGGAAAAGCTGCTTTGACATACACGGAAAGGAATCGAAATATATGACAACTGTGATCAGCGTCCGCTTCCGCAGCGGATGCAAAACCTACTTCTTTGACCCCGGCGACGTGCAGGTGCAGACCGGGGACCACGTCATCGTGGAGACGGCCCAGGGCCTGGAATACGCCCAGTGCACCATGGGCAACCACCCGGTGGACGACTGCTGCGTCATCCAGCCCCTGCGGCCCATGGTCCGCGTGGCCACGGAGAACGACCGCCGCACAGCGGCCCACAACCGCACCCGGGAGAAGGAAGCCTTCGATATCTGCCAGCGAAAGATCCTCCAGCACAACCTGGAGATGAAGCTGGTGCGGGTGGAGTGCAGCTTCGAGGGGAACAAGATTCTGTTCTTCTTCACCGCCGACGGGCGGGTGGACTTCCGGGAGCTGGTAAAGGACCTGGCGTCGGTGTTCCGGGCCCGCATCGAGCTGCGGCAGATCGGCGTCCGGGACGAGGCCAAGATGCTGGGAGGTCTGGGGATCTGCGGCCGCCCCTTCTGCTGTGCCCAGTTTCTGGATGACTTTGTGCCCGTGTCCATCAAAATGGCCAAGACCCAGAGTCTGTCCCTGAACCCTACGAAAATTTCCGGCACCTGCGGGCGGCTGATGTGCTGCCTGAAATATGAGCAGGACGCCTATGAGGACGCTCTGAAGCGCATGCCCAAGAACGACTCCTTTGTCCAGACGCCGGATGGCCCCGGCAACATCTGCGACGTGAACGTGCTGAAGGAAACGGTTCATGTCCGGCTGGATGAGAAGCCCGAAGCCCCCCGGTGCTATCACAGCTGCGAGCTGTGTGTGCTGCGCAACGGCAAGGGCAGCCGCGACGGCATCCAGGTGCCCCAGGAGCGGCCCGCCCGGTATGTGGAGGAGCGGAAGGAGGACGAGTTCCCCATGCCCCTGGTCATCGCGGACTTTGATCCCGAAGCCCCCGCCCGGGAGGAACGGCCCGCCCGCCGCCGGAACGAGCGCCGCCGCCG
>ENA-ORUB01004657-ORUB01004657.1-human-gut-metagenome-genome-assembly--contig:-NODE-4657-length-10334-cov-2.177352_pt1 | contig 10334 bp, 7 predicted proteins | sample MGYA00241918_ERZ509200 | MGnify/ENA primary metagenome ERZ509200 (study PRJEB26280, sample SAMEA2338853) | human gut metagenome | biome: human gut; feature: human-associated habitat; material: faeces... | reverse complement strand
CTGTTGCCCGTCCCACGCATAGAGGCCTTCGCATTGCCCAATCCAGTCTGAACGAGCAACGCAGAAGCCCCACGCCGATATGTATATATACCTCTCACTACCCTATGCGAAAATGCACAGGTACAATGAGGGTCTGTATAAAACATACCCACAGGGCATCTACCGTTGCCATGTCCTTGACAGGATTAGAAGTTTGCGAAGTTTCTATGCGTCGAAGAACAAAGCGTCAAGTAAACGCCTTTCCACAATATATGTGTCCCCATTCCAACCGCCCTTTTTGTAAGGGCTTCGGCATGGCGACAAGGCAAAGATAAAGAAAAAACGTAAAAGCGGACTAAAAAGAATGAAAAAAATTCCTTTTCAAAGACAAAAATCAACCTCCGCAGAACGGAAAATCAATCTCAGCCGAACAATTTTTCAATCTCAGCCAAATGATTTTTCATTCTGCGGAAGAATTTCTCACGGATACAAAACCTTGTAAAACACATATTTATGTGTTTTCTAAAAAACATACAGCCATTAAGACACGGAAAGATGGATGGACATATCAAGATTCAGATGCAAAAACGCCGCATCCTCCTGTTTTTAAGGCATGCGGCGTTAGCCAATACGGTTGTATCCGAAAAACATAAACCGGATACTAACGAACGGTGCTTTTATTGTTTGGCATCATGAGAACGTTGTTTCCGAGACTCATTCAAAGCCCAAATAGCCAAAAGACCGATAAACAACAAAAAATAAATAAATGCCATAATCTCTTATTTCTTGCGGTAAGCTATCGTACCCGTGGCCTGGTTGGTAGGCATGACCAACACTTCGGCTATCTGGATATGCTCGGGCAAGGAAGCAGCGAAATAAACCACCTCGGCCACATCGTCGCCCGTGAGCGGACGAAGCCCTTCATACACGTTGTCGGCCGTAGCCTTATCGCCCCGGAAACGCACTACGGAGAAGTTCGTCTCCACCAATCCGGGCTTGACGTTCGTCACACGTATGGGAGTATCCACCAAATCTATACGCAAACCGTCCGACAAGGCCTTTACCGCCGCCTTGCAGGCACAGTACACGCTCCCGCCGGGATAAGCATAGTCTCCGGCAATGGACCCCATGTTAATGACGTGTCCCCTGCCCCGCTCCACCATGCCGGGCACCACGAGGCGCGTCATGGCCAAGAGGGCTTTCACGTTCGTGTCTATCACCACGTCCCACTCGTCGAGGCTTCCTTCATGTTCCTTGTCCACCCCGATGACCAGGCCGGCATTGTTCACCAACACGTCTATGGCCTTCCACTCTTCGGGAAGGGAATCCAAGGCAGCACGGGCTGCGGCACGGTCGCGCACGTCGAACGGCAACAGCCATACTTCGACCCCATATTTTTCTTCCAATTCGTCCTTTACGGCATTCAGTTTCTCCACGTTACGGCCATTCAGAATCAGCCGGTGTCCGTTCATGGCGAACTTGCGGGCGCATCCCTCTCCTATTCCCGAGGAAGCGCCGGTTATCAATACTGTCTTCTTTTCCATTGTCCTATTTTCCTGTTACGATACGTTTAATGTCATTCAATTTGTTCAGGGCTTCCACGGGCGTCAGGTTATTGATGTCGAGATGCAATATCTCGTCCCGGATTTGACACAGCACAGGGTCGTCCAGTTGGAAAAAACTGAGCTGCACACCGTTGTCCGCCTGCATGACCTGCTTTGCCCCACGGCTGTTTTTCATCACATCCTTGCTGTTGGCAGATTCCAGTTCCTTCAATATGGTATTCGCCCGCGACACGATGCTCTTCGGCATGCCGGCCAACTTGGCCACGTGGATACCGAAGGAGTGCTCGCTTCCGCCCCGTTCCAACTTACGCAGGAAGATGACTTTCTGGTCCACTTCGCGCACCGACACGTTATAGTTCTTCACGCGGGGATACAACTTCTCCATCTCGTTCAGCTCATGGTAATGCGTGGCGAAGAGCGTCCTTGCCCTCCCTTTTTTATTTTCATGGATATATTCCACGATAGCCCACGCGATGCTGATACCGTCGTACGTAGACGTGCCACGCCCTAATTCGTCGAAAAGCACCAAGCTGCGCGAGGATATGTTATTCAGGATATTGGCTGCCTCGTTCATTTCCACCATGAACGTACTCTCTCCCATGGAAATATTGTCGCTTGCCCCTACACGGGTGAATATCTTGTCCACCAATCCGATATGGGCAGATTCGGCCGGAACGAAGCAACCTATCTGGGCCATAAGCGTAATCAAGGCCGTCTGGCGCAACAGGGCTGACTTACCGGCCATGTTCGGACCCGTAATGATAATGATTTGTTGTTTCTCCGTGTCCAGATAGACATCGTTGGCAATATATTGTTCCCCTACCGACAACTCCTTTTCAATCACCGGATGACGCCCTTGTTTGATGTCCAGCACATCGTCGTCTTGAATCACCGGACGGATATAACGGTTGTCTTGTGCCACTTGGGCAAAAGACAGCAAGCAGTCCAACCGTGCCAGTAAATTGGCGTTAATCTGAATGGCCGGTGTGAATTCGGCCAAGGCCAACACCAGGTCATTATACAATTTCGTCTCGAGCACCAGGATTTTATCCTGTGCGCCCATAATCTTTTCCTCGTATTCCTTAAGTTCTTGGGTAATGTAACGCTCGGCATTCACCAGCGTCTGCTTACGTATCCAATCGGCAGGCACTTTGTCCTTATGCGTATTCCGCACTTCCAAATAATACCCGAAGACATTGTTATAGGAAATCTTCAAGCTCGGGATTCCGGTGAGTTCCGTTTCCCTTTGCTGTATCTTCAGCAGATAATCCTTACCTTCAAAAGCTATATGGCGAAGCTCGTCCAATTCCCGGTCTACTCCTTCGGCTATCACTCCTCCCTTGTTGACCAATAAAGGCGGGTCGTTCTGTATTTCGCGGGCTATGCGGTCGCGGATGGAAGCGCATAGGTTCAACTGTTCTCCTATCCTCTTCAAAGTCTCGTCCGAAGCATGCTCGCAAGCTATCTTAATCGGTTCGATGGCTTGTAAGGCCACTTTCAGTTGCACCACATCGCGCGGCGACACCCGTCCTACGGAAACCTTGGAAATGATGCGTTCCAAATCGCCCATCAGATGCAACTGGTCGCTAATCAGTTCCTTAAACTCCGGTTCGCGGAAAAAGTAATCCACCACATCCAAACGCTCGTTGACCGGTTTTTCGTCTTTCAACGGAAACAATATCCAACGGCGCATCAAGCGGGCGCCCATCGGGGTAATCGTACGGTCTATCACGCCCAACAGAGAATTACCACCGTCTACCATGGAATTCAACAACTCCAGATTGCGCACCGTGAATTTATCCAAACGGACATAACGTTCTTCTTCAATACGCGAAATGGACGTGATATGTCCGATCTGGCTGTGCTGGGTCATCTCTAAATATTGCAGAATCACGCCTGATGCCACGATGCCGCATTTCAAATGGTCGATGCCGAAGCCTTTCAGATTTTTCACTTCGAAGTGTTTCAGCAATTTTTCCGTAGCCGAACGGTCGGAAAAGACCCAGTCGTCCAACTCGAACGTAAAAAACTTTGTTCCGAAATTACCCTCAAACATATTCCGTTTTCCACGCTCGAAAAGCACTTCTTTCGGCGAAAAATTCCCCAAGAGTTTGTCTACATATTCAGACGTACCCTCTGCCGTGAGAAACTCTCCCGTGCTGATATCCAAAAAGGCTACGCCGCAAACATTCTTATTGAAATGTACGGCAGCAAGGAAAAGCCGGGAAAATACAAGAAAATCAAAGGGCTGGAACACATCGACAAGATCATCGACATCAATCAGGCACCGATCGGCAGGACGCCGCGTTCCAACCCGGCGACATATACCGGCGTGTTTACCCATATCCGGGATCTGTTTTCTCAGCTTCCGGAGGCTAAGCTGCGGGGTTACGGTAAAGGTCGGTTCAGCTTTAACGTAAAAGGCGGCCGGTGCGAAGCCTGCTCCGGCGATGGTATCATCAAGATCGAGATGCACTTCCTTCCGGATGTATACGTGCCCTGTGAAGTCTGCGGCGGAAAGCGCTATAACCGTGAGACACTGGAAGTAAAATATAAGGGTAAAAGCATTTATGATGTCCTGGATATGACAGTGGAAGATGCATTGAAATTCTTTGAAAATGTGCCCTCCATTACCAGAAAGATCCAGACCTTATATGATGTAGGTCTTGGTTATGTCCGTCTGGGACAGCCATCTACCGAACTTTCCGGTGGTGAAGCCCAGCGTATCAAACTTGCTACCGAACTTTCCAAGCGCAGTACCGGAAAGACCATTTATATCCTGGATGAACCTACTACAGGCCTTCATTTTGCCGATGTCCACAAGCTGATCGAGATCCTTCGCCGCCTGTCCGACGGTGGAAATACCGTTGTTGTCATTGAACACAACCTGGATGTGATCAAAACAGCAGACTATATCATCGATATCGGTCCTGAAGGCGGCGACAAGGGAGGAACTGTCATTGCCAAAGGAACTCCCGAAGAAGTGGCAGAAAGCCCGGTTTCCTATACAGGAAAATATGTGAAGAAATATCTGGAACAGTGATTAATAGGAGATTCCGCCTGTTAGCACAGGCGTAGGATCATAAATGTGCGGTATTTATAAGTAATAAACGACAACATATTTCAGAAGTCAGAGATATAACAGCAGTAAATAATCCTTGACTTCTGAAATTTTTTTATCTAAAATACTTAGGAACCGAACTAATTACAAAAACACAGGAGTACAGTCATATGGAAACAGGAAAAGTCATTAACCGTATATCTAACCGTCTGCGCCGCAGATCTGCAGCTTTACAGGAAACACTGGGAATGAGCGGAGCGCAGGAGAATATTTTAAATTTTATTTTAGTGGAAGGACAGAAACATTCTATTTATCAGAAAGATATAGAAAAAGAATTTGGTCTCCGTCCATCTACGGCTACAGAAGTATTAAAGGCCCTGGAAAAGAAAGAACTGATCTGCCGTGTCAGTGAAAAGCAGGATGCCCGTTTAAAACGGATCGAATTTACGTCCAAGGCCGAAGAAATCCGTCATCTGATCGCTGCTGAAATAGGCGAGTCGGAAAGCATTTTATTAAAAGGTATTACAGAAGAAGAAAGGCAGATCTTTATAGCAATCGGAGAGCGAATGCTTAAGAATCTGGATGAAGCAAATTAATAACGAAAGTTCCCCGTAGATAACAGACAGATATATACATCTGAGGGGAAAAGGAAATACAGAAAGGAAGAAGATCAAAATGGAAAAAGCAAAAGAAACAGGCGCAGACCAGGAACTGATGCGTTCTATGAAGGTGTCAAAAGCAGTAGCCGCCATGGCGATCCCAAGTGTGATCAGCAGTCTGGTTACAGTCGTTTATAACATGGCAGATACCTTTTTCGTAGGACAGACAGGAGATGCACTTCAGGTAGCGGCAGTCAGTCTGACAAACCCTATTTTCATTCTCCTTATGGCTTTTGCCAATATGTTTGGAATGGGCGGAAGCGCCGTGGCATCCATGGCAATGGGAGAAGGAAAACCCAAAAAAGTAAAGAACACTACCGCATTTATCACCTATGCTAGTTTAGCAGTAGGCATCATAATTGCAGTTATTTTATTTGAATTTATGTCCCCCATCTTACATATTTTTGGCGCAAATACAGAAACCTATGAATACGCTAAAGGTTACATCCATTACATTGCCTGGGGCGCTCCCTTTATCATCTGGTCTGCGGCAGCCAGCTTTGTAGTCCGGGCAGAAGGTGCCAGTAAAGAAGCTATGATCGGAAGCATGGTGGGAACCATTGCAAATATTGTATTAGACCCCCTGTTTATCTCTGGTCTGCATATGGGAGCTGCCGGTGCGGCTATTGCAACTACCATCGGAAATATCCTGGCAAGTCTGTACTTTGTATGGTATTTCTTAAAGAGATCCGGTCAGCTGTCCATTCTTCCAAAAGACTTTACTTTAGGAGAAAATATCCCGCAGAGAGTCTGCACTACCGGCTTCCCAACTGCTATCTTTTCTGTTCTCATGAGCGTTTCCACCATTGTAGTCAACCAGATTTTGGTAAAATATGGAAATGCACCGGTGGCAGCCATCGGTATTGTTTTTAAAGCCAATATGTTCATTACTTTCCTGCAAATGGGACTGGCAAACGGAGTACAGCCATTGTTGGGTTACAGCTATGGAGCTGGAAATATCAGCCGCTTCCGGGAAGTAGAACGCTTTACGAAGATCTGCTGCCTGATAGCCGGAGTTGCGGCCACACTGCTGTATTTTGTGGGAAAAGAGCCTATTATCCGCATGTTCATCAGTGATGATGAGGTGGTTTATTATGGGGTAAAGATGCTGATTGCATACATGCTTTCCGGTCCTGTGATCGGCATGCTTTTTGTAAATATGAACTGTATGCAGTCTGTAAATTACGCATTGCCTGCAACCATCCTTTCCGTTATGCGTCAGGGCGTCCTCCTGATCCCGCTGCTTTACATCCTGCAGCTGATCGCAGGATTAGAAGGCGTGATATACGGTCAGGCAATTACAGACTATATCGCGGTGGTCCTTTCAACGGTATTTTGGAGAAATATAAGAAAAAAGCTGTAGGATTTGCCAGAGTGACCCGGATCATTCTACAGCTGAAAAATGAAATCCCAGCGGGCGTCAGATCGCAATCTGCCGTCCGCCATTTTTTTCATATAACCGGTGACTGATGGAAAGCACGGTACGTCCGTTTCCGGCTCGGTTTAAAGCAGAAAGAACGGTCTGTTCTGTGTCTGCGTCAAGATTTGCCGTGATCTCATCTAATAAAAGGATGCGGGGGTTGGTTGCAACAGCCCTGGCAATGGAAAGCAGCTGCCATTGTCCCTGGGAGAAAAGACCTGGTTTGCAGGGAGTGTTGTAGTCTTCCGGGAAACTGCGTATAACTTCATCCAGTCCTGTAAGACCTGCGGCAGTCTGGGCCTGTTCCAATGTGATATCCGGGTCAAACAAGGTGATCTGGTCCAGGATCGTTCCGGGAACCATGGAAAAATTCTGTTCTACACAGCTGATGATCTTTCGTCTCTGGTTTTCAGAGAGTGCATCGGCAGGCTGTCCGTTAATAAGAACGTTTCCTTTCTGAGGTGTATAAAGTCCTAAAAGCAGTTTAAAAATAGTACTTTTTCCGGCACCGGTACGTCCGGTCAAAGTAACCTGTTCCCCTTCTTTTACAGAAAAACTGAGGGACTGTAGAATATCCGGGTCACTTTCCTCATAACGGAAGGTTACATTCTGAAGTTCTACCGGGCATGCAGCCGGATCCGGTCTGGAAGTGTTTGTTTCCCTAGCTTTGGTACGTTCCGGAAGCTGCAAAAATTCATTGATCCTGTGTACTCCGGCAGCAGCAGACTGAATGGTCTGTATTTCCATACCAATACTTTCAAGAGGTGTAAATACCTGGGTAATATAGGAAATAACAGCGGCAGCAGTACCGGCAGACATTCCGAAAAACAGCTGGACTTCCCCATTTCCAAAAGCAGATAAGATCATAACAATGGCGATGGTAATTGAATTGGAAATAAGGATGACCGGTGAATAAATAGCATCATAAAAATTTGTTTTATCAATTGCCTTATAGCTGTCTTCCAGAAATTTACTGTATTTTTCTTCCATATACATTTCTTTGTGAAGATTGTGAATGGTGCGGATACAGCGCAGTGTCTCCGGTACATGACCAGAGGCTTTTGCAATGGCAGCACGGTTACTTAACTGGGATGCAAGCATGCGTTTTTGTACATGACGGGTGTAGAAAAATACAGCGGGGAGCACAAAAAGCAGCAGAATAGCCAGACCGCGGTTTTTCGTAAAGATCACAAAGAAAATACCGCAAAGCTGGCAGGCGTCTGCAAACATGCTGATGATACCGGAAGTAAAAAGTTCTTCCACAGTATCTACATCCCCTACAAAACGGGAAGCAATGGCTCCGGAATCATGGGAAACAAAGGCATCTGCAGGCAGAAGGCTGATCTTCTGGCATAAAACAGTGCGCAGTCCATGCGTAATGCGCTGCCCGAAGATCGTCAAAAGGCTTTCACGCAAAGAGGTGGCAGCATTTGTTAATAAAAGCAGTCCAAAATAGGACAGAGCCAGAGCAAAAGGAAAGGTCTGGCCGGCTGTAAGATAGTCAATGGCTTTTGCCAGTACCAGCGGCGGGAGAAGGGCAAAGACAGCAGATCCCAACACAGCAGCAAATAAAGTTACGCACATTCCCTTATTCTGTTTTACAGTGCGTAAAATAACCTTAAGGACAGAATGTTCTGTTTTCATAGTCAGCAGATCCCCCTTTCAATCGCACTTTCCGTTGGTTTTGCAACGGAATAGTCGGTTTGAAGCTGATATAATTCTCTGTAAGCACTATTATCTTTCAACAGTTTTTTATGGGAAGAAAATTCTGCTGTTCCATTATCCATCCAGATCACGCCGTCTGTTTCCGAGAACAGATACAGGCGATGGGAGATGAGAAAGATAACGCTGTCCGGCACCATTTGACGCAGGTGTTCAAACACTTCTACTTCTGTTGTCTTGTCTAAGGCGGAAAATGGATCATCTAAGATCAGGATCGGGCGGGGATGGGCCAGTGTACGGGCCAGAGCCAGCCGCTTCTGCTGTCCGCCGGAAAGACGGAGGCCCGTTTCACCGGTTACTGTATCTTCACCCTGAGGCATATGACGTACCTCATCTTCCAGGCATACAGCTTCTAAGTATTTCCACAGATCCTTTTGATCCCCAAGTAAAACATTGTTTTTAATGGTATCACTTAACAGATCCGGTTCATGTCCTAAGTATCCCACCAGAGAATTGCGCACATCTGGTGAAAGGGAAGAAAATTCCTTACCGTTAAAGGTGAGGGAGCCGGTGTAAGGATGCTCGCAGAGGAAGATCCGTCCTAATGTGGATTTTCCGCAGGCAACCGGGCCGGTAATACCAATGATCTCACCAGGAGAAGCCTGGAATGTCAGATCTTTGAAAAGAGGAGCACTGTTTTCATAGGAAAATCCAAGGGATCTTGCGTTTACCTGTCCAAGGCTGGAAGCTGGCAGAGGTTTGTCTTCTTTTCCTGCTTTCATAAAAGGAAGGATACGCTTCCAGGAAACCTGGGCTTTCTGGATAGCATTAAAAAGCTTGGCTGCATGGGAAGATTTTACAGACAGCCTGGAAAAACAGGAAAGGAAAGCGCTGAAAGCGGCAATATCCCAGGAAGTCCAGCCGGTTCCCATTACATTTTTACTTCCAAAATAAAAGATGAGAAGGACGCCGGTCATGGAAATAAGTTTATAAATAGGAGGCAGGGCCGCTACCGGCAGGTCTGCACGTACAGAGGCTTTTTCGTAATCAGCCAGGTGGGTTTCATAATCTTTATTTCTCTGGGTCTCACAGCCGTAAATACGGTAGGTTATGGCGTTTTGGATGCGGTCTAAGGTTGCGGCATTTAAACGTCCGGCGCTTTCTTTGCAGGCAGCACCTGTTTTCAGGACAACGACTTTCATCCTTTCTGCGATCACATAGGAAACAGGAGGGAAGATAAGGCACAAAAGAGCCAGTTTCCAGTCGTAGGCGAAAAGCATGAAAACATAGGAAAACAGTGCTACACCTGTATCGAAGATCTCAGTTGTAAATTTACGGATCCCTTCGGAACATGCGTCTACGTCGGATAAAGCTTTTGTCATGGCATTTCCGGTATTGACATTTTTCAGATCGCAGGTATCCGTATGGACCAGGTTGTTATAATACGTCTGTTTCATACTGCGGTTGATATTGTTGGCGAAGCGGCGCACATACAGACGTTTGATGAAACGGGAGATCTGAACCGTAAAAATGGCAATAAAATAAGCAGATGCCAGTTTCAGCATATCTGAAAAATGGCTTTGGCCTTTCTGGATAAAAAACAGGCACTGTATCATCTGGCCTTCAAACCAGGGACGGGCCATAAGTCCAAGATTGTAAATAAGACCGGACACTGTGATAACAGCTAAAATTCCCTTTTGCATGGAAAAATAACTGGTGACATGGTCTGGATGTTTGCATATGGGGGGTGCAGATTGTTTACTCATGTGAGAGTTCTCCTTCCTGTGGTTCTTTTTCCGGAGCCTTTTTTGGGGGCAGTTCTTTATTTAGTATTTCTTTATCTGGTATTTTTTGATCGGTCATTTCTTCGCTGGGGATCCGGGAAAGTTTTTCATTGGTCCATGCCGATACATGGGTAAAGTCTGCTCTCCGTTCTTCTTTGGATTTCCAGTAAAGGATATCCAGGATGCGGCAGAATTCCCTGCGGT
>ENA-ORUB01004653-ORUB01004653.1-human-gut-metagenome-genome-assembly--contig:-NODE-4653-length-10347-cov-10.255733_pt1 | contig 10347 bp, 10 predicted proteins | sample MGYA00241918_ERZ509200 | MGnify/ENA primary metagenome ERZ509200 (study PRJEB26280, sample SAMEA2338853) | human gut metagenome | biome: human gut; feature: human-associated habitat; material: faeces... | reverse complement strand
TCGGCGGGGCCATTGTGGCTCTTGACAGCGGATTGGGTCATATGAGCGAGCGGGCTCCGGGTGCCCCAGGTTGCCGCGAAAGAGGAGGGAAGCGTACTTCCGTACGCGAGCGACGGTTTGAGCGACAAGATGGGGTGCTTCGGGGCTGCGCGGCGTCAACGTGGCCGCCGTTCGGTAGAACGGCGGAACAAAGTTATTCGCCAGGAAGAATGTTTGCGTAGAACTCCGCCCCGTCGTCCAGGCGCAGGATCCCGACGCGGCCGAACTCGGAACCGGTGGCCGCCGCACAGTCGATATCGATGCGATCGGGCACGCCGGCGGTATCCTCGCCACCCAAGCGCACCATCCGCCCGCGGCCCGACTCCTCATCGAGCCCTGCCAGGCCGCCAACCTCGCAATAACGCCCCAGCGACACCGTGGGCGTGTGGCCGCTCACCACGACCGGGCCCTTGCCCTCGGCAGAAAGCAGTCCCGTCGGAGCATCCCAGTAGCCGTGACGAATCCACAGCAAGTCATCGGACGACTGCACGGCGAGCATTTGCTGCAGCAGCTCGCTATCGACATCGACCGCTCCCCTGCCGTCGCCGCAATCGACACCATGCTCAAGCAAAAACGCACGCGCCGCCTCGGTCTGAATGCCGGCGTGCACCAGCAGATACGGTCGCTCGGCAGTCTCGACCACCGCATAGAGCGGCAGGGCGGCAGCCCAGCGCACCAGCTCCTCGTATGCCTCAAATTCCATTTCGTTGAGCTGCTGACGCGTGGTCCAACCGCCATTGATATCCCAGGTCTCGGCATCGAGCGGGTCCTGGCCAATGATCGCGTCGAGCATAATCTGCTCGTGGTTGCCCTTAAGCACGCGAGCGTTGGGCAGCGACCGCACCAAGTTGATGACACCGACCGGATCGGGACCGCGGTCGATCATGTCGCCCAGCACATACAGCGTGTCGTCGGACGTCAGCGAGATCTTGGAAAGGGCCTCGTCCAGCGCGCGCACGTGCCCGTGAGCATCAGATGTCACATAGATCGCCATGGAACGCCTTTCCCTGCATTACGGCCGAAGCCCGATGCCGCGACTAAAACTTCAAGTTGAACTTAAACGTTACCCATTGTACTCCGTTGCAATAAAGCTGGAAAGTGCCACCGCAGCCAACGGTCACAAGCGGCCGCCCGCACGCCCCGAAAACACCGCGCCACCAGCACCAACGCCCCAACCAGCACCGCCCGCGCCCCCGCCTCGTGTCGATAATGCGAACGCCCGCGGCTCGGCCCCATAAACCCACCATCTTTGGGTACAAATAACCGCAGACAACTGACCGTTCCACGCCAACCACCCAGGAGCGGACACTACCCATGAACCAGATACTTCTCTTTATCGGCCTCGTCATCATTTTGTGTCTGACCATCAAACCCGTCGGCAAAAAGCTCCCCTTCCCCACCCTGCTCATCTTTATCGCGCTCGGCATGCTGCTGGGCGTTAACGGGCCGGCGCACATCGACTTTAGCGACTACGCGCTTACCGAAACCGTCTGCAGTACGGCGCTGCTGTTCATCATGTTCTACGGCGGCTTTAACACCAACATCGACCGCGCCAAGCCCGTCGCCGTGCCCGCGGTACTGCTGAGCACGCTCGGCGTCGTCATCACTGCCAGCATCACCGGCGCGTTTGCACACTTCGCACTGGGCTTCGACTGGATCGGTGGCCTGCTGCTAGGCTCGGTCGTGGCGTCGACCGATGCGGCGAGCGTCTTTAGTGTGCTGCGCGAGCACAACCTTTCGCTGAGGGGCGGCACCGACTCGCTGCTCGAGGTCGAATCGGGCTCCAACGACCCCGTCGCCTACATGCTCACCGCGGTGCTCGCGACCCTCGCAGCGGGCGGCAATATCGACATTCCCGTGCTGCTGACCAAGCAGATCATCTTGGGTGTGGGGCTGGGCTTTGCCATCGGCTGGACATCCAGCCGTCTGATTGAGCGCACACACGCAACGGCCGAGGGCGCGCAGACTATCTTTTTGTTCGCCGTGGCGATCGTCGCCTACGCACTGCCGAGCTATCTGGGCGGCAACGGCTTTTTGGCCGTATACCTGGCAGGCATTGTGCTGGGGGCGAGCGACATCACCGGCAAGGTCGAGATGGCGCACTTTTTTGACACCCTTACCGAGATGGCCGAGATGACCATCTTCTTCTTGCTGGGCCTGCTCGTCACGCCCGCACGCCTGCCGCAAATGCTGTTGCCGGGCCTGGCGCTCATGGCGTTTATGCTCTTCGTGAGCCGCCCCGTCGCCGTGAGCATGCTGTTGGCGCCCTTTAAGACCAGTCCTCGCCAGGTTGCGCTCGTAAGCTGGGCGGGCCTGCGCGGCGCGGCTTCGGTCGTGTTTAGCCTCTTTGCCGTGGTGGCCGGTGTTCCCGGCGGACATGACCTGTTTGACCTAGTCTTTGTGATTGCCGTGTCGAGCATTGTGGTGCAGGGATCGCTGCTGCCGTCGGTGGCGAAAAAGCTCGACATGATCGACGCGGAAGGCGACGTGCGCCGCACGTTTAACGATTACCGCGACGAGGACGGCATGTCGTTCGTCAAGCTCAAGGTGGGCGCGGGCCATCCGTTTGCCGGTCGCTCGCTCGCGGATATTGGCAGTGCGACGGACATGCTGGTGGTCCTGGTGCTGCGCGATGGCGCGCACCCGGTGCTGCCCAACGGCGATACCGTCATCGAGGAAGGCGACCTGCTGGTTATGGCCGCACCGACGTTTGAAGAGCGTGCCGGGGTTACGCTGCGCGAGGTCACCGTGACACCCCACGGTCGCCTGGCAGGGCTGCGCCTGCGCGATGTGCCACAAGGCAAGCACCCCTTTATCGTGGTGATGCTCAAGCGCGACGGCCAAACAATCATCCCCGACGGCAACACCCTCATATACGCCGGCGACGAAGCCGTCATTGCCACGCTAGCGTCGTAGCCATCCCCACCCATAACTTGCGGTGAAATAGGGACTGGATAGGCCTTCTAGCAGCCTAAACAGTCCCTATTTCACCGCAAGTTATTGAGGGGATGGGGTTGAAGTCCAATCGCGGCTACCAGTCCTCGTCCGTGTCATAGCCGTCGCGCTCATCGTCGACGGCAAAATCGCGGAGGTCGAGGCCTTCGCGTTCGGCTCGGGCTAGGAGCTCTTGGGGCGACTCGTCCTCGATATCCATCACGTCGAGCATGGCGGCCGGAAAGCCCACGCCATCCGCACTCCCCGCGCGGTCGAGCAGGCTCTCGCGCAGTTGATCTACATCAACGTCGATCTCCATGGTGAAACCTCCTACCGGCCAATCGCGACCGAACAAACCGCACACCCCAAATGATGTGCAATAAATCCCAGATACGGCCATAATAAAACAATGAACATCAGGGAGGTTGCGGACGATGGATAAGCTCGATGCCATGACGGAACAAGTCAGGGACTTTTGTGATGCACGCGACTGGCGCAAATATCACACGCCAAAAGAGCTTGCCATAGGCATGGCAACTGAGTCCTCCGAGCTCCTTCAGCTCTTTCGTTTTGTGAGCGACGAGCGCATTGCAGAAATGTTCGAAGACACCGAGCAACGCCAAGCTATCGAAGACGAAGTCGCCGACACGCTCCTTTTCCTTCTGCGTTTCGCAGATTTAAATGAAATCGACCTGCCAGCGGCGCTTTCGTCCAAGCTCAAGCGCAATGGCGAGCGCTACCCCGTCGACGCATCATCCAACGAATACAGAAAGGCGGACCATCATGAGTAATGAGTTCGCCCTTCGACAATACACGCTTCCCCTGCCCCAGCCCTTTGAGACAAGCGAATCGCTTCAGGACTTTGGCACGCCAAAGCCTGGAGCCCATCATGACGAGAGTTGGCCCGTCCTTTACATTCTTACCAACAGCAGAAACAAGACGGCATACATCGGCCAAACAACCAACTACCAGCGCCGTATGAAACAACACGCTGCAAACGTGGACAAGGACTTCGACCGGACCCTTCTGATCGACAATCCCACCTTCAACCAATCCGCAACGTTCGAGTTCGAGAATCGACTTATTGAGCTGTTCTGTGCCGACGAAAAATACCAGGTCACCAATGCCAACAACGGCTATGCCCAATTCGATTATTTTGAGCGGCCTCAGTATCGCCAGAGGTTCCGAGACCTCTGGACAAAGCTTCGCGAAGAAAACTACGCGATTCATCCGATTGAAGAGCTCGAGAACTCCGATCTGTTCAAGTTCTCGCCTTTCAAGACGCTTACGCCCGACCAATACGAAACGATCGAGACGATTTTTAAACGTCTCGAACAGGAGCATGGAGACGTAAAACATGGTGGCTCAAAAAGAGAACGTATAACTGTCGTGAATGGCGCACCGGGAACAGGTAAAACAATCCTCGCCATCAGTCTCATGTTCAAAATCAAAAATGAGCCCAACCTTTCCGGCCTGCGAGTCGGTTTTGTCACCCCCATGGATTCCCTGAAGAAGACCCTCAGGAAACTCACGCACTTCCTTCCAGGGTTAAAGCCTGGCGATATCTTGAGCCCCAGTGACGTAACCAAAAATGATCGTTATGACATCCTACTTGTCGATGAAGCACATCGACTGGGTAATTATCTAAGCATGGGCTCCGGCATCAAGGCCTTCTATAGCACCTGTGATCGTCTCGACCTTCCGCATACGAGCAACCAAGTTGACTGGATATTCAAATGCTGCGACAAGGCGTACCTGTTCTACGACCCCAAACAGCAGGTTCGCGCATCCGGCCTCAATCGAGACGGTCTTGAGCGGCGACTTAACCAACTCGAAGAAGCGAAAATTGAAACCGAAGAATTCAACTTGAGCACCCAAATGCGAGTACGCGGCGGCGATGAGTACCTCGATTTTGTCTACGACCTGCTTGATAACAAAGCGTACATGCATGCCGGCATGAAGTTTGATGAGCTCTTTGCCTCTCGGCCTTACGACTCGCAAGCGGGCGATCCTGACAGTGATATCCCCAGGTACCAGTTTGGCATAGTCGACCGGTTTGAAGATTTCTGCTCCCTACAGCAGACCAAAGAAAAAGAAGTTGGGCTATCCCGTATGACAGCCGGCTTCGCTTGGAAGTGGGAAACCAAGACCAATAAAGATGCGTTCGATATCGTCATCGAAGGCATTCGCAAACGCTGGAATTCAACTCAAAAGGATTGGGTCAACTCTGCCAACGCAGTCAATGAGGTTGGTTGCATTCACACAGTGCAGGGCTACGACCTCAATTACGGATTCGTAATTCTGGGTCCCGACATTTACTACGACACCGATAAAGGAGCCGTCTGCGTTAACAAAGCGAATTTCAAAGATGCCGTCGCAAAGAAAAAGGCAAGCGACGACGACCTACGAAAGATCATCGTCAACGCCTACTATGTCCTCATGACGCGTGGCATGCTGGGAACGTATCTCTATGTGTGCAATACGGCGCTCAAGGAGTATTTGTCACGGTATATCCCGGTGATATAGACCTAACGACCGCCCTCCCCCATGTAACCATCCTGTAAATCATAGCAGCGCACTCGAGTTTTACCGTGATGCGGTCGCGCCTGGCGCTCCACTGTGCTAAAGTATCCCGAACGTTCAAACGACTACGAGGGGAACTAGAAGATGGCACGTGTGCACAACTTCTCAGCTGGCCCGGCCGCGCTGCCCACAAGCGTGCTCGCCGAGATCGCCGACGAGATGATGGACTACCGCGGTTGCGGCATGTCCGTGCTCGAGATGAGCCATCGATCTAGCATGTACCAGCAGATCATCGACGACGCCGAGGCAACCCTGCGCCGCCTGATGAGCATCCCCGACAACTACCGTGTCCTGTTTTTGCAGGGCGGCGCCACGCTGCAGTTTGCGGGCATCCCCATGAACCTCATGCGCCGCGGCCGCGCCGGCTACGTCGTGACCGGCAACTTTGCCAACAAGGCGTACAAGGAGGCCGCCAAGTACGGCGAGACCGTGCTGCTCGCGAGCTCCGAAGACACCAATTTCGACCGCATTCCCACCATGACCGATATCAACACGCGCATTGCCGCCGAGGCCGCGGGCGATGGGCTCGACTACGTCTACATCTGCCAGAACAACACCATCTTTGGCACCATGTACCACGGGCTGCCCGATTGCGGCGATGTGCCGCTGGTCGCCGATGTCTCGAGCTGCTGTCTGTCGCAGCCGCTCGACGTCGAGCGATACGGGCTCATTTACGCCGGCGCGCAGAAAAACGCCGGCGCCGCGGGCGTGACCGTGGTCATCGTGCGCGACGACCTCATCGCCGAAGGCCCCGCCTTTGCGCAGACGCCGCAGTACCTGGACCTCAAGACCCAGGCCGCCAAGGGCTCCATGCTCAACACGCCCAACACCTTTGGCATCTACGTGTGCGGCAAGGTGTTCCATTGGGTGGAGCAGACCGGCGGACTCGCCGCCATGGCCGAGCGCAACTGGGCCAAGGCCAACCTGCTCTATGACCTGCTCGAGCACAGCGAACTGTTCCATAGCACCACGCAGGCCGACAGTCGCTCCATCGCCAACGTTACCTTCCGCACCGGCGACACCGAACTCGACGCGGCCTTTGTCGTAGGCGCTGCCGAGCACCAGATCCAAAACGTCAAGGGCCATCGCCTCGTCGGCGGCATGCGCGCCAGCGTGTACAACGCCGTAACCATGGAAGACGTGCAGGCCCTGGCCTCGTACATGAAGGACTTCGAAGCACAGCATAGTTTGAGCCCGCGATCTAACTAGCCCGCAACGCGCGGGCCGACCAGCCACTTCAAACCACCTGTTTAAACCAAACCTGCTAAGGAGTTTTTCCATGCGTAAGATTAAGACCATCGACGACATCACTAAAGACGGCAAAGTCGAGTTTGGCGAGGGCTACGAGTTTGTGGGCACCGCCGAGGAGGCCGACGCCATCCTGATGCGCTCGACCGACCTGCACGGCTACGAGCTGCCCGAGGGCATCCGCGCCATCGCCCGCTGCGGCGCCGGCGTCAATAACATCCCCGTCGAGGAGTACGCCAAAAAGGGCGTCGTCGTCTTTAACTCCCCCGGTGCCAACAGCAACGCCGTCAAGGAGCTCGTCCTGGGCATGCTGGTGCTCTCGAGCCGCGGCGTGGTGCAGTCGATGAATTGGGTGCGCGACAACGCCGACGACCCCGAGATTCAGGTCGACGCCGAAAAGGCCAAGAAGGCCTTTGTGGGCCGCGAGCTCAAGGGCAAGCGCATCGGCGTTATCGGTCTGGGCAACGTGGGCTCCAAGGTCGCCAACGCCTGCGTCGATCTGGGCATGGATGTCTACGGCTACGATCCGTTCATTTCCGTCGAGCACGCGTGGGTGCTGAGCCGCGAGGTGCAGCGCGTGGGCACGCTCGAGGACCTCTGCCGCGGCTGCGACTACCTCACCGTGCACGTGCCCAGCAAGGCCGACACCATCGGCATGATCAGTACCGAGCAAATCAACCTGCTGGCACCCGACGCCGTGCTCATCAACTACGCGCGCGAGACCATCATTGACGAGGACGCCGTCGACGCCGCCCTGCGCGAGGGCAAGCTTAGCTGGTTTAGCTGCGACTTTGCCACGCCCAAGACCGTCAAGATGCCCAATACGTTTATCACCACGCACTCGGGCGCCGGCACCGGCGAGGCCGAGGCCAACTGCGCCGACATGGCGATCAGCGAGCTCAAGGATTACCTGGAAAACGGCAATATCGCGCACAGCGTCAACTACCCCGCCTGCAGCATGGGCAAGGCGCGCGCCGCGAGCCGCATCGCCTGCCTGCACGCCAACGTGCCCAACATGATCGGCCAGATCACGGCCATTCTCGCCAAGGACAACGCCAACGTGCAGCGTATGACCAACGAGTCCGCTGGCGAGAACGCCTACACCATGTTCGACACCGACGAGCACCTGAACAGCAGCACCATCGAGGCGCTCAAGCAGATTCCGTCGATGTATCGCGTGCGCGTGATCAAGTAGCGTCGGCGCCAAGCCTGCCAGACAGACCACGAAGTCCATTCGGCCCCCGTTTTCACGAAACGGGGGCCGATTTCGTTGCTCCGGCTGGTTTTGAAAATGCTACCCATAATAAGTTTTTTCGGATAATCGACAGTGAGGCCCTAGTCGCTAAGCACAACTGCTTTTACAAACAGCTTTATCAGGGGTTTTAGTAGGTAAAAATCGATCTCTATATGCCAAACTAAAGTTGACTGTCCATTTTCCGAAATAACTTGCTCTAGGTAGCACTTTTCAAGCCAATTCCAAGGAGCAATTGAAGGCTATTCGCAACTAAAACCCTAGCTTCCGCGACCATTTTCCACCCGCGCGGCTACATTCCCGCCCAATCGATAAAAATCTCCTCACGAAGCCGTCGTTCGAGCTTCTGCTGCCGCGGCGTCTTGTCTTTCAACGGCACATCGAGATAGGACATGATGAGTTCCATCACCACGCGGAAGGCATCGGAGTCGACCAGCTGACCATAGGTCATCAGAACGACAGGATATCCCATCGTCTGCAGGGCCGTCGTTCGATCGGAGTCCGAGATCTTGGATTCTATGGATCCGTGAATGGCTTTACCTTGACATTCAACCAGGCACTCTCGGCTGCCGTCCTTATTTGACAGCAAGATATCGGCGTAGCGCCTATCAAGCCCCGAAATCAGGCGGGCGCTGCGCGTCATGCGAATCTCAACATTATTGGTAAGGCGCAGCCCTTCGCCGCCGCGCAGCCTCGAAAGGCCAAACAGCATCGAAGCTTGGACCTCAAGCGGCGATGCCACAACCCCCGTAATGCATTTCGCGGCACGTGTGAATGATTTAGCACCGCGGAGTCCCTGGATCTTATTGGCGAACTCCGTAAGGTCAGAGAACTCGATCAAGGGAGGTCGTTTCCACAAGTCCGTTGGATTCCCCGAGGCATCCTTTACGTTTTCCCAGCCCAACCGTGCGTCACCCCACCGGCCCCCATATGCCTGTTCAAGTGCCAACTTTACCTGGGGCGCAATCTTGCACACGGCAAAGGTGCCACACATCTCATACATGCACATGATCAGACGCTCGTTTGAAACCGAGGAAGCCAGGGTCAGCAGGGTAAAGAGCGGGGACGCGACATCAAGGCCAAACTCTGTCTGCCGTACGGAGCCAAACGGCCTCTCCCCGTTCCAAACATGCCTGACAATGCGACCGCCTTTACGTCCGCAGCCGCCCTGTGCCAACACGTGTAATGGTGTGCCCAGGAAATGCTTGACGAGCGGATGCTCACAAAGACGCTCCCTGCGTGGATCGTCCACAGAATCGGGCAGGTCCGGCATTATTGCCAAAACCTGTGGAGGTATCCGGTGATACCGAAAGGCAGATATGTCGCACAGCATGTCGTCCATGAAAGGTACGTACCCACTACGTCGTTTGCGAGCCCGCCCGGACGGCAGACGCGATGGCTCGGCCTGCGAACGGTAAATACTGCTACAACATGCACGTCGCGAATCTTCCAGGTGGCTTACAATCGGTTTGGAAAGCAGGCTGATTGTGAAGTTGCATATGGTTGATGAGGACTTTGCCTGGCGGCTTGCGCAGGAGCTTGTGAAGATTGACAGCTCAGACCCCGGCGCGTATGAGCTCGAGATCGAACAACATATCAAAGACCTGGTCGAGACATATGTTGCCAAACTCGATTCGCCCGTGCTGGACACCGCAGAGATACGCGAGCTCGAAGTGTTCCCCGGGCGCTGCAACCTTATGATTACCGTGCCGGGCGCGAGCGGCGAGGCGCGGCTCGTCTACATCTGCCATATGGATACCGTCACCCTAGGCGATGGCTAGAACGCGGACACGACCGTCGGCTTCTTTACCGGCTGCACCGATACCGCCGTCATTGCCGGCAAGACGGGTAACCGCAATTGCATGAGCTACGGCCCCGGCTCGTTAGCGCTCGCGCACAAGCCCAACGAGTATGTGCCCCATGCCGATATCGTTCGCTGCCAGAACGTACTCATCGCGCTTGTTGACAACACGCTCTGGGACGCAAGCGTCCAAGTTGGGGCATAATAAGCCGCGAACAAACCGACTCGCGCGTTAGGACCGCCCATGAAAGCACTTCCGTTTCCCTGCATCCGCCCAGCTCAGGACCGCGTGCTCGAAGCGCTGCCGCAGATGGGCGGTATCCTGAGCAGCAACGACGCCCTGCGCGACGCCATCGCCGACGGGCTTATGCTCAAAGATCCGGGCGCGGCGTATTACGTGTACGAGTGCTCGGGCGAACCGGGTCGCGTGACGGGTGTCGTGGCGATTTGCCCGGTCGGCGTACTGGCGGGCGACGGCGCGACCCCCGCA
>ENA-ORUB01004645-ORUB01004645.1-human-gut-metagenome-genome-assembly--contig:-NODE-4645-length-10375-cov-15.609593_pt1 | contig 10375 bp, 12 predicted proteins | sample MGYA00241918_ERZ509200 | MGnify/ENA primary metagenome ERZ509200 (study PRJEB26280, sample SAMEA2338853) | human gut metagenome | biome: human gut; feature: human-associated habitat; material: faeces... | reverse complement strand
CAATGCTTATCTTTTGGTCTTTGGTTCGGAATAGTGTAGTGCTGGCGGTCTATCTATTGTTTTCGGTTGCTTGCTTCTTTACCGTACATGAGCATTTAGTGACGGAGTAACTGCAAGACAGATAGTCTTTTCTGTTCGGCTTTCATCGGCAACAACAAGATTGGTATTCAACGGATCAAGATTTCTCTCCACACACTCTACGCTTGCATAAAATGATTTTAAGTCGATTGCTATATACGAACGTTCTGACATATCTGCTCACCTCTCCTCATAATGGATTTATATTTATTATATCAGTATCGAAAAGAATTATCAAGATTAAAAATGCACAATAAAGAACATTTGTTATTGTGATAATTCTATATGTATATAATATGGCGCTCTGGTGTCGGGACTACTTCGGCGGATTTTTCCGCTACGAGTTCCGCCCCGACTATGTGCCGCCACAGGGTACAATCGAGTGTGATGTGCCATTTTAGGGAGTGCAGAGGGAACGGCTGCGGGGAAGAGTTTCGAGAGGTGGAAAGCCTCTTGAACCCGTCGGGAGACCCCTCGGAGAGACCCGTGTATCTTTGATAGCCTGCCCCCTCTGGGGGTGGGCTGTCAAAGGTACTAAGGGGCTACTCTTGACAAGAGTAGCAGAACCTGCTATAATGTATATAGACGGTAGCAGGGGGTCTGCTGCGACTGGCAAGAGTAGATAGGAGCGTGTACAGCTATGGACGACAAAGCCAGAAGCATATCATTTTCAAGAGGCAAGGGCAAGCTCACACATACAGACAGGACGTTTATTTCGCCCAATGTTGACCCAGAAAGGACAAAGGATAACGTCGTCCTCGTCAACGAAACTCTGAGCGAGGCATACGACAAGGTTTTTGGTGAGGCACAGGCGGAATACAACGCCAAACAGAAGCGCAAGGACAGGAAGATTGACGACTACTTCTGCAAGCTCTTCGGCGTGTCTGCCGACGACAAAACGGCGACCGAAGTCTTGAAGAACGACAACAAGCAGCAGAGCTTTTATGAGTGGGTTGTCGGTGTCGGCAGCTCGTATGACACAGCTCTTGTCGATTGGGTAAACGACAACGGTGTCAGCATACAGGCGAACCCCGAAGCTGCACAGCTCGCTATCGAGTGTCTGACCGAATACATCACAGGAAATGAAGAGGCGGGAGTGCCGAGTTATGAAGAACGGAATCCGAACTTTCACCTGATGAAAGCTGTCGTTCATGCCGACGAAAAGACCCCTCATATACATATCGACGCTGTACCTTTCGCCGACGGTTACAAGAAAGGTATGAGCCGTCAGCAGGGTATAGCCAAAGCCCTTGAAGCTATGGGCTACGGCACGGGGGAAAGTGCTATCGCTGAGTGGCAAGAGGCAGAGCGCAAAGTGTTCCGTGAGATATGCGAGAGACACGGTTTTGTTATCCGTGAAGAAGGGGAAAGCAGGGGCTATACGGTGCTGACGCGGCAGTACGGCAAGTTCCACGAGAACGAGCTTGTTCTTGAAAAGCAGGCGCAGGAAATGGCTGATAATCAGCAGCAGTTGGAGCAGTCTAAGGCTGACCGTGAAGCAGAGGAAAGAGCTGCAGAACAGGCACGGCAGCAGTCGGCTGAATTGCAGGCGAAAATCTCCGACCAGACGACAGAGCGTGACAGTCTCGCCGAAGAAATCGAAGAGTACAAGACAGGGGCGGCAGAGGCAGAAGCTGAACACGACAGAGCCGTAGAAAGGGTTGTGCAGGCGACGCAGATTCCCGCCCCGCCGAAGCCCCCTTATCCTCGCAAGCCGACACCGCCGATTACCATTACCCGTGACGAGTATATCCGCAACAGCGTCAACCGTGACCTCAAATGGGGAGAGCGCAAGAAGCTCGAAAAAGAGGTCGGAGCAAGCTATGACAAGCAGATGTCTGAGTACGCTCAGAGGCTCGCCCTCTGGGAGCAGTGGGAGCGTGACAAGGCTGAGTGGACGGAGACCTACGGAGAGACCGTAAACGTGCAGGCTGTGGCACAGCGTCAGGCTCAGACAGCAAAGGAACAGGCAGCACAGGCGCAGGCTCTGGAAGAGCGTGAGACTACCCTCAAAACCGCCGAAGAAAAGCTCGCCAAGGAGCAGGCACAAGTCGTGGCGGAACGTGCCTCTATGAGTGCAGAAATCGAGCGCAGAGTGCAACAGGCTCTCCGCAAGGCTCAGACGTTTATCGAGTACGGGCGCACGTCAGCTCGCTTCAACGCCCTGTTCAGTAAGTTCATCGGAAACGGCGAGAGCTACGACGAGGCTCGGCAGCGTCGGGAGCAGGAAAAGGCTCACAAGCCGAAGTCCAATCAGAAAGGATATGGTGATATATGACCGTTAGCTTTGTAAGGGCAAGTCAGACGTACAACGTCGAGCATAAGCGCAACAAGAAGGGCGGTATCGGCAAGAGGGTAGAGAGCTACGACAACACGTTCTTTACAGATTTGGAAGTTGATACGCCGTTTCCTGCCGCCGAACTCCTTATCCGTCAATTCATCGACGACATACTGCTCGATAACTGCCTGACCGAGATTCCCGACGGCGACGGTGCAGGGTGGCAATACTGCAACTTGCAGATAGTCGAGGACGAAATCACAGGGCGGCTCTCGTTTAGCGTTCGGCTCGCTGTTCCGACGCAGGAGAGCGTCTATGCCGCTGATTACCGCATTTTATCGCAGGCGGACGGTAGCAACGAGCCGTTGTACGCCCCCTCAGACGTACTGAACCTCGACCATAAGAACGGTGATATGCTCGTAGCAGTTCCAGTCGAGGTAAAGCTCCCCGACGAACAGGAGTAAATCAGCAACAACAGCTCCGCAGCTCGTCACGATCTGAGCGCAAGCGACCTCGTGACGAGCGTCGGGACAAAAAATCAGAGGACACTAAGGCTTAGTGTCCTCTTTTTTATGCTCTGAATCTGCTATAATTGAAGATAAGTATAACTATGCGGTGAAAAATTCAAGTTAAATGTCGAACAAAGTCTTGACTTTAGCGGCGACAAGTGCTATAATACAAGATATAGACATTCACCCCATAGAGAAAAGGTAGGTGTTGCGTTAATGAAGCCCAGAGGCAGAAGCCCGCAGCCATTCACAGAGCGAGACCTCGAAATGATTAAAGAATACCTCGAAACAGACAAGGGTCTGAAAGAGGTATCTGAGAAATACGGTCTATCAGTCGAAGGTCTGCGGTACAAAGTGCGCAAGTTCCGCAAGCAGCAGGAACAGCAACAACAAGAAAACGAAGCAAAAAAATAAGAGCGTCCCTACGCCAACAGGAACACTCTTGGTACGGGAGAAAGCCCGCACACTCATTACTTACTTTTATTATTATACAACATTCCTTCAATTAAGTCAAGTGGTTTCGCTTGATTTTTTCGGGATTGCTGTATCTTTGTGCAAAATGACGTGTGGCTCTCTATCGTACCTTTGCTTGTACGAAGGGAGTTTTTATATTTATGGGAGCAATGGCTGCCCTCGCTCTGGAACAGCAGTACCAAGAGCGAAAGCCGATTGTCCCGCAGATGACAGACATTCCGAAAAGGACATATCAGAAGCAGGATAACGGTGATATTTTAGCTTTTTTTAGCTATGTGCAGGCTACGCCTGACTTTGCCTATCGCTCAGAGTGGGCGAAAGGCGGCTACCGACAAGTATTCGTCCGCACAAAAAGCGGAAAGTTCCGAAAAATTGTACATTTTCATCAAAGCAGTACCGAAGTATCGGAACGGCTCGGCTCAGTGCGCTTTGCAGAAAGTCACGACTACTACATCACAAAAAACAGCTTTTCTACGCCGAATCACACGAAAGAGGCTCTGTTTAGCTATGACAATATCGTGATTGACCTCGATATACACGATAACAACAAGAGCCTCAAATGGTATGACGATAACCTCGATTTCCTCATAGATAAGCTCATTTATCTTCTCACCGAAGAATACAAGGGCAAGTTCCCTGCATTTAACGTCGTGCGGTCTGGTCGAGGCGTGCAGCTCTGGATTGGTCTGGAGAGCTTTAGTGCAAGGGTCGAAGCGTTTAGACGCAGATACACCGCTGTTTGCGACTATTTCTGTCATTTTATCGACGAAGTGCTTGAAGATAACGACCTCACAATGTTTGAAGTCGATTACGGAGCGAGCACCGACGCAACGAGGCTCGCCCGAATCCCCTATACATACAATCAGCACCGCTACAACGAGCGCACACATAAGGGTTATCAGGCTCGATTCGACCATTTGACCGATTATCGCTACGACCTCGACGAGATTCAGGACTTTATTCTATCACCGACAAAGAAGCCACGAAAGGCAAAAATCACTCAGAACGGCGACTTTACAGCCCTTAACGTTAAGCGTATGCGCTTTATCGAGGGTATCGTCAAGCATACCGAGGGCGACTGTGAGGGACGGCGTGAGGTTATGGCGTGGCTCTACTACAACGCTCTGATACAGACAACAGAGCAGGAGACCGCAGAGGAAATGCTCTATCAGCTCAACAAGTCATTCAAGACCGCTCTGGACGAAGCTCAGATTAGAGCAATCCTCGCAGAGTTCGAGCGCAAGCGCAAGAATATAGGAAAAATCGGCAAAGACGGCTACCCAGAAACAGGCTACTACACAATAGGCTCTGCCAAGTTCCTCGACACAATACAGGCAACCACCAACGAACGGCTGCAATACATCGGAGCGACGAGCAGAGAGCTTGACCGAAAAGCAGCTCGTGCAAAAAAAGCCGACCGTGACCGCCGTATCGCCGAGCTGACCGAGCAGGGTATGAGCTACAAGGACATCGCCGAAGAGGTAGGCTGTTCCGCTCGTACCGTAAGCCGCAAGGACACGACCAAACAAAGCAAGGCAGACCGTGACCGTCGTATCATCGAACTGAGAGCTGACGGTCTGAGCGTCCGTGACATCGCCTCAGAGGTAGGCTGCTCCAAGAACACCGTGACAGCAGTCCTTGCCAAGCAAAAAGAAACGACCACGGAAAATGCACAGCAAGCAACACAGACAGCCACGGAGAGCGTACAGGACGCACCGCAGACCACGGAACGCAACCCCTATCCTAATCCGCACCCCGAAAGGATATGGGGACAGCCTGAAACGTATACACCCAAGGAATGGAGCGCAACACAAAAAGAACGCTTCGTGAAAAGCTGTAAATCGCCCAAACTGTACGGAAAGCCTAAAAGCTCTGCGTAACACAAGCTCCCGTCATTTCTTTTAGAAAGAAAAGAAGCAAAAGAAATGACCCTAAACGTAAAAGCAAAGGTTTTGTGGCGGAAGTCGCAAAGGGGGGGAAGGTAAATACAATAAAGACACCGCTCCCCCCAATGCTACAACCACCACAAAACCAAACGGACGAGAGCTAAGGGCAGCCACGGAAGAAACGCCAACGGACAAACGCTGCCCCACGCTCACGCCGCCGCCCCAAGGGGCGGACATAAAAAACTATACATAGGCGGTTTTGTCTTTTTTGGGACACTCGTAGTTTTCAACATCGGCAGCAGTCGAGGTTTTCAACAGCTCCGCCGATTGACAAATCCCCTTGCATAGTGTATCATTAAATGTGGTCGCCAGAGGCTCTGTGAGGCTCTGTACGCCCCTTTGCAAGTGAGAGTATAAAATTTAACGATAAAGAGCGCAGACGGGCTGTGTGGCTCGTTCTGGGCGCTGTGAGAGGTGTTTGTATGGGTATGCAGGAGTTTATAAGCGATATTCCGCCGCTGACGGAGTATGAAGTCAGCCCGAAGCTATGGGACGACTACCAGAGGGCGACTGCGTGGCTGCGTGAGCATTATCCTGATAAGGTGACGGGGTTCTGGTCGCTCCTGTCGTCCGAGGACAGCAAGAACGGTCGCAGGGCAATCATCAGATACGCCCACGAGCTGCCGTCGGCGGACAGGCTCGACATACACGGCAATATCCCTCTCAACCTGATTGACCTATGGGACATCATCGGCAACGATACAAGCGACATCGACGCTATGCTCGGTGAGATATTCCAGTCGGCGCAGCTCCGCTGCGTGTTTGATTCAGGGAGGGGCTGAGTATGGAGCAGCAGTATTTGACGGTCAAACAGTTTGCGGAGCGAGCAGGGGTAAGCACACAGCGCATTTACCAACTGCTTACCAAGTCTTTGCAAGAGTTTACCAAGGTCGAGAATGGCACAAAATACATATCTATCGAGGGTCTGAGGGTATTCGACAAAGAGCCTTTGCAAGAGGTTGCAAAGGATTTGCAAAGCGATTTGCAAGAGGTTGCAAGACCCGAAACGGAGCTATTGAAGGAGACTATCGAGGCTCTAAGGCAGCAGCTCACCGTGAAGGACGAGCAGCTCGCAGCCAAGGACAAGCAGATAGGAGACCTCACGGCTGCACTCCTGTCCTCTCAGGAACAGCACAAGGCGTTGACCGACGCTCTGACCGCCGCCCAAGCTCTTCACGCAGGCACGATACAAGAGAGGCTGACGGCACAGGCTGACAGCTCAGAGGGACAGTCTGAGGTAATGACGGCGGAAACCGTGTCCGATATCGACGCAGGAGAACCGGCACGGGAGCCGCAACAGGAAAAGCAGGGGTTTTTTGCAAGAATATTTAGCAAGCACAAGAAAGGATAAAGCAGTAGTGGCACGAAAAAAGCAGAAGGTTAAGTCTATTGAGCTTTTCGCAGGCGCAGGCGGTCTCGCTCTGGGTCTGGAAGAGGCAGGATTCGAGCATATAGGACTGATTGAATGGGACAAAGCAGCAGCGGACACACTGAAAAAGAATCGTCCGAAGTGGAATGTCCTTAATGAGGACGTGGAGAAGGTCGCAGAGCGTGACTTAGAGCAGGAGTTCGGGGTTAAGAAGTATGAGCTTGACCTGTTATCAGGCGGAGCGCCTTGTCAGAGCTTTTCTTATGCAGGAAAGCGCCTCGGTCTGGACGATGTACGAGGAACTATGTTCTATCATTATGCGACGTTCCTGCACAAGTTACAGCCTAAAATGTTCCTGTTCGAGAACGTCAGAGGACTATTGACCCACGATAAAGGTAGGACATACGAAACGATTTTAGGCATTTTTGAGGACGAGGGCTATGTCACATCGCACAAGATACTCAATGCGTGGGACTATGATGTCCCCCAGAAGCGTGAGAGACTAATTACTATCGGCATAAGGAAGGATTTAGCCGACAAAATCAGCTTTTCCTTCCCTGAGCCTCACAATTACAAGCCGACGCTGCGAGACATCAAGCTCGATGTGAACCCCTCTGCCGAGGAATGTGCCAAGTATTCAGAATACAAGGCAAAGGTCTTTGCGCTTGTTCCTGCGGGCGGCTATTGGCGTGATATAGACCCAGAAATCGCCAAGGAATATATGAAAACGTGTTGGTATATGGGCGGTGGAAGGACAGGGATTCTGCGCCGTATCAGTCTGGACGAGCCTTGCCTGACTGTGCTGACCAACCCAGGAATGAAGCAGACGGACCGTTGCCACCCTCTGGAAGTGCGTCCGTTCTCGTATCGTGAAAATGCGAGAATACAGACTTTCCCTGATGATTGGGAGTTCTGCGGTAGGCTCTCAGAACGTTACAAACAGGTCGGTAATGCCGTTCCTGTCAATCTGGCAAAGGACATCGGCATAGAAATCATAAAGACCTTGAAGGAGTTGAGATAATGTATAGCCTGACATTTATTTCCGAAGCGGATTTCCGCAAACACGTTGCAAAGACGCTCAAAAGCTATGATGACAGCTTGAAATCCATTGATTTGGCGACGTTTAACAGCAATATCATAGACCCGATAAAGCTCCTGTTTGACAAGAGCGCATTCCGCAAGAGCTTTGATGAAGTCGTCAATCTGGAAATCCATAGGCAGCGTGACAAGTCTAATACCAATGCTATCGGCTATTTTCATCAAAACATCTTTAAGTACATACAGCGCTGCGTCGTTCCGCCCGAAGGTTGGGACGTTGTAGTGACGCTCCCTGAATACAAAATCTATGTTGAGATGAAGAACAAGCATAACACTATGAACTCTTCATCATCACAAAAGACCTACATTCAAATGCAGAATCAGATTTTGCAGACCCCCAACGACTATTGCTATCTGGTCGAGGCGATTGCTCCTGTGTCCAGAAACATACCGTGGGGTTGCTCGGTCAACAAGCAGCACTGCTCTAACGAGCATATCCGCCGTGTGTCTATGGATAAGTTCTATGCTATTGTTACGGGTATCAATGACGCTTTCTATCAGATGTGCTTGCAGCTACCTATTACTATTGGCGAGCTGATTGCTGAGGGTAAGGTCGGTGAAATGCAGGAAGACACCGTGCTTGCAGAACTGCACAGGAAGAATCCTGATACGCTGAAAGCAATGTATCTCCTTGCGTTTGAATCATATGAGGGCTTCGACAAGCTCCTGTCAAATAAATAAGTATCAGAGCGTGGCTTCGGCTACGCTCTTTTCCGTCTGTACAAGGTAGTAAATTTAAGGTCACGAAAAATAGTAGTAAATCTATTGACAGGCGGCGCATATTGTGGTATAATAAAGGTGGTAACTCTAACGGTCGTTAAATCTACCACGAAAGGAGAAGGATATAATGCAACGGATATTTGGATATTGCCGTATCTCCCGACCAACACAAAACATTGAGAGACAGGAACGGAACATCATCAAGGAATACCCGACGGCTCGCATATACAAAGAGGCGTACACGGGGACGAAGGTGCAGGGACGCAAGGAACTTGACAAGCTACTAAGACAAGTCCAGAGCGGTGACATCATCGTATTTGACAGCGTGAGCCGTATGAGCCGTAACGCTGCCGAGGGTGTGGAGCTGTATATGCAGCTTTACGACAAGGGAATTGAACTTGTGTTCCTCAAAGAACCGCACATCAACACGGAAACCTACAAGCAGGCTCTGAGCCGTGACGTTCCGCTCACGGGCGAGGACGTTGACCTTATCTTGCAGGGCGTGAATGCCTATCTCAAACGGCTCGCTGTCCGTCAAATCGAGCTTGCCTTTGGGCAGGCGCAGAAGGAAGTGGACGACCTTCATCAGAGGACGGCAGAGGGCATTGAGACCGCCCGACGGAACGGCAAGCAGATAGGACAGCGAAAGGGAGCAACACTCAATGTCAAAAAGGCGACGGCTGCGAAAAAAATTATCCGCACGAGCTGTAAGACCTTCGGCGGAACTCTGACCGATGAACAATGTGCGAAGGCTGCTGGTGTGAGCCGCAAGACTTACTACAAATACAAGGCAGAGCTGAAAGCAGAGCAAGCCCAAGAAGGCGGCTGCATATCTGCTCGCTCTGGACGTTGTGTGCCGTGAGCATATCGCTGACCTGTTCGACTTTGACGAGGACGTTATCCGTCCCGACGGTCTCGAAAAGGACTGGCAGACAGGCACGAGCCGCAAGACCACGAGGCTGCTCTTCAACCTGTGGAACGGACACTGTTCCGACGGCAAAAAGGGCAGGGACGAGGACGGCTACGAGGTCGAGCTGCCGTCTGAAAATTATGCCGTCGATAACATCTTTAATTGCTCGTATGCTCCGTATTATTTTGAGGCGGTGCGTATCAGATTTCCGATATATTTTGACGAGGACTGACGAGCTGCGTCGGTCAGAAAGTGAGAGAGTGTATGAGAGATTTTCCAATAGAGTATTGTTGTTCTTATCGCCTCGGCAGCGGTGAAATTACCGAGGACTGCTGCTACTGTTCAGACATCGAGGCGGCATACGAAAAGGCGAAGGACGACCTCAAAAATAAGCATTGGTGCGAGGAGATTTTCTTTGCCGACCACATTCAAACAATCAGGTATCGGCTCGACAATTTCGAGAGCGAGAGCGGTCGCTTGGAGATAGGCGACAAGCGGTCTGGGATTGCTTGCAGCCGTCACGTTGGGAGCTTTGCCGACACACTCCCGCTCGGTCAGATAGACCACTCCAACAGGCGTGTCTTTGACGAGTGCGGGCGGGAACTTTTCGCCTTCTGGGACGGTCACAAGAGTATCAAAGATACGTTCCTCGCAATGGAAGATAACGACTACTGCAACATCTTCGACCACATCACCGAGACCCTGAAACTCGGCGACGCTGTGAGCGAGATTGTCCGCAGATACTACGGAGACTTTGAGCGGGTCATAAGCGAGCGCTACGCAGAGCATATATCTTGTATGGAACGATGATAATAAATCTGCTCTTTCGGTTGCCCTTCAATCGCTATATCATAGTAACTGTGCGGTGTCATATATTTTTCAGTCAACGTGACAAAACAAGGGTGTTGCGTTGCAAAGACAAAAATTCCGCTTTCCTGCAACAGTTCATAAACAGCCATAAGAAGTGGTTCAATATCCGTAATATCCATAATT
>ENA-ORUB01004644-ORUB01004644.1-human-gut-metagenome-genome-assembly--contig:-NODE-4644-length-10376-cov-2.500339_pt1 | contig 10376 bp, 8 predicted proteins | sample MGYA00241918_ERZ509200 | MGnify/ENA primary metagenome ERZ509200 (study PRJEB26280, sample SAMEA2338853) | human gut metagenome | biome: human gut; feature: human-associated habitat; material: faeces... | reverse complement strand
CCCGACGCGCGGATCGTCGTGCCGGGGCACGGCGCCCCCGGCGGACCCGAACTGATCCGCCACACCAAAGCGCTGCTCTCCGAAGCAGCTTCAACAGACAATCGGCGGAAAGAATAAAGGAAAACACTGCGGGGATTATCCGTTTTTTCGCATATTTTCGGAATATCGGATGCGTTTCGGACTTGTCCGAAAATAAATTTTTCGTTTTGTCGCCCGACTTTCATTATATTTGTCGTGTGGAGTATCTGGACAACGATATAAAATACGTAGGCGGCGTCGGCGAAGCGCGCGCCCGGCTTCTGGACAAGGAGCTGGGCATCCGCACGCTGGGCGACATGCTGAGCCACTATCCGTTCCGCTACATCGACCGCACGAAAGTCTACCGCATCGCCGAAATCACCGAGGGCGCGCCCACGCTCCTGCAGTTCCGCGCCCGCATAACGGGGGTGGCCTATGCCGGTACGGGGCGTAAAAAACGCTTCACGGCCTACGTACAGGACCCGACGGGATCGGCCGAACTGGTGTGGTTTCAGGGCATCAAATGGATCGAAAAACGCGTCGAAGTCGGACGCGAGTACCTCATCTTCGGACGTCCGTCGTTCTACCGCGGACTTCTGTCGATGGCGCATCCCGAACTGGAGACCATGGAGCAGGCCCTTTCGCGCAAGGCCGAAAGCGGCATGCAGGGCATCTATCCCTCGACCGAGAAACTCTCGAACGTGCTCGGCGCCAAAGGCATGTACCAGATCATCTGCAACACATGGGCGCTGGTCAAGGACCATATCACGGACTGCATGCCCGAAGCGGTGCGCGCCCGCTACGGACTGATCCCGCTGCGCGACGCCTACTACAACATCCACTTCCCGCAGTCGGCCGAAATGCTCAGGCAGGCGCAGTACCGGCTCAAGTTCGACGAACTGCTGGGCATCCAGCTCAACGTCCAGTCGCGCCGCACGGAACGTCTGTCGAAGAACAACGGCTTTCTGTTCATGAAGGTCGGCGGGGTCTTCAACACCTTCTACAACGAAAAGCTCCCCTTCCCGCTCACCGGCGCGCAGAAGCGCGTCGTCAAGGAGATCCGTCAGGACACCGTGACGGGATTCCAGATGAACCGGCTGCTGCAGGGCGACGTGGGTAGCGGCAAGACCCTCGTGGCGCTGATGTCGATGCTGCTGGCCGTGGACAACGGCTTTCAGGCCTGCATGATGGCCCCGACCGAAATCCTCGCCCGCCAGCACTTCGCGACGATCACGCGCATGCTCGAAGGCATGGACGTGAAGACGGCGGTCCTGACCGGATCGTCGAAGGTCAAGGAGCGCCGGCTGGCGCTCGAAGGGATCGCGTCGGGCGAAGTGGACATCCTCATCGGCACGCACGCCCTGATCGAAGACCGGGTGCAGTTCGCCAACCTCGGATTCGTGGTGATCGACGAACAGCACCGCTTCGGCGTGGAGCAGCGCGCCCGGCTCTGGACCAAGAACGAACAGCCGCCCCATATCCTCGTGATGACCGCCACACCGATTCCCCGCACGCTGGCCATGACCCTGTACGGCGATCTGGACGTCTCGGTGATCGACGAGCTGCCCCCCGGACGCCGTCCGATCAAGACCGTACATTACACCGATGCGGCGCGCCTGCGCCTGTTCGGATTCATGAAGCAGGAGATCGCCAAAGGACGGCAGGTGTACGTGGTCTATCCGCTCATCAAGGAGTCCGAGGCGATGGACTACAAGGATCTGACGGACGGTTACGAAGCCATCTCACGCGATTTCCCGCTGCCCGATTACGTCACCACGATCTGCCACGGCAAGATGAAGCCCGCCGACAAGGAGGAGTCGATGCGCCAGTTCAAGTCGGGCGAAGCCGACATCATGGTCGCCACATCGGTCATCGAAGTCGGCGTGGACGTGCCCAACGCCACGGTGATGGTCATCGAGTCGGCCGAGCGGTTCGGACTCTCGCAGCTGCACCAGCTGCGCGGACGCGTGGGCCGCGGCGGCGAACAGTCCTACTGCATCCTCATGTCGGGCGAAAAGCTCTCGAAGGAGTCACGGGCGCGCCTGCAGGCCATGTGCGAGACCAACGACGGCTTCCGACTGGCGGAACTCGACCTCAAGCTGCGGGGCGCCGGAGACATCAACGGCACGCTCCAGAGCGGCATGGCATTTGATCTGAAAATCGCCAATCCGACGCTCGTCGTGCAGATTCTGCAACTTACGCGCGATGCGGCCGGCGGGGTGCTCGCCGCCGATGCGGCGCTCGCGGCGCCCGAGCACGCCGGATTGCGCGAACTGAAACGACGCTATTCGGGAGAGAAGTCGATCGATTTCTCGATGATCTCCTGACGCCGCGAAAATAAAAGCGGCGCGGAACCCGTTTGTTTATTAACAGACGCTTTCCCGCCTCGGCGAAGTCCGAACGAGTTCGGCTCTATGCTCGGCTTAACGAAAACGGTGAATTTTTTTTCTTCGTTTTCTCGCCTCGGCAAAGCTCGCGCAAGCGCGGCTCTGCACTCGGCTTAACGAAAACGGTGAATGACAGATGAAACAACTTACGATGAAACGAATCCTCATACTTTTTCTGCTGACGGGAGGCATATTCTCCGCCGCGGGACAGATCTACGTGCCCGGCGAAGAGTTGTTCTACCGTGTCAGCTACCGCGCCAAGCTGGTGCCCAATACGGAGGTGGCCACCGTCGTGGTGCGTACCTCCGAGGTCGAACTCGACGGACAGACCGTCTATAACGTCTTCGGACAGGGCAAGACGCTGGCCTCGTTCCGGTGGTTCTTCTCGCTCGACGACCGGTACAACATCTGGGTCGATACCGCGACGCTGCGCACCGTGCGATTCACGAGCGATATCCACGAAGGGGGCTATACCTTCCGCAGCCGGTTCGACTACGACTGGCCGGCGCGGCGCGTGGCGACCCGCTGGCAGCGGCGCACGCTGCCCGAAAACCGGAAGGAGATGGCGCTCACCGACGTGAGCATGGACGCCGTGTCGCTCTTTTTCAACATGCGCAGCGCCGACGCCGCGTCGTTCCGCGTCGGCGAGCAGCGTGTCTTGCAGATGGTGCTCGAAGATACGATCCGACATTTGCGCTACCGCTTCGAGGGACGCGAGGTGAAGAAAATCCGCAACATGGGGAAATTCAACACGTTGAAGTTCGCCTGCCAGATCGGTACCTCCGAGAGTTTCTCGTTCACCGACGGATCGGAGTTCTTCATCTGGCTGTCGGACGACGAGAACAAGATTCCCCTTCACCTCGAATCGCCCATTCGCGTGGGAAGCGTCAATGCCTATATCACGGGGTATAAGGGGCTGAAATATCCGTTGACCAGCAAAATCAGGTGAAGATGAAACTGACGCAGATCGATTTGGCGGAGGGCCGCGGCGGATCGCAGCGGGAGATGCCGGCATCGGAAGCGGTCGCACGCGCGGAAGAGGCGTGCGGCGGTACGCTGCTGCTTTTCGAACCGGACGGCGTGCCGCGCGCGGCCGTCGCGATCTGTCCGGGCGGCGGATTCGGTAAGGTCAACACGGAACACGAGGGGGTTGCCTTCGCCGAATGGTTCGTTGCACACGGCATCGCCGCCGGTGTGGTGAAGTACCGTCTGCCCGAAGGCGATCCGGCGCTTCCGCAGCAGGATGTCGAACGGGCCGCGGAGTTGCTGCGCAATCGTTTCGGCGGCGTGAAGACCGGTGTGCTGGGCGCCTCGATCGGCGGTTATCTGGCGGCGCGCCATCTGTTAAGCCTTGGACACCGGCGGATTGCCTGCGTTGTGGGACCGCATGCGACCCAGATGGATTCGGAGGCCCGTTACCATGGCTACTGCCGGGCGATGGAGGAGGCGGGAATTCCAGTGGATGAACGTCTCGTCTGTGCCGGCGAGTATACGCAGGAGGGTGGCGCGGCGGCGGTCGAAAAGCTCATTTCACAGGATTTTACGGCGATTTTCGCCTGCAACGACGCTTCGGCGTATGGCGTATGCAGAAAACTCAAGGAATATAGAAAGAAAGTACCGGAAGATGTTTCGGTTGTCGGATACGATGACGTTTTCTATGCACGGATGCTGGAGGTGCCGCTGACAACGATACGCCAGCAGGTACGGGAGATGGGAAGAGAGGCGGTACGGCTGCTTCTGAAACAGATACGGGAACATAAAAGACCGGAGAGCAAGGTAATCTTTGCGCCGGAACTGGTGGTGCGGGAGAGCACGGCGAGAATACAGCCGTCTCAGTAACCGGAGAGAGAGGGGAGCAGAGTGAAGGTATTGAATTTTGGTTCACTAAATATTGATTATACGTATCAGGTGGATCATTTTGTAAGAGCGGGAGAGACGATGTCCTCCGAGTCGCTGCAGGTATTCAGCGGCGGCAAAGGGCTGAATCAGTCGATCGCGCTGAGCAAGGCGGGCGCAGACGTATGGCACGCCGGAGCTGTCGGAGCCGGGGATGGAGATTTCCTTATCGAGCAGATGAAGAAGGCGGGCGTCCACACGGAGCTGATCGAGCATCTCGACGGGCAGACAGGACACGCGATCATCCAGAAAGATCCGGCAGGGCAGAACTGTATTCTGCTGTATGGCGGTGCCAACCAGCGGATCACGAAGGAAATGGTGGATCGCGTCCTGACACAGTTTGAGGCGGACGATTTCCTGATTTTACAGAATGAGATCAGCGAGATCGGCTATATCATGGAGAAAGCCCATGAAAAAGGCATGAAGATCGTTCTGAATCCGTCCCCGATGAATGCGAAGATTCTGTCCTATCCGCTGGAATATGTGGATTACTTCTTATTAAATGAGGTGGAGGCGTCGGATATCTGCGGCATTGAGGCAACCAAAGATCCGCAGGCGCTGATGAACGGACTGGTAAAACGGTTCCCGGAGGCGAAGATTGTCCTGACACTCGGCGGCGATGGTTCCGTGTACCGCGATGGCGACACAGTCCTTCGTCAGGGAATCTATAAAGTGCCGGTTGTGGACACGACGGCGGCAGGCGATACATTTACCGGTTATTTTATCGGCGGCTTACAGCTCGGTGAAGACCCGAAGACGGCGCTGGAACATGCGGCAAAAGCGGCAGCGATCGCCGTTTCCCGCCCAGGAGCAGCTCCGTCGGTGCCGAACCGGGAGGAAGTAGAGACGTTTGAGGGATAAAAAGCACCTGAAAGCTTGTCTTTTAAAACAGAATATAGTAAAATACCATTTGGTGGCGTTTCCGAAATTCGGGTTGGTACCGGGATTTGCGGAGGCGCCTCTTTTTTGCGCCCGTCTGACTCTTGTCAGTGTGGGCCTGTAGAAATAAAAAAGGAGAAGGTAAGTAGAAATGGGAAGAGAACGTTTTTCCTCTCGGCTGGGATTTATCCTGATTTCCGCGGGCTGTGCGATCGGTCTGGGAAATGTGTGGAGATTCCCGTACATTGTCGGTCAGTATGGCGGCGCGGCGTTTGTACTGATTTATGCGGCATTTCTGGTGCTTTTAGGTCTTCCGATCATCGTTATGGAATACTCGGTCGGTAGAGCGAGCCAGAAGAGTGCGGCGCTTTCATTTGATGTGCTGGAGCCAAAGGGTACTAAGTGGCATTTTGAAAAATGGTTCGCGATGGCGGGCAACTATGTCCTGATGATGTTTTATACGACGGTAGCCGGATGGCTTCTGCTGTATGTGTTCAAGATGGCGAAAGGCGATTTCGTGGGTCTGGATGCGGACGGTGTAGCAGGGGAATTTGGCTCTGTACTGGCAAATCCGGGACTGATGACGGTATTTATGCTGCTCTGTGTCGTATTCTGTTTTTCCATCTGTGCGATGGGACTCCAGAACGGCGTTGAGAAGATCACAAAGATGATGATGGTCTGCCTGTTATTCCTGATGGTTGTGCTGGCAATCAATTCGGTGCGGATGGAAGGCGGACGTCCGGGACTTGAATTTTACTTAAAGCCGGATTTTGGCAAGATTCAGGAGGTTGGTGTCGGCAAGGTCGTATTTGCGGCGCTGGGACAGTCGTTCTTCACGTTGAGTATCGGTATCGGTGCGATGGCGATTTTTGGAAGTTATATTGATAAAGAGCGCAGCCTGACCGGCGAGGCAATCAATGTACTGGTCCTTGACACGCTGGTAGCGTTTATGGCAGGACTTATCATTTTCCCGGCATGTGCGGCTTACGGCATCGAGGCAGGACAGGGACCAAGCCTGATCTTCATCACGCTGCCGAATGTATTTAACCACATGGCAGGCGGGCGTTTCTGGGGCACGCTGTTCTTTGTCTTTATGACCTTTGCGGCGGCATCAACGGTCACAGCGGTATTCCAGAATATCGTATCCTTTGCAACGGATCTGACTGGCTGTTCGATCAAAAAGGCAGTCTGCGTCAATCTGGTGGTGATTGCGATCCTGTCGCTTCCGTGCGTGCTGGGTTTCAATCTCTGGAGTGGTTTCATGCCGTTCGGAGAGGGCAGCAACGTGTTGGATCTCGAGGATTTCATCGTCAGCAACAACCTGCTTCCACTCGGAAGTCTCGTTTACCTGATGTTCTGTACCAGCCGGTATGGATGGGGATTTGAGAATTTTCTCAAGGAGGCAAATGAGGGAAAAGGCGTGAAGTTCCCGCGCCAGGTGCGAGCGTATGTGACATATGTCATTCCACTGATTGTGCTGTTTATTTTTGTGCAGGGGTACTGGAGTAAGTTTTTCCAGTAGACTGTGCAGCTCTTTAGGTAACGAGAAAAAAGGCTATTGATATAGTATTTAAGAGAAAGTTTTACGGGATTTTTACACGGTTTTGTTAATTCTGTATAAACAAAAGCTATATTATAACCATTTGTATTAATTTTTATACAGAGTGAAGGAGGCAGAAGATTCATTTTCCAATTGTGAATTTTTTTTTCCTGTGTTATACTAGACGCGGTAGATTCTAGCTCCTACGCCCGACAATATTTTCACAATTTCGGCAGAAAAGGCATCTGTCGGGAGGTGAATGGGTGGAGGATGAGGGAAAATTTAGTAAGAGAAAGAGGGTTTAATTGATGGGTTTGGCTACATTTATAGGCGGCATTCATCCATTTGAGGGAAAAGAACTGTCTGAGGATAAGCCGATCAAGTATCTCGAGCCGTTACAGGGCGAGGTTATGGTTTATCCGCTGTCCCAGCACATTGGCGCACCTGCGAAACCACTGGTAGCGAAGGGCGATCACGTGCTGAAAGGCCAGATCATTGCAGAGGCAGGCGGGTTTATTTCCGCAAACGTACTCAGTTCTGTTTCCGGTACAGTAAAGGGAATCGAGTCCAAGCTGGTTGCCAATGGTGCAATGGTTCAGTCAATCCTGGTGGAGAATGACGGTGAAGAAGAGGCGATCGAGGGATTTGGTACAGACAGAGATGCATCGAAGCTGTCCAAAGAGGAGATTCGCCAGATCGTTAAGGATGCCGGTATCGTCGGCCTGGGCGGCGCTGGTTTCCCGACACATGTAAAGCTTACTCCGAAGGATGAGAACGCAATTGATTACGTTATCGTCAACGGTGCAGAGTGTGAGCCGTACTTAACCAGTGACTATCGTACCATGATGGAGCGTCCGGAGCAGATTATCGGCGGTCTGAAGGTTATGCTTCAGCTGTTTGACAATGCGAAGGGTGTTATCGGTATCGAGAACAACAAGCCGGAGGCTATCAAGAAGCTGACGGAGATGGTAAAGGACGAGCCGAGAATCGAAGTATGTCCGCTGCTTACCAAGTACCCGCAGGGTGGTGAGCGTACACTTATCTATGCAGTGACAGGACGTGAGATCAATTCTTCCATGCTGCCGGCAGATGCAGGCTGTATCGTAGACAATATTGATACCGTTGCTTCTATTTATAATGCAGTATGCAAGACAACTCCGCTGATCCGCAAGATCATTACGGTAACCGGTGATGCCATTGCAGAGCCGCAGAACTTTGAGGTACGTCTTGGTACCAACTATCAGAGACTGGTAGAGGCAGCAGGCGGCTTTAAACAGGAACCGGAGAAGATGATTTCCGGTGGTCCTATGATGGGACAGGCTCTTTTCAGTCTTGACTTCCCGGTAGCGAAGACTTCATCTGCTCTGACCACCTTTACCAAGGACCAGGTAGCAGCGATGGAGCCGTCAGCATGTATCCGCTGCGGACGCTGTGTAGGCGTTTGTCCGGAGCACCTTGTACCTCCGCTGATGATGAAAGCATCTACGGCTCACGATCTTGAGAAATTCCAGAGCTTAAACGGCATGGAATGCGTTGAGTGCGGATGCTGTGCATATGCTTGTCCGGCAAGACGGCCGCTGACCCAGGCATTCAAAGAGATGCGTAAGGCAGTAGCAGCCAGCCGCAGAAAGTAGGAGGTGGGAAGAAATGGAAAAATTATTAAAAGTATCGTCATCACCTCATGTTCGTGACGGAGTTACGACACAGCGCCTGATGTTTGACGTTGTGATCGCCATGATTCCTGCCAGTGTTTATGGTGTATGGCAGTTCGGCATGAATGCACTTCTGGTTCTGATCGCTACCGTGATCGCCAGTGTGGCAGCCGAGTATCTTTATGAGAAATTAATGCACAAGCCGATTACGATTTCGGACGGCAGTGCAGTTGTTACCGGCATGATTCTTGCACTGAATATGCCGCCGGAAATCCCGGTTTGGATCCCGGTTCTTGGTGCATTCTTTGCAATCATCGTTGTAAAACAGCTTTACGGTGGTCTGGGACAGAACTTCATGAACCCGGCACTGGCAGCCAGATGTTTCCTTCTGACTTCCTTCGCTCTGTTTATGAATAACTTCTCATCCGCGAAGCTTGGATTTGACAGTCTGACAGGTGCAACTCCGCTGGCACAGTTAAGAGCCGGTGAGACAGTGGATCTGGCATCCCTGGTAATCGGACGTATCCCGGGAACTATCGGTGAGGTATCTGTAATTGCCCTGCTGATTGGTGCGATTTACATGGTAGTCCGCAAAGTTATCAGCCCGGTTATCCCGCTGATTTACATTGGAACCGTATTTGTATTTACATTCCTGTTTGGCGGATTCAACCTGACCTATTCTCTCAGTGAGATCTGTGCAGGTGGTCTTATCTTCGGTGCATTCTTTATGGCAACCGATTATGTAACGAGTCCTCTGACTCCGAAGGGACAGATCGTATACGGACTGATCCTTGGAATCGTAACCGGAATCTTCCGTCTCTGGGGTGCTTCTCCGGAGGGCGTTTCCTATGCGATCATCTTCAGCAACCTGCTGGTACCGCTGATTGAGCGCTATACGCTTCCGACAGCATTTGGAAAAGGAGGTCAGAAGAAATAATGAACCAGATTATCAAAAATACAATCATCCTTTTCGTTATTACTCTGGTAGCTGGTATCTGTCTGGGAACAGTACATGATATTACGCTGGATCCGATTGCACAGGCACAGGAGGCAGCAGCTACTAAAACTTATCAGGAAGTTTACCCGGATGCGGCAAGCTTTGATGAACCGCAGGAGCTGGCTGACGCAGTAACTGCTGCAGCGGACAGCATCTCTGAGTGGGGATTTGGAAAAGTTACCATCAATGATGCAAAAGAAGCGCTGGATGCAAGCGGCAACCAGATCGGTTACCTGATTACCTCTACCTCCGCAGAGAGCTACGGCGGCAACGTGCAGATCGCAGTTGGTATCACCAACGAGGGCGAGCTGACCGGTATCGGTTTCTTAAGCATCAGCGATACGCCAGGTCTTGGTATGAGAGCCAAAGAACCGGATTTCAAGGATCAGTTTATCGGCAAGAAAGCTGAGAACCTGGAAGTTACAAAGACAGGCGCGTCTGCAGATAATCAGATTGAAGCCATCAGTGGTGCAACGATCACTTCCAAGGCAGTCACCAACGCGACAGATGCAGCTATCTATTTCGTGGCTAACTGCCTGGCACAGTAGGAGGTGGAAAGATTATGAATAAATATGTAGAGCGCTTATATAACGGTATCTGGAAAGAAAACCCGATTTTCGTTCAGATGCTGGGTCTGTGTCCGACCCTGGCGGTAACCACTTCCGCCATCAACGGTGTCGGCATGGGACTTTCGACAACCGCCGTACTGATTGCGGCGAACTTTCTGATTGCATTGCTTCGTAAGATCATTCCGGACGGCGTGCGTCTGCCGGCAGAGATCGTAGTCGTAGCATCCTTCGTAACCATCGTAGATATGTTGATGGAAGGTTTCGTTCCAAGCTTATATGCTTCCCTGGGACTTTACATTCCGCTGATCGTAGTTAACTGTATCATCCTTGGCCGTGCCGAGGCATATGCTATGAAGAACGGCCCGATCCTGTCTGCATTTGACGGTATCGGTATGGGACTTGGATTTACAGTTGCTCTGGCACTCATCGGTTCTTTCC
>ENA-ORUB01004641-ORUB01004641.1-human-gut-metagenome-genome-assembly--contig:-NODE-4641-length-10379-cov-2.019760_pt1 | contig 10379 bp, 12 predicted proteins | sample MGYA00241918_ERZ509200 | MGnify/ENA primary metagenome ERZ509200 (study PRJEB26280, sample SAMEA2338853) | human gut metagenome | biome: human gut; feature: human-associated habitat; material: faeces... | reverse complement strand
TAAATAAGTGCATAAAAAAGGGTTATATATCGCGTGGAGAAGATAAATTTATTTGTACCCCTGTTATAACGAAAGATGAAGTAAAAAACGATGAATTGGAAGAATTGATGAAAAAATATTTTGATAATTCACCCGTAAAACTGTTTACTTCTGTTGTAAATTTGGCAGATAAACAGGAACTAAAGAAAATGAAGAAGATTATAAAAAATACCGCTAATCTTTAGATATTAGCGGTATTTTAATTTTTAGTCTTTTATTAATTGATAAAATTCATTACGCAATTCGTGGTCGGTGTCAAAAAGACCGCGTATAGCACTTGTGCGTGTTTTAGCACCGCGAGCCTTGATACCGCGAGCTGTCATACAGCTATGCTCACCCTCAACAACAACGATTACGTCCTCAGTATCGCAAACCTTTTGGATAACTTCGGCAATATCCGAGCAGATACGTTCTTGAAGCTGAAGTCTTTTTGAAACCATATCGCATATGCGGGCAATCTTTGAAAGACCGATAACCTTGCCGTTCGGAATATATCCGACGTGGCAATGCATATTGTACATAAGTGCAAGGTGATGTTCACAGTGACTGAAAACTTCAATATCTTTAACGATTACAAGGTCGTTTGAGTCAACCTCAAAGCACTTGTTAAACATTTCAGCGATTTCGTCATTGGTGTATCGCATACCCTCAAAAATTTCGTCATACATACGCGCAACGCGGTCGGGAGTATCCTTTAATCCCTCACGGTCGGGGTCGTCGCCAAGTTCTGTAAGAATTGTGCGTATAGCCTCTTTTATCTTTTCGTGATTAAATTCTTTTTTCATTTAAACACCTCTTTCTTCCGGATCCCAGATAACCTTGTGAAGTTGAATTTGAAATGTTGCGTCACAAAGCACAGGCTCTTTAAGCATTATATTGACAAGTTTTTGTGCGTCATACATTCCGTAAACCGCACCGAGATAAATATGTGGCATTTCGGTATAAACTTGTTTTAACTTCTTGACTATATCAATAGTCAAGTTCATATCTTCGTCAGAGCCTATAACGAATTTGATAACATCGCAAGGCCGTAGATTAATAAAATTATTCCAAATCATTTTGTCGGTCATACCGCTTGACGGAAGTTTGTAGTCGATAGTAAAAAACAAATTATCCGACTTCGGCACTTTGCCGAGAAAATCAACTATATCAACTGCGCCGTTCGTTTCAATATTAACATCACAGCCGATTTCGGTCAGTTTTGAAACAAGCTCCGCACTGTCGGTATGAACAAGAGGCTCACCGCCTGTAAGCGTAACACGCTTGTAAGTCATATTAACCTTTGAAATAATTTCATCAACAGTCATTTCAGTATATTCACAAGGCGTTTCTTCACCGAACAGTGAATAAACCGTATCGCAGTACGAACAGCGTAGGTTACAGCCTGCAAGGCGTATAAATGTTGCACATTGTCCTGTTCGTATGCCCTCGCCGTCAATACTGTCAAAAATTTCGATTACTTTCATTTTGATTTTCCTTATAACAATTTTATTTTAACATCATCTTTGATGTAGCTTGCAATGTTGTCCTGACTTTCCTGTACGTCAACACGATAACAGAATGGTGCAAGCTCATCGCAAATGTATTTCGCCAAGTTTTCGGCAGTAGGATTGAACGGTACAACTTCATTAATAACCTTGTGGTCAAACTTGTCTTGAATTTTGCGTTTGATGTGTGTAAAATCAAGAACCATACCGTTTTTGTCAAGAGTTTCACTTTGAAGATATACGTCAATTATCCAGTTGTGACCATGAAAATTCGTGCATTTTGAGTCGTAGTCAAGGTCTAACTTGTGTGCCGCACTTATTTCAAATCTTTTCTTTACTTCGTACATTTTTTCATCTCCATATATTGTTCGTAACCGCGTCTTCTGAGCGTGCATGACGGACAGTGTCCGCATCCTTCGCCGAGTACGCCGTTATAACAAGTAAGTGTTTCGTTGTAAATAGTGTCAAGTACACCCAAATCGTCAGCCATTTTCCAAGTTTCAGCCTTGTTCAGCCACATAAGCGGTGTGTGGATAACAAAATTGTAATCCATAGCAAGATTGATTGTAACATTAAGAGATTTAACGAAAATATCACGACAATCCGGATAACCCGAAAAATCTGTTTCGCATACGCCTGTTACAAGGTCTGTTATGCCGTGAGTTTTTGCATATATAGCGGCATAGCTTAAAAACAATAAGTTTCTGCCCTCAACAAATGTATTCGGCGGTGTACCCTCCGGCTTTGTTTCCTCAACGGGAATATCTTCACGCGTAAGTGAATTTGCGGAAAGCTGATTTATAATAGGTGTCGGAACGATTTCATAAGGAATACCGACTTTTTTACAAATCTTGTCTGCACATTCAAGCTCAAGCTTGTGACGCTGACCGTAGTCAAAACCTATTGCAGATACATTTTCTTTACCAAATTTGTCTATTGCCCAGAACAGACAAGTTGTACTGTCCTGACCGCCCGATAAAACAACAAGTGCTTTTCTGTTTTTCATTTTAATCCTCCATTTATTTCAAACTGTCAAACAATCTGTTTTCAGCGATTTTTTCATATTTAGTACCCGGTTGACCGTAGTTTGCAAACGGATAAATAGATATGCCGCCGCGCGGCGTGAAAATACCTTTAACTTCAAGATATTTCGGCTCCATAAGTTTAACAAGGTCTTTCATTATAATATTGATACAGTCCTCGTGAAAATCACCTTGATTTCTGAAACTGAAAAGATACAGCTTTAATGATTTTGATTCAACCATTTTCACGTTTGGAATATAGTTGATAGTGATTTTTGCAAAATCCGGCTGACCTGTGATTGGACAAAGCGACGTAAATTCGGGACAGTCAAACGTTACCATATAATCGTTGTCTTGGTGCTTGTTTACGAATGTTTCAAGTACCTCCGGTGCATATGTGTCCTTGTAGACTGTTTTTTTGTTACCTAAAAGTGATAAACCCTCTGTTTCTTCTTTGTTTCTCGGCATAATAAACTCCTTTTATTCCATTAACCATTTCATTTTTTGAGAGGTTGCGTGAGTCATAATTTCTTCAAGCTTTTCTCTGTCACTGTTTTCGACCGCTTCGGCAATCTTTCCGAGACTTGCCTGCATTTCGTGTATTCTGTTTACAAGCTGTTCCTTGTTTTCAACGAAAAGTTCACTCCACATTTGAGCGTTTATAATCGCGACTCTTGTACAGTCACGCAAACTTCCCGCACTGAAAAACGTTGAACGTTCAATCATAGGATTGTCGCAAAGAGCAACGGCTACAACGTGCATAAGCTGACTTGTGTATGCGATTACCGCGTCATGTTCTTCCGGTGTTGTTGTGACAACGTGCTTACAGCCGATATATTCGGCAAGCTCACGAATAAGAGCAATATTTTCGGGTTTGTTTTTCTTTGTCGGCGTAATCAGAAATGACGCTTTGTTGAAAAGTGTGTCGGTCGAACTTTGATAACCGCCGACTTCACGTCCTGCCATAGGATGTGCGCCGATAAAGTCCACATTGTCGGGAAGTATTTTAGACATTTCATCAATCATAAAACCCTTAACACCGGAAACGTCTGTTATAACCGCACCCGGTTTGATGTGTGACAAGTTGTTTTTAACCATATCGACATTAAGCTGCGGATAAAGACAAAGTATGATTAAATCAGCATTATCCATTACTTCGCCTACGTCCGAACTTCCTTCGTCTATTGCACCGTCCTGCTTTGCAAGTAAGACAGTTTCGGATGTTCGGTTGTATGCGGAAATTGTGTAGTTGTGAAAACCGCGAAGTCTGCGCCGATTAAACCCAAACCAATTATTGCTACTTTCATTTATTTTCACTCCGTTCTACCATAATTCAAACTATATTTTATCACAAAATTCGCAAATTGTGAATATATATATTAAAATTTTATATTTTTACCTGTCGGCTATTGACGATATATATGTTGAAATGATAAAATATTAAATTGAATACTTATAATTTGAAATAGGAGATTAGTATGTGGAGTGCAGATAAATGGGAGCAGTACAGACTTATAGACAGTGCTGACGGAGAAAAACTTGAATATTGGGGAGATTATCTTTTAAGACGTCCCGACCCACAGGCAGTCTGGAGTTTAAAATCTGATAAAAAACTTTGGAATAAGGCTGACGCTTGGTATCACCGTTCAAAATCGGGCGGCGGAAAGTGGGAGTACTTGAATAAGAAACTTCCCGAGCGTTGGACTGTTAATTATCGCAATTTGACTTTTAATATAAAGCCTATGGGCTTTAAGCATACGGGACTTTTTCCTGAACAAGCTGTAAATTGGGATTGGTTTTCGGAGCTTATAAAAAAGGCGGACAGACCTATAAGAGTACTTAACCTTTTTGCATATACAGGCGGTGCAACAGTTGCGGCACTTGAAGCAGGTGCGGAAGTTGTACACGTTGACGCGTCAAAGGGTATGGTAACTTGGGCGAAAGAAAATGTTGTGTCGTCGGGACTTGGCGACAGACCCGTAAGATATATTGTCGATGACGTTGTTAAATTCGTACAGCGTGAAAACAGACGCGGTCGTCAGTATGACGCAATAATTATGGATCCGCCGTCATACGGCAGAGGTCCGTCGGGTGAGGTTTGGAAGATTGAAAATGAACTTTATCCGTTAATTGAAGAATGTATGAAAATTCTTTCGGATAAACCGTTATTTTTCCTTATAAATTCATATACGACAGGTCTTAGCGCACAAGTGCTTATAAATGTACTCTCTATGACCGTAGGCAGAAAATACGGCGGTAAAATCACTGCCGACGAAATCGGACTTACAATGAAATCAAACGGGTTAGTCCTCCCATGCGGTATCAGCGGACGCTGGCAGGAATAAAATTGCCCACAGCACTACTTTTTGCTTACAGTACAAAATAAATTTAAAGGAACAAATTAAATGATAGAAACAAAAAATCTTTCTTTTATTTACCGTGAAGAAGATATGGAAAGCGGAGAGATAAAAGAGGAAAAAGTTTTAAAGGATATTAACATTGAAATAGAAAAAGGCTCTTTTACCGCCGTACTCGGTCACAACGGCAGCGGAAAATCAACTCTTGCAAAACATTTTAATGCTATACTTTTGCCGTCGGGCGGTAAGGTATATGTAAAGGGTATGGATACGGCTGACGAAAATAATATATTTAATATACGTCAGTCGGCAGGTATGGTTTTCCAAAATCCCGATAACCAAATGGTTGCGGCACTGGTTGAAGATGAGGTGGCGTTTGCACCCGAAAATTTAGGTGTTGAGCCTAAAGAGATACGCAGACGTGTTGACGAGTGTCTTGAAATAGTCAATATGACAAAGTATGCCCAAAGTTCACCGTCAAAGCTTTCGGGCGGTCAAAAACAGAGAGTGGCGATTGCGTCGGTGCTTGCAATGAATCCCGAAATACTTATACTTGACGAGCCGACAGCAATGCTTGACCCAAAAGGCAGAAGTGAAGTTATAAAGACGATAAAAATGCTTAACGAAGAAAAAGACATCACAGTTGTGCTTATAACTCATTATATGGACGAAGCGGCACAGGCGGACAGAACCGTTGTTATTGACGACGGTGAAATTGTGCTTGACGGTACGCCGAAAGAAGTATTTAAAAATGTTGAAAAATTAAAGTCACTCGGTCTTGATGTTCCGCAGGTTACGGAACTTGCGTATGAACTTCGTAAAATGGGGATAGAAATTTCAGATGATGTGCTGACGGTTGATGAGTGTTTTGATGAAATTATAAGAATTTTGGGAGAAACAAAAAGATGATAAAAGCAGAAAACGTTAATTATATATATCAGCAGGGAATGCCTTTTGAACGTCAAGCACTTTATGATGTAAATATTGAAATTGAGGACGGTTCGCTTGTTGCACTTATCGGTCATACAGGCAGCGGAAAATCAACGCTTATTCAGCACTTCAACGCACTTGTAAAACCGACTTCGGGCAAAATTATTATTAACGGTATTGACGTTACCGCTCCGAAAGCCGATTTAAGACTTGTCAGAAAAACAGTCGGACTTGTGTTTCAATATCCCGAACATCAGCTTTTTGAAGAAACTGTATATAAAGATATTGCATTCGGTCCTAAAAATATGGGATTCAGTGATGAAGAAATTGATAAAAGAGTAAGAGAAAGTGCCGCACTTGTCGGACTTAAAGAAAAGCATTTAACGCGTTCGCCGTTCGACTTGTCGGGCGGTCAAAAAAGACGGGTTGCAATAGCCGGTGTGCTTGCAATGAATCCGAAAGTGCTTATACTTGACGAGCCGACTGCGGGACTTGATCCGAAAGGCAGAGATGAAATACTTGCAACGATAAAAAAACTTCACGAAGAAAACAAAGAAATGATAATTATATTCGTTTCACATTCAATGGAGGACGTTGCAAAAACCGCCGAGCGTGTAATCGTTATGAATGGCGGACACGTTGAAATGCAGGGAACGGTTGCGGAGGTGTTCGCACAAGCGGAGCATTTGCAGAAAATCGGTCTTAATGTACCGCAAGTAACATTGCTTACCGATAAACTGCGACTTGCCGGTTATGATTTGCCCGAGCATATTTATACGGTAAAATATGCCGCAGACGCAATTAAAAAATTAATCGGAGGTGGCGGCAATGTTTAAAGATATAATAATAGGACAGTACGTTCCGGGTAATTCACCGCTTCATAAAATGAATCCGCCCGTAAAAATAATAATGACGATACTTTACATAGTATTGTTGTTCATTTTAAAAAATCCGATTTCATATGTCGTATTTACGATTTACACAATAACATTAATTCTTATAAGCGGTGTACCTTTTAAAATGATATTAAAAGGCTTAAAGCCAATGCTTTGGATATTTATTTTTACGGCGGTACTTAATGTGTTTATGACGCCGGGTGATACGGTGTGGGCACTGAAGATATTTAAGTTTACTTTAAAGATTACAAAAGAGGGTATCGAATCCGGTTCACTTATGGTTATAAGGCTTTTGTATCTTGTAATGGGAACGTCACTTCTTACGCTTACAACGTCACCTTTACAGCTTACGGACGGAATAGAAAAACTGTTAAAACCTTTCAATAAAATAAAAGTTCCGTCACACGAAATTGCAATGATGATGACTATTGCAATAAGATTTATTCCGACGCTTGCCGAAGAAACGGACAAGATTATGAAAGCACAAATGGCAAGAGGTGCGGACTTTGAAACAGGAAATATAATAAGACGTGCAAAGGCTATGATACCGCTTTTGGTACCGCTTTTTGTAAATGCGTTCAGACGTGCCGACGAGCTTGCAACGGCTATGGAGGCAAGGTGCTACAACGGCGGCAATAACCGTACAAAAATGAAAGAAACGCATATGAGTAAAGTCGATTTGGGAGCAAGTATCGTATTTGTTTTGGCGGCTGCTCTTATTATGGCGGTAGAATTTTTAATTGAAATTTAGTAATGGAAATGGTATAATGAGAAATATTAAACTGAAAATTCAATATGACGGTACTGATTATCACGGCTGGCAAATACAGAAAAATGACATAACAGTACAGGAAACAGTAAAAAAAGCCATTCAGAAAATTGTGAATGAAGATGTACATTTGACAGGCTGCGGACGAACAGATACAGGCGTTCACGCCGAAAACTATGTATGCAACTTTTTCACAAATTCAAGAATACCGTCTGAAAAACTGCCGTATGCGTTAAACACATATTTACCGAATGACATTGTTTGTTTTGAGGCGGAAGATACTGACGAAAATTTTCATTCAAACAGCAGTGCGGTGAAAAAGAGATATGTTTATAAAATTTTAAACCGTGAATTTCCCGATGCGGTTATGAACAGATATTCGTGGCATTATAAATATCCTTTGGATATAGAAAAAATGCGGATTGCCGCAAAGGCGTTTATTGGTGAACATGATTTTATAGGTTTTGCGTCAAGCGGATTTTCGGTTAAAACAACTGTAAGAGAAATTTATTCGCTTGATGTTGATAAAAACGGGGATATAATAACGATTGATGTTGTCGGAAACGGATTTCTTTACAATATGGTAAGAATTATTGCGGGAACGCTTGTTTTTGTCGGCGGCGGAAAGATTAATCCAAACGATATGGCAGACATAATAAATTCAAAAGACAGAGAAAGAGCAGGTATAACCGCTCCGCCGCAAGGACTTTGTCTGAAGGAGGTGTATTACTGATGAAAAACGATGACGAAATAAATGAAAGTTCAATAAGTGACCTCATACATTATGCGGAGGACGAAAAACGTAATACATTTGACGATGAACCCGAAACAGATGATGAATTGGATGATGAAATAACGGAAACAGACGATGAAACTGTATCGGATAAGGAAGAACCTGTTTCGGAAGAAGTAAGTGAGGAAAACAAAAAAACCGAAGAAGAACCTGTTTCGGAAGAAGCAGATGAAGAACCGGAAGACGAGCTTGCTTTAGAAGAAGCAGATGAAGAAAATAGTTCCGAAGAAGAAAAAACTTTAAGTAATAATGTAAATTACGATGATGATACAGATTATCCCGATTATGAAACGGATGTCGGATTTTTTGACGATTTAAAAATCGGAGACCACAAAGGTATAATCATAGGTGTGATAATAGGTATAATTGTTGTAATCGCTTTTATAATGATAGATACAGGAATAATCGGAAATTACAAAAATAATTTTTCAAACAATATATCTAAAGTATTTAAAACGAGTAAAACAGACAAAAATCAATTACCCGACCCAACACAAAAACCTGATGAACAATACAATACAGAAATAAAGTCAAATGAAATTGTTTCTTTTGAGGGTGCGAATGAAACTGAATTTGTACCGTACAAAAACGGTGTTGTATGTGCAAAAATGAATCATATGTCGTATATTGATGGAACAGGAACTGTCGTGTGGGAAATAGATACGGCGATAGTTGATCCGATATTAAAGGTAGACGGAAATTATATTTTAATTGCCGAAAAAGGCAGAAATAAAATTTGCTTGTACATTGACAATAAACTTCAATATGACGTAGACGATCCCGATACTGTTATGTCGGCGGAACTTTCTTCAAACGGTGATGTAGTGGTTGTTACGGATAAATCGTCATACAGAGGCGGTATATCTGTATATAATAAATCAGGCGAACAAATATTCTCGTGGGCGTCAGGAAGTGACGCGGTTATATGTGCCGATATTTCGGCGGCGTCGAGAAGTGTCGCAGTGGCACTTTTAAATTCCGATGTAACCGCAAAAACAACCGTACAGCTTTTTAACGTAAATGAAACAGAAAGCTATGCAAAAATCGAAATGCCCGATACCGTTGTATATGAACTTCAGTTTGTGGGTGATAAGGTTAATGCGTTTGGTGACAACAGGGTTACGGGAATTTCATCAAGCGGAAAAATTGTTTATGACAACGATTTTTCAAATGTGCAGCTTACACATTCGGCTATAGACTCAAACGGCAATAAACTGTTGGCATTTGACGACGGTAATATACCTATGCTGAATTTGTACAGCAAAAACGGTTTTTTAAAGAACAGTACAACCCTTATAGGCGTTACTGACTTTATAGACATAAATAAAAAATATATACTTTATAACATAGGCAGAGATATTTATTTTGGAAAAACAAATTCAAAAGTAATGTCAAAATATACTGCCGCAATGGATATAAAAAATCTGATTATAGTATCGGATACAACCTTTGTGGTGATTTATTCAAACAGCCTTGAAGTTGTAACCGTATAAAGGGGGTATGGCATGAATATAACTCTTGATATTATTTTATTGGCAGTGCTTGTCATATCGTTTGTTATCGGTTATAAAAAAGGATTTGTAAAATCGGTTTGGAAAATAGTCGCATTGGTTGTAACGATAGTGCTTGTTCTTGCACTTAAAACGCCTACGGTAAACTTTCTTGCAGGTTCGGCTTTGGCAAATAACATAAGCACAAAGATTGCGGAAAATGTCAATATTCCGCAGGGCGGAGGTGTTGATATTGCCGAAACGCTGAATTTGCCGGAATTTATTCAAAGTGATATGACAAATCAAATTGACAGCACTAACAATGCGGTTAATTCGATAAACGAAAAAACCGTAATGTGGCTTACAAATCTTTGCTTGACGGTTATCGCCTGCGTGGCACTGTTTATCATAATACGTCTTATACTTATGGCGGTGTATATGATAATAAACGGTATTACGGAAGCGCCGATTATAAAAGGTGTAAATAAATTTATGGGTGGAATTTTTGCAACGATAAATATAATTTTTATTATATTTTTGTTGCTTGCACTTGTATCAATGTTTGCACCGGCAGAGAGCAATCTGTATGAAATGAT
>ENA-ORUB01004633-ORUB01004633.1-human-gut-metagenome-genome-assembly--contig:-NODE-4633-length-10398-cov-6.319153_pt1 | contig 10398 bp, 7 predicted proteins | sample MGYA00241918_ERZ509200 | MGnify/ENA primary metagenome ERZ509200 (study PRJEB26280, sample SAMEA2338853) | human gut metagenome | biome: human gut; feature: human-associated habitat; material: faeces... | reverse complement strand
TTGCTAAAAAAAGAGAGGGCTTTTGTGGAATGAAGAACCGTATTTTGCCAATTTAGTATAAATGATGAAATGATGTATTTGAAAGGCAATTGCATGCCCACACAACCGGATATCCATACCTCTCTATCAACAAGATACGAATCCTGTCCGCAAATGTCAGTTTGCCACCATCCGAATGTCGGCAAACTGACAGATTTCAGACTGTCATTCAACGGATTCTTTTAATATATTTCTAATCTCTTCCACACAATTTATAGCGTATCAGGACGTTGGTATTAAACGTAAATGCTTACCTTTGCGGCCGACTATCCGTGTGAGGATACAGAATTAAGACAATTAATTATTACACTTTATACAAAGTATGGGAAAGTATAAATTGATCAACAACGTGTTGGGCTGGATCGTTTTTGCGATCGCTTCAACCGTCTATTTGATGACTATGGAACCCACTGCCAGCTTCTGGGATTGCGGTGAGTTCATTTCTTCAGCTTACAAGCTGGAAGTAGGGCATCCGCCCGGAGCACCGTTCTTTATGTTGACGGCCAACCTGTTCACACAACTTGCATCCGATCCGTCCACAGTGGCAAAGATGGTAAATACGATGTCCGCCTTGTTTAGCGGACTGACGATCTTGTTCCTTTTCTGGAGTATCACTCACCTTGCCCGCAAGATCATGGTGAAAGACGGAGAAGAAGCGTCTTTAGGCCAAATGATTACCGTTATGGGTAGCGGTCTGGTCGGAGCACTGGCTTATACATTCAGTGATACGTTCTGGTTCAGTGCCGTGGAAGGAGAAGTGTATGCCTATTCATCACTCTTTACAGCCGTTGTTTTCTGGCTAATCCTGAAGTGGGAAGCTGTTGCCGACAAACCACATGCAGACCGCTGGATCGTACTGATCGCTTACCTGATGGGGTTGAGTATCGGTGTCCACTTGCTGAACTTGCTATGTATCCCGGCTATCGTGCTGGTATATTACTATAAGAAATTCCCGAACCCGACGATGAAGGGTACATTGGTTGCTTTGCTCGCTTCCTTCGCCATCGTTGCGCTGATGATGTATGGTGTCGTACAGGGGCTGGTCGAGGTTTGCGGCTATTTCGAACTGTTGTTTGTCAATGTCTTAGGCATGCCTTACAATTCCGGGGTATTCGCTTATGTGATCATTGTGGCAGGCGTGTTGATCTGGTCTATCTGGGAAACCATGCGCGACGAGATCCATCCGACACGCATGAAGATCGCTTTCATCCTGTCGGTCGTATTGATCGGTATTCCGTTTATCGGTAGCGGTTATGTTTTGGCGGTCATTCTGACGGCTGCATTAAGCCTGTACCTGTTCAAGAGCAAGAAGGTGGATATCAAGACGCTGAATACGATCCTGGTCTGCCTGATGGTAGTCGTTGTAGGCTATTCTTCGTATGCACTGACACTGATCCGTGCAACGGCCGATACGCCGATGAACCAGAACGCGCCGAGCGATATCTTTACGTTGCGTACCTATCTGGCACGTGAACAGTACGGTAAAACCCCGCTTCTTTATGGGCAGACCTACGTTTCGGAAGTACAGCGCGAAAACCAGGGAGGAAGCTGCGTACCCGTCACGACAGAAGGCGAACCGACCTGGAGCCGCGTGATCAAGAAAGACAAAAACGAGAAAGACCGTTATTTCGTGTCCCGCACCGATCAGGAATACAAATATGTCGACGAACTGAACATGCTGTTCCCGCGTATGTACAGCTCCGATCCGCGCCATGTACAGGCCTATAAGGAATGGGCGCAGGTAAAAGGCCAACCGGTGAAATATAACTATTGCGGAGAGATGAAGAGCGTAATGAAACCGACATTCGCGGAAAACCTGAAGTTCTTCTTCTCCTACCAGCTGAACTTTATGTACTGGCGCTACTTCATGTGGAACTTCTCCGGCCGTCAGAACGACATCCAGGGAAATGGAGAGGTGCTGAACGGCAACTGGATTACCGGCATTCCGTTTATCGACGAAGTTCTGGTGGGCCCGCAGAAAGATATGCCGTTCGATATTATCAATAATAAAGGGCACAATGTCTATTATATGCTGCCGTTGCTGTTAGGTATTTTAGGTTTGCTGTTCCAGGCTTATTCGGGCGAAAAAGGAATCCAGAGTTTCTGGGTGACTTTCTTCCTGTTTTTCATGACTGGTCTGGCTATCGTTCTGTATCTGAATCAGACGCCATATCAGCCGCGTGAACGAGACTATGCGTATGCCGGATCGTTCTATGCGTTCTGTATCTGGATCGGGTTCGGTGTCGCGGCACTGGCTAAGGGACTGGAGCGATACGGCAAACTGAATCCGGTCATCGCCGGATCGGTGGCAACCGTGCTTTGCTTGTTCATACCTATCCAGATGGCCGGACAAAACTGGGACGACCACGACCGTTCAGGCCGCTATGTCTGCCGTGATTTCGGTTCTAACTATCTGGAATCCTGCGAGCCGAATGCCATCATCTTCACCAATGGCGACAACGACACATTCCCCTTGTGGTATGCCCAGGAGGTAGAAGGCGTCCGTACCGATGTCCGCGTATGTAACACCAGCTACCTGCAAACAGACTGGTATATCGACCAGATGAAGAAACAGGCTTACGAGTCCGCTCCGCTGCCGATCACCTGGACACGCGACCAGTATATACAAGGGACCCGCGATGCAGCTTATGTATTCCCGCTGACAAAAGATTCGATCGACCTGAACACGGCCTTGAACTTTGTCCGCAGCGATGATCCTAAGTTCAAGAAGATTCCGGGTATTAACCAGGAACTCGATTATATCCCGGCTGACAAACTGTACTACAAAGTCGATTCCATCGCCGGAGCCAAAATCTTAGGCGGCAAGACAGACGGCATGGTAGACCAGATGATGATCAACCTCGCCGGAAAGAATGCGCTGGGTAAACAAGAACTGACGATCCTCGACATGTTGCAGACCAACAATTTCGAACGTCCGATGTACTACGCGATCACGGTCAGCCCGGATCAGTTCGTCAACCTGGACGGCTACTTCGAACAGACAGGTCTCGCTTACCAGGTCGTTCCGAAAAATGCCAACAAAGCAGTCAACACCGACAAAATGTACGACAACGTGATGAACAAATTCAAATGGGGCGGTGTAGACAAGCCAGGCGTTTACATCGACGAAAATGTAATGCGCATGTGCAAGAGCTACCGCATGATGCTGTTCAACAAGTTGGCAGAAGCATTGGTGAAAGAAGGCAAGAACGACAAGGCTTTGGAAGTATTGGACAAATGTATGCAGGTGTTGCCGCCGGAAAATGTCCCGCTCGACTACACGGCTCTTTCAACCGGTGAACTCTATTATGTGCTGGGCCAGAAAGAAAAAGCGGCAGAAATATTTACAGGCATCGCCGATAACATGATGCGTAACATAAACTGGTACTTCCGCTTGAACCCGGTGCAGTTGGCGTCCGTAGAAACAGAATTGTTACAGGACATGCAGGTTTTGAATCAAGTATTGTTAATCAACAAACATTACAACCCCGAATTCAACAAGAAATACCAGGAAGAGTTTGACAACTACCGTATGGCTTACGAATCGGTGCGCAGAGAATAGATATGTTTATAGAACAACCGCCCTGGTTTTACAGGGCTCTGTTTCCAGGGGTAATCTGGCGGATTCCGGCAAAGAAGAAGTGTGTATATCTCACCTTCGACGATGGTCCGATCCCTGAGGTTACCCCTTGGGTATTGGATATATTAGACAAATATGACGTGAAGGCGACCTTCTTCTGTGTCGGGGACAACGTCCGCAAACATCCGGACATCTACCAGATGGTACTGGACAGGGGGCATCGTGTAGGCAACCACACTTTCAACCATATTCAAGGTATCCGCTTCTGGACCAAGAACTATCTGGCAAATGTGGAAAAGGCTGCCGAATATATAAAAAGCGACCTGTTCCGTCCGCCCCACGGACACATGCGTTTCCCACAAGTGGTAGGACTCAGGAGGCATTACCGGATCATCATGTGGGACGTGGTGACGCGCGATTACAGTCCGCACATGACACCGAATGGTGTCTTCAACGTGGTGAAGAACTATACCCGCAACGGTTCCGTAATCGTCTTTCACGACTCGCTGAAAGCCGAACGCAACATGCGCGAAGCGATGCCCAGGGCCATCGAATGGCTACAGGAACAAGGGTATGAGTTCAAAGTGTTTTAATATGCTTCCAGCTATCGAAATAAAAGAGAAAGCAAAAGAGATCGGCTTCGATGCCTGCGGGATCGCACAAGTAGCGGCCGCAGACAGCGAGGCCTTATTTTTTGACAGATGGCTGAAGGAGGGCAACCATGCAGGGATGGCGTATATGGAGAACCATCGCGAGATCCGGTTGAATCCCGCCGGATTGGTGGAAGGAGCCAAGACAGTCATATCCGTGGCGTTGAACTATTATCCGGAGCAGAAACTTCCACCCGAAGCGCCCCATATCGCCTACTACGCCTACGGGAAGGATTACCATCTCGTCGTCAAAGAGATGTTGAGCGAGCTATGGACCGCCCTGTTCCCGCGCCCCGCGCGGGATCGCATAGAGACGGACGGGAAAAGAACTGCCCGTTGCGATCCCGCGTCAAGCGCGGGAACGGAACAGGCAGACGTAACAGCCGCCCGCTTTTTCACCGACTCAGCTCCCATCCTCGAACGCTATTGGGCCTGGAAAGCCGGACTGGGATGGATCGGGAAGAACACAAACCTGATTATTCCCGGAAAAGGCTCTTTCTTCTTCTTGGGAGAAATCGTCACCACCCTCGAAGCGGACCAGTACGACACACCTCAGAAGAACCGTTGCGGCAGTTGTAGCCGTTGCCTGGATGCCTGCCCGACAGGAGCACTGGAAGGCCCCCGCCACCTGAATGCCCGCAAATGCCTCTCCTATCTCACCATCGAGAACCGCGGAGAAATCCCCGCCGAACAGGCTTCCCGACTCGGTAACCGCCTCTACGGTTGCGACACCTGCCAGGAGGTCTGCCCCTGGAACCGTTTCGCCCGCCCGACCCAAATAGAGGCATTCCGTCCGAAACCGGCTTTGCTTTCTCTTCGAAAAGAGGATCTAAAGGTCTTTTCCCGTGAGGATTATAATCGTATATTTGCCAAATCGGCGGTCAAAAGAGCCAAATACGAAGGATTGATACGAAATATACATAACTTAAAAGATTAATACCATGAGAAGGACATTGAAAACCTTATCGCCATGCCTCGTCGCATTCCTGTTGATGCTGACAGTCGCATTTGCAGGTAACGCACAGGAATTACAAAAGAAATTGGAAGGGCTGAAAGGAATCAGCGGCATCGAGAAGCTGGAATCGGACCATTATGCCGAGAAATATCTCGTACGCATCACACAGCCTGTCGACCATAAGAACCCGGCAGCCGGAACATTCACGCAACGCGTGATCGTCGCCCACGTCGGTTTCGACCGCCCGACCATATTGGTCACGGAAGGATATGGTGCGGCGTATGCCTTGAACCCTCGTTATCAGGAAGAGCTGTCGAAGCTGCTCGATGCCAATATGGTATTCGTGGAATACCGTTATTTCCTCGAATCCACCCCGACCCCCTGTAACTGGGAATACCTGACGGCAGAGAACTCGGCCTACGACCTGCATAACGTCAACCAAACATTCCGAGAGCTGTACACCGGTAAATGGGTCAGCACCGGCATCAGCAAAGGCGGACAAACCACTTGCCTGTACCGTGCCTGGTTTCCGGACGACGTAGACTTCTCCGTTCCCTACGTAGCCCCCTTGAACCGCGGTGTGGAAGACGGGCGCCACGAACCGTTCCTCCGCAAAGTAGGCACAAAGAAAGACCGTCAGAAGATCGAAGCTTTCCAGATTGAAATATTGAAACACAAGGACGAAATCGTCCCGATGCTGGAAAAGTTCTGCAAGGACAAGAAGCTGGAATTCCGCATTCCGATAGCCGAAGTATTGGATTATTGCGTCCTGGAATACCCGTTCGCCCTCTGGCAATGGGGTACGCCGACCAGCGTGATCCCGCCGCTCACATCCGATGCAAAGACACTGTTTTATCATTTGGTTGACATCAGCGGGCCCGACTATTTTGCCGAAAACCAGCCGAATATCTCCTTCTTCGTACAAGCTGCCCGCGAATTGGGTTATTACGGCTATGACACGAAACCGTTCAGGAAATACCTGACAATCGACAGCAGCCGGGGATACCTGAACCGCATCATGCTGCCGAAAGAGCTGGTCGACAAAGTTGAATACCGCCCCGAACTTTACCACAAAGTCTATGATTTCCTCCGTGATAACGATCCGAAGATGATCTTTATCTATGGCGAAGTAGACCCGTGGAGCGCCACCCGCGTCCCGATCTTCAAAGGCAAGGTAAACGAACAAGTCTACATCCAACCCGGAGGCAGTCACCGCGCCCGTATCGGCAACATGCCCGAAGACATGAAGGAAAAGATACTGACACAGATTAACAAATGGCTGGCAGAATAGCGGATTCGTTTCTCAATTAATTGCAGAACGAATTACGATCAACAGATTCGTTTAACGAGCATTTAGCGAATGAATCATAACTCCCATATTCATTCTAAAATTATCCGGTTAACGAATTATAACCTGCGGATTCGTTCTCTAATTACCCCTTGAACGAATCCGTCGGTCTTGTATAAGCTATAAACAAACGAATATATACAAAAATGGACACAAAATACCCCCTATACACTCCCAAAGATATCTTTATCTCCTTCTGCGGCCGGGAAGCGACCGAAGCGGAACGCTGGCAAGGCGTACAATCGGGTATCATTTTCCATAAACGAACGGGCAACGAATTTTTGGACCTTTTCGCCTCGATGGTTCATCATTATATGAATCATGATCCGGTTTTCTATGCAAAAAAATTGGGCGTCTCGCGAGTCGATCTGTCCGGCTGCCTGAGGGTACTGACCGGGGTGACTACAGACGAATGGCTCGAAGCCTACCGTTGGGTGGCCATCCGCGACGTCCTGCTCCATACGGACTGGCCTTTGGGCGAAGTGGCGACGAAAATGGGCTACAGTTCGGTGAAAACCTTCAGTCGCGCCTTCATCGAGCGTGTCGGCATACCTCCGTCCCATTGGCGGGCGAAATATAAAGGGAATGATTAGCTTTTCAGGAAAATATAAATACCTTTGTGCATGTTTTACCTATTGTCTAACTTATAAATAAAGAAGAAATGAAAAAGAATTTCTTGTTCCAGCTCTTGCTGGCAGCATTTCTGTTACCGGCTTTTTCTTGTTCGGACGACGATTCGGCTCCTGAAATCAACAATGCAACAACCTTGAACATGCTCGATGTGGAGAATGGAGCGACCCGTCTGGGCAATTCGGACATCTATATCAACGCGGCAAACAACTTTCAAACAAACGAATGCCTGATCGCCGAAATCGGTCCGTCGAAAGGGATTGGAAAAGTCATTCCGCCCCAAGTCGGCAATGGATTGGTTTATCAAGCAGCCGTAACGCCGGGACACCTCTACCAAGCTTTCAAGGAAGAAGCCGTGAAGCAATTTCCATCGGGAAAATTCGCATTGGCGCTGGCAGGAGACTACTACCAATTCTATGTCGGATCCGAGATCATGAAAGAGGAGAAAAGAGTAGGCGCTGTCATCCAGTTTGCCCTGATCAATCCCGAAGCAGACGGGTTACCCGCCTACGACAGCACGATCGGGACAGTGGTAAGCGGTTATGAAGACGAGATTGTCCGGGAATTTCCCAAAGACACGGAGTTCAGCTACGATAGCGACCTCGAAGACCTCTTTCAGATTACGACCGAAGGCGGCATACTGAAAGTCACACTTCTGCCTTCGTGGAGCGACATCCGGGGAAATTATGCCATTTACGCCCGCCATAACGAGGTGTATACGAAAATATATGTCAAAGTGGAATAATCAGAACATTCCCTGTACTTTATAGACAAATTCCATCCAAACCCAATATCGGATCGCCTTCCCGAGAAACATCGAGACAGCCACGATCCAGATATTGGCGCGGAGAAACCCGAGCGCCACGGCGATAAAATCGCCTATACCGGGAAGGAAAACGAAAAAGCCCATCCAGGAACCTTTCCCTTTTATCCAATCCTGCACTTTCTGCAATTTGACGGCATCCAGTTTCAGATATTTCTCTATCCATTCGACCTTGCCCAGCATACCCAGCCAATAACAACTCATGCCACCTAAGAAATTACCTAACGTAGCCGCAATCATACAAGGCCAGTAGGTCGCTCCCGCCAACAACACTCCGGTTAGAACGACCTCGCTGCTGAACGGCAAAACGGTAGCAGCCAAAAAAGAGGCGATGAACACACCGATATATCCGTATTCTATAAGAAATTCCATATACGAATGAATAGAGTGGCAACCAGGACTGCCACAGTTGTAAAAAACGACCAAAACACGATCTTGCCACGTGTCACCGTAAAGAAATGAGCGATCAGGATAGAGGCTGGCACGCAAGCTGTTTCCAAAAATTCTTCCGAAGCCTGTTCATAGAGGAAATAAAGGCTGAACGCCCATACGGACATCGCAATCAGGAACGAGAGAAACTGACGGGAGCGAAGCGAATCCTCCGTATCGTGCATGACAATATTCAGGGAAGCGACAACTGTCAACAGGGCAATCGCCATGATACTGATCCAATCCAGCAACACTATTCCGTCCGTCGCCAAGAGGCGCACCTTGAAAAGCGTCGAGAAAGGGACGTTGAACAGCGTGAAATCCCGTTGCCAGACACACCACCCCAACAGGAACCAATATACCGTCGCCACCCCTAACAAAGAGGCGATAAAGGTACGGGACGTCAGCGAACGGAAATTATACATCCCCAGCCAGAACAACGGCAAAAACCACAGCAAATGAACCCAAAGCAGACTGCCTATACCGATCAGCAAGGCGGCACTGTAGGCCTTCTCTCTCGCCCCGGGATCATGATAGGTCGTGAACAGTTGGTAAATAGCCAGAATCAGGCAGAAAACACCGACCGAAGTCGATTTCAAAGGAAAGAAGTCGGGATTCGTACTGATGAACAGGACATAGAAGAGGAAGGGCAGCATCGTCTTCTCCCGTATCAACACCAGTACATAGTTCGCACGATGCAATAGGAAAGCCCCTCCGAACATCAACGCCATCCCGATAATATAGGTAAACTCCTTGCCTGGCAATGTCTGGCAAATCGTATTCCAGAGAGGAGTAGCCGAGACCTCGCCATAGACAGGATAGCCCACGGAGTACAAATAACTGACCACCCAACAGGCAATACATGCCAATAAGACCGGCACGAATGTCGGTGGCGCGGAGAAGTCGAATCGACGGGAATATTTGTTATAAGCTACTCGCATTTCTGATCAGGAATAGATAAATGCTGACTTACATGCGAGCCAACAGACGAGGCAAAAGAGAGCCTGCAACACACAAGGCTTGAATCGTCTGTTAGCTCACCCCATAAATCAGCATTTATGACAACAATTTATAAATCGAATCCGATATCATTACGGAAATATTTCTTTTCGAAATCAATGAGCTTGGCACCGGCGAAAGATCGGGCAAGGGCTTCTTCCTTGTCGGCTCCGTAAGAGCTGACAGCGATGACACGACCGCCACTGGTCAGGATCTGCCCATCGGCAGCTTTTGTCCCTGCGTGGAAAATGATGTTTTCGGCGGGAACCTTATCCAGACCACTGATAACCTTTCCTTTTTCATACGCTTCAGGATAACCGCCGCTTACCAGCATGACTGTTACGGCCGCACGCGGATCGTGAACCAATGTACGACTGCCCAAATTACCTTCGGCCACACCTTCCAACAGTTCAACCAAGTCGCTTTGGATACGTAACATGACAACTTCCGTTTCCGGATCACCCATGCGGCAATTATATTCGATCACCATAGGTTCGCCCTTCACATTGATCAGACCAAGGAAGATGAAACCCTTATAGTCGATATTTTCCGCTTTCAGCCCTTCGATCGTCGGACGGATAATACGCTCGTCCACCTTCTGCATAAACGTCTCATCGGCAAAAGGAACCGGAGAAACGGCTCCCATTCCGCCTGTATTCAAACCTGTATTGCCTTCGCCGATACGCTTATAGTCTTTTGCCACCGGAAGCACCTTGTAGCTCTCGCCATCCGTCATCACAAACACGGAACATTCGATACCGTCCAAGAACTCTTCGATCACGACCGTCTTGCTGGCATCGCCGAACATACCGCCCAACATATCGCCCAGTTCCTTCTTCGCTTCTTCGAGCGTGTCGAGGATCAACACCCCTTTACCGGCAGCCAGACCGTCGGCCTTCAATACGTAGGGAGCCTGCAATTCTTCCAGGAAAGCGTATCCTTCTT
>ENA-ORUB01004614-ORUB01004614.1-human-gut-metagenome-genome-assembly--contig:-NODE-4614-length-10430-cov-2.634892_pt1 | contig 10430 bp, 8 predicted proteins | sample MGYA00241918_ERZ509200 | MGnify/ENA primary metagenome ERZ509200 (study PRJEB26280, sample SAMEA2338853) | human gut metagenome | biome: human gut; feature: human-associated habitat; material: faeces... | reverse complement strand
GGCGCTCGACGCGTTCTCTCGGGAGGGGATCAGGAGCATCGCCGACTGCGAAGCGCGCATCGCGGCGATGGAAGCCGGCGGGGACTACGTGTCGATGGAGCGCCTTGCGGAGTACCGGGACTACGCCGTGGAGAAGGGAATCCTGCCGCAGCATTCCGCCGGGAAGCGCAGGAGGGTGGCACCGGACGACGGGCGCGCGACGGCGAAGAGAGGCCCCCGCGGAGGCGCGGCGCGGCAGCATCCCTCAACGCAAGGAGGCAGGAACAGGGACGAAAGGGGAAGGTGAAGATGAAGGTGGAGATCGTTTACGGCGACGGGAGGATCGGCGTCTTCGACACCGCGAACCTGGTCGCCGGCCAGCCGTTCGGGAGATCCTGCATAACGGCCGAGCTCGTCATGCGCTTCGACATGGCGGACAGCGAGGGGATCTGCCTCGACATCCACCATCACGACATCGCGGAGGAAGCCGACGACGCCGACGTTCCGTTCGCGGACCGATGCAGGGGGTATAGGGTCTGCCTGGCGGAAGCCGGCGAGCTCGACGGCATCGAGAGCATCGTCGTCGACGACCGGGTCGTCGCCTGGAGGCAGGCGGGGCGCTTCGTCGACGGGGTCCGCTTCGAGCGGGCGCAGCGGCTCTGGTATTCGGACTCCCCCAACGCGGGGGACAACTACAAGGCATGCAGCATCTACGACTACCTCGAAGCGGCCCGCCCCGATCTTCGCAGCGACCCCGAGGCGATCTGCGCTCTGTTCGGGTATCCGGTGGAGGCGTTCGTGTAGGCGAGGCAGGCGGAGAACGCCCAGCCCGAGGAAGACGAGGAGGTGTAGCCATGTTCAGATGCGTGCTCGGATTCTTCCGATGGCTTTTCAAAGCCGTGTTCAGGTGGTTTATGTGAGGTTTATGTGGCCCTTGTTCGGAATAATTCCAGCCACGGCAAATTCCTTGCGGGCTCGCTGAAAGCATGCTAACCTACTAGGGAACCAAAAAGCAAAATGCTTTTAACGCTCCGGGGCGCCTGCGTGCTGGGGCGTTTTTTCGTATCGGGAGGCCTATATGTACCTTAATCTCAACGCGGCTGATCAAGTCGCATACCTAAGGGATAAGAAGGACGTTGCCTTTAACCTCATGGACGAGGAGGCCGCTGTGCGCTTCCTCTCAAATCGAAATTACTTCTTCAAGCTGAAGGCCTTTGCCAAAAACTACGAGAAACGCTTCAAAGAAGGGGACGGGAAAGGCCGCTATATCGGGCTGGAATTCGCTTACTTAGTGGAGCTGTCTCGAGTCGACAGACAGCTTAGGGATCTCGTCCTGCGCCTGACCCTCGATATCGAGCATTGCCTGAAAGTGCGCATCAACAGGGGCGCCATGGCGGAAGGGTGCGACCCTTGCGAGCTTGCGGAGAAATACCTTGACTATTCGCGAAACAACGCAATAAAGGAGCAGGTGTCCAAGATGGATGCCGATGGAGCAAGCAAGACCTTTGCCAGGATACGTTCTGTGATGGACGGTGTGGGGGAAGGGCTCGATCCCGCATCGGCGGTCGCGATTGCAAACGAGCTCGAGGGGTTGCTGGGCGAAATCACCTTCGGGAGGGATCCTGATCATGTGAGAAGCTCATATGCTGCAATGGGGACATCCCCTTATTCCAAGGGAATTGTCGAAAAGTACGGTGAGGCTGACATGCCCTATTGGTGCCTTATGGAGCTCATCTCCTTCGGCCCTCTTATTGGGTTCTATAAAGCCTGTTTTCGCAAGGGCGGTTTTTTGGATAGCTCGGAGGAAAGGGCAACACTCAAGGCTGCTAGCAATCTTCTTCGCAGGGTCCAAACTCTGCGGAATGCGGCGGCTCATGGCGATTGCCTGCTGAACGGACTGTCTAACTACGTGCGGAGTAAATCGGCATCGGGCGTCAAAAAGGCGCTTCAGGTCAGGGAGGGTCTTGCTGGCGATGTTGTTAATCAGGTGTCAAGCGTGGCCGTCGCCATGGATCTGGCGGCGGTTCTCATGTGCTACGACATATTCGTGCCCGAAGGGTATACCCGCTCATCCGCTGCTGACGAACTGAGGGCTTTTGCGAAAAGGGCGGCAGAGAAAAAGGACTGGTTCGAAAAGAACTACGCGATCAAATCATTCATCGATTACGTCGTACTCGTCTTCCTGCATTTCGCTGATAAGTTCGAGTGGAAAGATCGCAGAGAAGGAGAGCCCGCGAAGGCATGAGCCTCTGCCGGACGAACGCAGAGGACACAATCGACTGGCAGGGAAATCGAGCAGGGCTCATTTGTTTCGCCGGTGTCTGACAATCTGAGGGAGCGGGCTGGGTGTGCGATATGAACTCGCTTCATTCGTCTCGGAGGCAGGTGCTTCCGAGGGCGATACTGTACATCATGTCAGGACATCAACCTGGTGAGACAATAGATCGCCTTGCAGGTGGTCACACCGAAATCGACCAAGAACATCTTCTGCTCTTCGCTGAACCCGGCACGCTCGACAAGTGACTCGTTACTTGAATGCCTGAAGCACTGAAGCTGTCCTCTGAGCGTTTTTACTGTGTTGTTGTCGATGTATCCGAATGTCACTTTCGCGTAGTCGGGCTCGATGAACTTACCGTCTTTCTTTAGCAGGTTTTCAATCAGATTCGCGATTTCCCTGAGTTGCTCGTCAATCTTCATCTCTTCGAATCGCCTGTCACCTGCTGAGATTCGCTGGATCATCTGGTCAAGGGGTTCGTCGATGGCTACAGAAGACGACTTGCGCACGAAGTTCATTTCGGCCACCAGCTGCCGACGGGTAGCCCAGCGCACCGTGCCATTGTCGTCTAGTCCGAGCGATAAAGCCCTATCCCTTATCCTGCCGTATGTGAAGTCGGAAGGTTCCTTCGGGGGTCTGCGCAATACATCGGGAAACTGCTCGATGGCATAGCCGCATGCGTTCAGGTAGTAGGCGACAATGTAGAACCAGCACCTGTCCTCCTTGCTTTCCGGCTCGTTGTCGGGCTGGCATAGCAACTTGAACTTCTCTATCGCTTCTATTTCGTCATGGACCAGGAACTCGAATTCCTGCGTCTCCTCCTCTCCATGGAAGACGTTGTAGGTCCTGTTCACGCCTTCGATCAGCGAGAAGAAGCGGTAGTAGTAGTCGCTCTCTGCTACGTTGTCGAGATAATACTGCCTCAGGTCAATCATCCGGTTTCTCTTTCGATTTTGAGCATGTGATGAGCAATGAATCGAGAGCCACGCCAACCTAAGAACCTGCGACTGTTCTAGTGCCTGCTTCACTTAGGATTCATGGGCGTCCGTGCCGTGCGAATAATTCTAGCGACACGCATGTCGCAGCGTCAATCGAGCCTTCTCGGAAAGGATGCGTTTAATGCGTCTGCACTGCGATGTAGGGGTTGCTGCGATCGGGCAAACGAGCGTCGTCGAAGGTTAAACCTTCTGCTTTTTACCTCGTTTTGGGAAGAACATCGATGGCGGCCTTGGAGGGTTCGATGTCTACAGCATGGCCTCTGGCTCTATCTGATGACTGTTGCGGCAGGGCGAACGAGTTCATGCTTGGCATCGTCTGCGGCGGACCTCGCCGCGTTCGCCCGGTCGGCCAAGCGCCTTTTGCGGAAAGAGGTCTTCTCCAAGGTTTTCTCGGGGGATTCGTCTTTGTCGAGGGTTTTGGGTGTCTGTTCCTCGATGCCATCGATGATGCCGTGCGACGCTTGGCGGATCTCGTCGAGCGATGCACGCAACTCGGAGATCTCCTTGCCGCTGCTCCATGAGGCGATGTAGCCGAAGCTGTAGTCGCTCGTGTCGAGTCCGAGCCAGTTGGAGACGACGAAGGCGACGCTTTCCGCTTGGACCTCGCGGGTGTTCCGATCGGGCAGCGGGCGGCTCTTGTCTTCGGGCTCGAAGTCGTGCATGACGCTGTGGGCGAGCTCGTGGACGGCGGTTTTGAGGGTCTGCGCCTGAGGCATCCCTTCCTGGATAACGATTCTCTTGGGGTCGGCGCGGGAGAAAAAGCCCTTCGCGCCGCCGTCGACCTCCTCGAAAGAGATCGGGTATTTGCTGATCTTCCCGATCGCGTCCATCACGGTTTCGAATTCCCCGACATCGCCCTGCAGCTCATCGACGCCCATGGACGGAAGATCCCTGCCTTCGGTCTGGCTCACGTCGAACACGGTGGCGAGACGGAAACCCACGAGGCGCTTCGCTTTGGTCTTCTCGGCATTTGGATCGCCGATGCCGTCCTGCCCATCTTCGGGCAGCTTGCCCTTCACGACGATGGGGCTGAGGATCCTGATGCCTCGCTCTCCCTTTTTGACGTGCCTTCCGAACTTATCCTGCCAAGCGCGGTATCCCGCAACCAGGGTGGCGTCCGGCCTCTGCCATGCGATGAGCATGCAGTTGTTGAAGCTGTAGCTGTGGAAGCGGGACATCACGGTGAGGTATTCCATGTACTTCCCCGAGGTGAAGATCTCCTCGACGCCCTCTTCCAGTCTCTGCAGGGTCTGCTGCAGCTCCTCTTCTCGCTTCGCTGCGGCGTCTGCGCTTTTCCAGCTGCTCTTCGCCATCGTCATCTGCCTCTCTCTTGCCTGTCTTCCTGACTACGTGGTCGAGAAAGAGGCCGTCGTTTCGATAGCGTGATCCTCGCGTCGTAAAATAATTGGAACGCGAAAGGGGGCATGCGATGATCTACGGATATGCCAGGAGCAGCGACGATGCCGAAAGGGATGCCGCCGTGAGGGCCCTCGAGGAGCATGGCTGCGACGTCGTGTCGGCGGATGCAGGCTCCCGGGTATTCCTCGATGAGGTCGTCGCAAGCGCTTCCGATGCGGATACCGTCGTCGTCCCCAGCCTGTCGCTGCTCGCGCCCGATGTGCGCGGAGTCCTCGATGCGCTGGCTAGGATCGAGCGCACAGGGGCGACCTTCATGGCGCTCGAGGAAGGGATAGAGGCGGCTCCCGGCGACCCGTTCTTCTCCCATATGGGCGCGTTGTCGAAGGTGGCTTCCCGCGCCCGATCCCGAACCATACGAAACGGCATGGGAAAGGCGCGCGCCAAAGGAGGGAGCGTGGGGAGGCCGGCAGCCGACTCGTCCGCACTCGAAGAGGCGATAAGCATGAAGGAAAGCGGCGAGTTCACCGTCCGGGAGATCGTCAAGGCGACGGGCGTCAGCAAAGCGACCCTCTATCGTCATTTGGGCAAGGCCGGCGCCGGCGATACATAGAGGGCAGGGGGCGCCAAGGCTCCCGAAGGCCCGCTCCCGCATAGCGCCGATTCCACAAGCGGGGTCCAGCTCGTGTTCTCGCCTTACGGGGCGGGGAGGCGTTGCGCGCTGCCGAACTTCGAGCATTTCAGCAGGAAGATGGATTCCCAGAGGCATTATTGGAGGCGTTACCTTTACGCGGAGTACGAGCAGGCCTGCGAGAGGGAGGGGTTCCGCGCGTACTCGTTCAACTCCTTCTGCCACGAGCTCCTCGCATGGCGCAAGCAAGCGAGGGCGGAGCAGACGGGGGAGTGGTACCCTGCCGAGAGGGCGACCACCTACTGGTCCACCATCGGGGAGCGGGAGGGGCGGCTCGACCTGTTCGTCGCCCAGCTTACATCGAGCGACATGACGTTCTGCCTCGCCTCGAAGGGCCGCAGCTACCGCGACTGGATGCGCTGCTGCGCCGCGGCGTACGAATACTTCGGCGGCGTTCCCTACGTCACCTGCTGCCCCTATCCCAGCCTGTCGCGCGACGGGGCGGCCACGCTCGAGGCTTTTGCCGCGCATTTCAGGACCGTCCTCTACGGAGCCCGACCGAAATCGATGAAGACGGCGGTCAGGAGGGGAGGGCTTCTCGATGAGAAGGGCTCATCGTTCGTCGCCTCCCATGTCCGCGCCGATTTCGCCCACGTGGCCTTCCGGTCGGAGGACGACGCCAACGCCCTGATCGTCGGCAGGGCGGACCTCTACAACTCCACGTCGTTCGGCGGCGAGCCGTCTCGCCGCGCTCTTTTCGAGGAGGCCGAGGCCGAGCTGCTCCTCCTGCTTCCCGAAGGGGGGTACGGGTTCGACCGATGGGCGAGGCGCACGGTTCAGCGGGACCATCATTTCCTCTACGGGCGCGTTCGCTATTCCGTACCGTTCCGCTACGCCTTCGAGGAGGTGAGGGTCCGCATCGCCGGCGGAGCGATCGAGGCGTACCACATGGGAGAGCTCGTAGCCCGACATGCCATGCCGGGGAAAGGATCGACCGCGAGGACGGTCACTGACGAATCCCACAGGCCTCCCGGCCATAGGTGGTTCGCCAAGAGGGTGGAGAGAAGGTTCCTTGCGTTGGCGTCCGAGCTGGGACCTTGGGTCGTCAAAGCGATGAAGGTCGCGCTGCGCCAGTGTCGATCCGAGGGGCGTGGCTTCAGGCGATGCAAGGAGCTCATCGATTTATCGAAGGAGCCCTCGCATATAACGCTCGACGAGGCGTGCAGGAAGGCCATAGGGTCCGGCGACCCCTTATCCGTCGAAGCGATACGCCTGGAGATGGCGGTGAGAGCCTGATGCCCCGTCTGCCTTACAGGGAAATAATCGAGATGAGGTCCGTCGGCCTGTCCGAGAGGAAGGTCGCGAGCTTGTGCGGGTGCGGCGTGAAGAAGGTCGGCGAGGTGATCGGCTCCGCACGAAGGCTCGGCATAGGCTGGCCCGTGCCCGCGGAGCTCAGCGACGACGAGCTGGAGCAGCTGGTCGATCCGCTCAATCCCTGGCGCAGGCATCAGCCGGATTTCCCGGCGATACGCGAGATCCTCGGCGGCTGCTTGAAGAAAAAGGATCTCGATGCCGCCTACGACGCCTACGTCGCCGAAGCGCAGCTCGCCTCCACGAAACCCTACGTGAAGGCGACGTTCAAGCGCGCCCTGCTCAATTGGCTTGGGTCTTCGGGCGAAGGCGTCTCCATGAGGATCAACTGGGCGGCTGGCGAGGAAGTGCAGGTGGATTGGGCGGGAAGGACGCTGGGCATCGTCGGCGCGGATGGGAGGACGGCGCCCGCGTTCCTGTTCGTCGCCACCATGCCGTACAGCGGGTACACCTTCATCCGCGCATCGCTGGACATGGGCATGCAGACCTGGCTCGAGCACCATTGCAGCATGTTCGAGTTCTTCGGCGGGGTTCCCATCTGGCTCGCGCCGGACAACTTGGCTCAGGCCGTCTACTTCAAGAAGGGCGGCGGGAAGGTCGTCAACCGCAAGTACCAGGACCTGGCGGACCACTACGGGATCATGGTCGAGCCGACGAGGGTGGCGACGCCAACCGACAAGGGAGCGGTGGAGGGCCATGTCAGGATCATGGCCAACAGGGCGATGAAGACGCTCGAAGGGCTGAGCTTCAGCTCCATTAACCAGCTCAACCGGGCGGTATCCGAACTGCTCGCGCTGTACAACTCCAAGCCGAGCCCTGCCTTGGGCGGCATGAGCAGGCACGAGCTGTTCGTCGTGGACGAGCTGCCCTGCCTTCAGCGGCTGCCGGAAGAGCCGTATTCGCCGTGCAGCTGGCGGAGCTGCCGCGTGGCGAAAGACGACGTCGTCGCCGTCCGCGGGAACCACTACGGCGTTCCCGAAGGGCATGCGGGCTCGAAGGCGAGGGTGAGGATCGGAGTGAATGACATCTCGATCTTCACCGGAGACGGCAGGCAGCTCCTTGCCGAGTATCCCCGACGCGAGGACGGATCGGAGACCTTCGACGGGTTGTCCGGCGTCTGCCCCGACAGGTTCCGACCGCTTTCCGATTGGTGCGCAGGCAACGGCAGGACCCTGCTGCTTGACCAGTGGGATTTCCAGAAGAACGGCGATCTTACTCCTGGGGACATCGTTTGCAGGTCGCATAAGAAGGTCTGGTGGAAATGTCCCGACTGCGGTTTCGAATGGGAGGAGGCCGTGGCGAGACGAACCCAGCGCGGTTTCGACGATTGCCTCGCCTGCTGCGGGGTCGAGCTCGTTGCGGGCAAGAACGACCTGGCGACGTTGTTCCCCGAGATCGCGGAGGAGTGGCATCCGGACAAGAACCCGCTGTCGCCTTCCGAGGTCTTCTCCGACTATCGGCAGCGCGTCTGGTGGCTGGGCAAATGCGGACACGAGTGGTGCGCCCCGATCGCAAAGCGCGTGGGAAGCGCGGTGGGGCGGCTGTGCCCATATTGCTCGGGCAGGAAGGCACTGAAAGGCTTCAACGACGTGGCGACCGTGTGCCCTGAGCTTGCGGCGCATTGGCACCCGGCGAAGAACAGGGGGCTCTGGCCGGAGAAAATGAGCATCCTGGCGCCGCATGCGGTCTACCTGTGGGACGGCCCTCTGTCGCACATCTGGAGAGAAACCCCGAGGTCGTGGATGGTGCGCCATGGCATGGCCGACAGGATAGAGCCGTTCGAGGCCGTCTGCAGAGAGGCCAAGGCGATCGATTCCTCCGATGAGACGAGCTCCATGCAGAGGTTGGGCAGGGGGAAGTCCACCGTGAAATGGGCGCGGTTCATCACCGGAACGGGACTGAGGGGCATGAGCCTGCAGGATTGGTGCCTCGCCTTCAATCACGAGGACCTCCTCAAGGAATGGGACGGCGACCGCAACGGCGGACTGCTTCCCCGCGACGTGCCGTACAGCAGCCAGGAGAAGGTCTGGTGGAAGGGCCCGTGCGGGCACGAGTGGCGCGCTTCGGTGCGCGACAGGGTGTACGACGGCAACGGGTGCGTGTATTGCAGCAGGGCGCGCATCCTTCCGGGGTACAGCAGCGCGGCATCCCTGGCTCCCGCGACGTTGAAGCTGTGGCATCCGACGAAGAACGGCGACCTCACTCCCGCAGATGTGAGCGACCGCGACCATCGCAGGTTCTGGTGGCAATGCCCCGTCTGCGGCTACGAGTGGCAGGAAGGCCTGCGCAAGACCAATTCGCATTCGAGGACCTGCCCGTCTTGCAACAGAGAAAGATCGGGCTATCTGGTTGCGGGGAGGAACCGGGCCTCGGACAATGAGAGGCTCTCCGAGCTGTGGGCCGGAGATCTCAACGGCGGGATGACCCTCGACAAGTGCTTCGCCAAGGCGAAGAAACCGTTCTGGTGGAGGGGGAAGTGCGGCCACGTGTGGAAGGCGAGGATCGATCGGGTATCCGCGATCAAGGGCGAGCCGTGTCCCTACTGCGGCAACAGGAAGCTGCTCAAGGGGTTCAACGACTTGGCGACCGTGAGGCCGGATGTCGCCGCCCTGTGGGATGCAGGCCTCAACGGGGGAGCGACCCCGGATGCCGTCCGCTTCAACTCGGGGGAGGCTGCTTGGTGGAGAAGCGAAGGGTGCGGGCATTCGTGGAAGATGAAGGTTTCGATTGCGGTGGCGGCGGAGGGGAGGTGCCCTTACTGCTCGGGCAAGCGCCTGCTCAAGGGATTCAACGACCTGCAGACCGCGGATCCGGCCTTGGCGGCGCAGTGGCACCCGACGAAGAACGGCGACCTCGGTCCCGACGATGTTATGCCGGGCAGCAGCAGGCTCAGAATTTGGTGGATTTGCGAGCATGGCCACGAGTGGGCGGATAGCGTGAACAACCGCCATCGCAACGGCAGCGGATGCCCCGTCTGCAGCAATAAGAAGTGCGTTCCCGGGGTGAACGATCTGCAGACCACGAACAGGAAGCTGGCGAAGCAGTGGGATAAAGAGAGGAACGGCAGCCTCAAGGCAAAGGATGTGACCGCACGTTCGCGCAAGAAGGTCTGGTGGAGGTGCTGCGAGGGGCATTCGTTCGCCATGGAGATCTTCAGGCGGGCGGAAGAGCGCGATCCGGGCTGTCCGTACTGCAAGGGCAGGAAAGCGCTGCCTGGATTCAACGACCTTGCAACGACGCACCCCGAGCTCATGAAGGAATGGAACAAGATTCAGAACCGGAGGATGGATCCACGAGAGACTCTTCCCAGCAGCTCGAAAGAGGCATGGTGGATAGCTCCTTGCGGGCATCATTTCATGCTTTCGATAAGGAAGAAAGCGAGGGCGAAGCCGGGATATTGCCCGATATGCTCGGGGCGGATGAAGATAGAGCGCCCCGTCAAGTTGAAGTAGGTTCTTTGACGCAAAAAAGGGGAATGGGCGGCATCGCCGCCCATTCCCCAGATGGACGTCAGTCTCGGTTCGAGTCTGGGCTAATCGTCGTCCTCGTCGCCATCGTCGTCGCGCTCTTCGATGCGATAGTCCTCGGGGATGACTCCGCCATCGCTCGTGCAGACACGTCCAAGTTCGTCGCGCTCAGGTTCCATGATGACCTCCTTTGTCGTGGCGGGTTTCCCGCCGGGTTCTTCCGCGTATCCTCGCGGCTTCACTAATGAGGTCGAAAGAAGGGTGTCCGTTTCGAAAAAAGCAGACTAATTTTCAATCAGGGGGTGCGGACGTTTTTCCGGACGGCCTAGGCGGCCAGCCCCAGCCGCCTCCTG
>ENA-ORUB01004612-ORUB01004612.1-human-gut-metagenome-genome-assembly--contig:-NODE-4612-length-10431-cov-2.309464_pt1 | contig 10431 bp, 10 predicted proteins | sample MGYA00241918_ERZ509200 | MGnify/ENA primary metagenome ERZ509200 (study PRJEB26280, sample SAMEA2338853) | human gut metagenome | biome: human gut; feature: human-associated habitat; material: faeces... | reverse complement strand
AAGAAGCCTTAAAGCGTTTCCCGGAATTTAAACCAAATCTGGTACTTTTAGACCTGATGCTTCCAGGTATGGACGGCTATCAGGTATGCAGAGAGCTGCGCTCCAGTTCCCAGGTGCCGATCATCATGCTTTCCGCAAAAGGTGAGATCTTTGACAAAGTCCTTGGTCTGGAACTGGGTGCTGATGACTACATGATCAAACCATTTGACTCCAAGGAACTGGTAGCCAGGGTAAAAGCGGTCCTGCGCCGTTATCAGGCTTCACCTGCAGCTGCCATCACAGAGCCGAAACAGCAAGGCGATTATGTGGAATACCCGGACCTGATCGTAAACCTGACCAACTATTCCGTCATTTACAAAGGTCATTCCATTGAAATGCCTCCAAAAGAGCTGGAGCTGTTATATTTCTTAGCTTCCTCTCCCAACCAGGTCTTCACCAGAGAGCAGCTGTTAGATCATATCTGGGGATATGAATACATTGGTGATACCCGTACAGTAGACGTTCACATCAAACGACTGCGTGAAAAGATCAAAGATCACGCCAGCTGGGCCATTACTACAGTCTGGGGCATTGGCTACAAGTTTGAAGTAAAGAGGTGATGTAATGGCCCGCTCTCTTTATTCCAAATTTGTCCTGGGCTACCTGATCTTCGGCCTTTTAAGCGTGCTTACCATTGCCACCTTTTCTTCCGGTATAACCCGGGATTATCTGATCAAGGACCGGGCAAATGCCCTTTACGATGAGGCAAATGATATTGCGGCTTCCTGCAGTCTTATGTATCAGGGCCAGCATCAGGATATGGATCTTTTTTCCACACAATTAAAAAATGTGTCCACCTATCTGCACACAGAAACATGGGTGGTCAACAAAAGCGGCGTTGTGATCATGGACAGTAAAAATGGCAGCCGCGTCCATACCACCATCCCGGATTTTGACCCCACGGCAACGGGAAACCGTTCTTATACCATCGGCACCTATTACAAGTTATTTGACCAGAATGTACTCAGTGTTTCCGCTCCTGTGACCGGCAATTACACTACGTATGGTTACGTGCTCATCCACCTTCCCATCAGTGAGATTGCAAATTCCCAGAGCCATATTTTGGACATTCTCTACATGACCTGTGCCATTATCTTTGGCCTGTCGCTGATCATCCTTGTAGTATTTACCATCACGGTATATCTGCCTCTGCGAAAGATCGCAGCCGGTGCCAATGAATACGCTGCTGGCAACTTAAACTACCGGATCAAGGTAAAGACCCACGATGAAATGGGCTACCTTTCCAATACCCTAAATTATATGTCCGATGAGCTGAATAAAATGGAAGAATACCAGCGCAATTTCATTGCCAATGTCTCCCATGATTTCCGTTCACCGCTGACCTCCATCAAAGGATATCTGGAAGCTATTTTGGACGGCACCATTCCGCCGGAAATGTATGAAAAATACTTATCCAGAGTGATTTCTGAAACAGAGCGCCTTCATAAACTGACAGAAAGCATGCTGACTTTAAACTCCTTAGATGCAAAAGGGTTTTTATCCAGAACTAATTTTGATATCAACCGGGTAATAAAAGACACTGCCGCATCCTTTGAAGGAACCTGTGACTCCAGACATATCCGCTTTGACCTTACATTTTCCGATAACATCCAGATGGTCTACGCAGACATGGGCAAGATCCAGCAGGTCCTTTATAACCTGATCGACAATGCCATCAAGTTCAGCCATGATGACTCTGTGATCTACATCCAGGCATCCAGCAAATACGAGAAGATCTTTGTCTCCGTAAAAGATACAGGCATCGGTATTCCCAGAGACAGCATTAAAAAGATCTGGGACCGCTTTTACAAGACGGATCTTTCCAGAGGCAAAGATAAACGTGGTACCGGTCTTGGTCTTTCCATTGTAAAAGAGATCATCCAGGCACATGGTGAAAATATCGATGTGATCAGTACAGAAGGGGTAGGAACTGAGTTTATCTTCTCCCTTCCAAGTTCTACCTCTTTATAAAAATTTTTAGACGACCGGCATATTTTAACTTTTCCTTACGATTTGCTCCAGAGCCCCTTTTTAAGGGGTTCTTTGCTTTAAAAAGGGGTGGAACTGTGTTATACTTTAATGAGCCAAGTAGAAAAACAAGCGGCTGCGTTAGCAGACATTTGTTTTTCCCAAAAACTGCTCTCAGGCAATTTTTTTAAAGAAAGGACGATGAATAATATGATCCGTTTAAAAAAAGTAACTGCCGTTCTTCTTTCCGCCCTTCTTGTTTCTTCCTGCATGGCACCCTGCACCTTTGCTGCAAGCAAAACAAAAGTGGGAAAGATCAATCTGACCATTGACACGGACATCCGTTCCGGAAGCAGCGGCGGCGAAGTAGAAGTAACTCCTACCGGTGACAACACAGAATATTTCTACATCGACTCCGTGGAAGTTACCAATGACGAAGGAGATGACTGGAGCAAGTCCAATCCACCGGAAGCTGAGATCCGCATTGGTCTGGAAGATGAAGATGAATATACCTTCTCCGGTTCCAGTTCCAGCAACTTTAAGCTTACCCTTGCAAGCTCTATTAAATCCCGTTATGACAAGGTAGAATATGTAAGCGCAAGAAAAACAGACGGCGGCGCTACCATCATCCTGAACATCCGCCTTGTATTTGATAAAGATGCTGATATGAGCAATGCGGCTGCACCAGGCAGTGTAGAATGGAGCGCTTCCTCTGAAGGTACTGCAACCTGGGGCGATGTTTCTTCTGCCAAATATTTCCAGGTACAGCTGTATAAAGACGGTAACCTGGTAACACCTCCAGATGGTTCCGCTTCCACTGTTTCCGTATATGGAACCAGCTATGATTTCTCCAGCTGGGTAAGCGCAGGTTCCAAATACACCTTTAAAGTACGTTCCGTAAAAGCCAGCAACAACGCAAAGAGCAAATGGGTATCTTCCAGCTCCTGGACCCCAGGCTCCAACACTTCCGATAACAATAATACCAACACCTTCCCAGAAGGCTGGCAGAAAGCTGCTGACGGCATCCGCTGGTGGTGGCAAAATCCAGATGGTTCCTACCCTGCATCCCAGTGGAAGGAAACAGATGGAAAATGGTACTATTTCGATGCGGAAGGCTACATGGCTACCGGATGGATCAATGTTGGCGGCGTAGATTACTGCCTGGCTCCTGACGGCGCCCTGTATGTAAGCTGCACTACACCAGATGGCTACAATGTAGACGCAAATGGTGCATGGATCCACTAATTCATTGCTGCGTGCTTTGCACTCCCGCAATTCAATTACATATGACCACAAAAAACCCGCTGAGTCGATCACATCAGCGGGTTTTTCTTTATTTCAAATTTTCTTTATTTCAGTTTTTATTTATTCCAGATTTTAATTTTCTTCTACAGCACCAGTCTTGCAGCTCCATAAATACCTGCGTCATTTCCCAGTGTTGCCAGTCCTAATTTTGCCTTGTTTTCAGAGATTGGGGTAAAATGATCATAATCCTTCTGGATCATATCGATCAGGAACTGTCCTGCCTTTGAAACGCCGCCTCCGATAACGAAAATCTCAGGATCAACGGTCAGAGCTACCTGTGCCAGTGCAAGTCCCAGATAATGGCTGACTGTCTTCATAACTTCCAGAGCCATCTCATCTCCTGCTTTTGCAGCGTCCAACACATCCTTAGCACTTACATTATCCCCAAATTCACGAAGGGCAGAAGGCTTGTCAGATTTTGCCATGGTCCTTCTGGCTTCTCTTGCAATTCCAGTTGCGGAACTTACCTGCTCTAAGCAGCCTACACCGCCGCAGTTACAGTGTTCCCACTCATCATCCCGTACATGGATGTGACCGATCTCACCGCCAAGGCCATGTTTTCCTGCAATGATCTTCTGATCCAGGATCACGCCGCCGCCAACACCGGTTCCCAGTGTGACCATGACCAGGTCAGAGTAGCCTTTTCCGCCTCCCTGCCACATTTCGCCAAGGGCAGCTACATTGGCATCATTTCCGCTCTTTACAGGAATTCCATCTAAAAGGCGGCTTAACTCTTCCTGTGGGTTTAAGTCGCGCCATCCCAGATTGACACATACTTCCACGTATCCATCTGGCATAACAGGTCCCGGAACGCCCATTCCGGCTCCTGCAACATCTTTCTTCAGATCCAGTCCCTTTTCATCCAGTTTTTTCCGGATGGATGCAGCTACATCCGGAAGAATGTTCACACCGCCGTCTTCTTTGCGGGTCTTTACCTCCCATTTGTCCAGTAATTCTCCTGTTGTCTCAAAAAGACCAATCTTTACACTGGTTCCTCCTATATCAACACCGATGCATTTCATCCCCATGGTATATATCCTCTCTTTCTTTTATTTTACCGTAAACTTACGCCCCACGCATTTGCGCTCTACTGCCTGCTGTCGCAGGCGGTTCGTTCGTTAATGGTCTACTTTTACTTTAACCGGATCTCTTCCATTTTCTGTGTTCCCAACACAAGAAGAGTTCCAGGGAAACGTCCGGACAATACTTTTGTCACTGTAAAATCAAAACTTCCGCTGAATTTTTCCGTTCCCGCCATGTTGTAAACACAGCAGGAATTATCATTATACAGTGTGACCAGATCTCCATCTATATCAAATCCTGTATACTGGTAACTGAACGTAGTCTCAAAAACCTGGCTGCCATCAGGGCGGTAGACCCGAAGACAATATGGATCCGCACCTTCCCCGTTGTCCGTTATCACACCTGCATACTTGTCAGTATAGCTGATGCTGCGCACATTTTCATCTAACAGGATCTGATTGACAGATTCCGGAGAAGTTTCCACTCTGGTGGAGAAAAACTGCAGCCCCTTGTCTGTAAAGATCACTGCATGGCTTTCATCCATAAAACGGACTCTGCCGGCCATAGCATCGCTCAGATCTTCCGGAAGGAAAACTCCAACCACTCGCTTAGGATCATTTTTTCCAAGACCAAAGTTATAAAATACAATCTTGTTTTTGATCATTCCCTGATCCAGATACATAAAAGAAGTGATCCACTGGGTGCCTCCCGGTGAAAGGCTTACATCCACCGGATATCCATCTCCTGAAAGAAGGGATTTTACATAAATATCCAGAGCGCTTCCGTCTTTTTTATAAAGATAAATATAACTTGCTTTGGAGTCTTCCTGTACAGAGGCTACCACTCCTTTTGCAGATACAGATAAGGACAAAATAGGCAGCGCTGTGGTTGCCTGACCCTGGCAGCCGCTTCTGTCGCAGATATAAATGGAATTTCCCTGTTTGTCCCCAATGGCAGCAAATTCGCCGTTGACAGAAACAAAGGGGGATTTCATTTCATAACTCTGGATCCAGATGGTCTTTCCCCTGCCATCAATATAAGAAGCTCCGTCTTTGGTGTATTTGATCACCCCATCACCAAAGTCTACATACTCGCAGAAACTTCCCTCTCCTTTTACTGCTGCTTCCTGATTTTCCTCTGCCAGGCTCTTCTCCCACACGACCTGATAATCGTAAAAGGAATGATAACGGTCATAATAATAAATACCAAAAGCAGCACCTCCTAAGAGCACTGCCACAACGGCCAGAACAGCCAGTCGCTTCCTGACTGTCTTTTTATGAGCATTGCGGATCGCCTGTTCACTTTCCTCTTCCGTCTGATACCTGGGAGGAACGATCTGACGCCGCAATTGTCTTTTTTTATTTTCACGGTTCATTAAACTGGAATTATCCATCCTTGTCTCCTGTGAAATGTTCTTTTCTTCATACTCGCTTAAGTATACAACATTTCACAGGAAAAATCGACAGCCAATCCTTGCAAAACAAAAAATCTCCGTCCTGATATATCTTAAGGAAGAAGCAGCTTCTGACCTGCATAAATACTGTTTTCATCTGTCAGGGAATTGATCTGGCAGATCTCCTGAAGTTTTCTGATATTGTGGTATTCCTTAAAACAGATCCCGTATAGCGTTTCCCCTTCTCCTACTACATATACTTTATAAGAAGCCTCTGCATTGGCTGCCTGGGCCTGTGTAGTCTGTGCCGGTTCTGATGTTGTCTGGACTGGTGGCACTGTCTGATCCGGCGTTTCCTTGGTTAAAGAAGCTTCCACTGTCCCTGCAGTAGATCCCCCTGGTGCCATTGTCTCCGGAATTACCTCCACTGGCGTTTCCCCGGTTGTCCTGCTTCCCGCAACAGAAGAAAGATTTCCCCTGGCTTCACGGATCACTGCTTCCGGATCTACAGAAGCCACCACCTGTTCCATTTCATGAAGCCGTTTATAATTATTAAACATGGCTACACCGCCTGCCAGCACCATGACTGCCAGCACACTGCAAAGCCCGGAAAGCACGCTGACCGCACTTCTCTGACGCACAGCCGCTGTTTTATGCTCGTCCATTTTCTTTCTGAAATCCCGGATCGCCCGGTCATCGGTCTTGCTTTCTTCCCGCAGGATATCTTTCCTTGCGATCATATAATCCTGCATCATCTGGTTGCGCTCATAGTAAATACTGTATCCACGCAGCTGGTAAAAACCATCGGAAGAGGTAATATAAATAGCTTCTTCCCCGTCCAGTCCATTGTTTAAATACATCAGCTGGTTTTTCCCTGTAAAATACTGGCTGTGCTGCCTCCAGTAATTTAAAGGGCTTAAGGTAACCCCTTCTCCGGCGCACAAAAACCAGCCCTGGACTGTTCTTCGTGGGAACATGGTCTCTACCTGCTGGTATGCCTTTTTCCACGCTTCCTCTGTAAAGACCACCTTTTCCCCTTCCTGGGAAAGGATCTCCATTTCCATTGCTCCATCTACAAACACATAGGGCATGTCCTCATGGATCTCCCGGTTGCCAAGGAGCAGTCCTACCCTCAGGTTCTGGCCTGCCGTAGGCTTTAACCGTTTTAAATATGTATTTACATAATCTTCCACATAAAGCCGCAGCACTGTATCGCGTTCCCCGATCTGCCGGATGTTCTTTGGCAGTTTGGGATAAAGTTCATATAATTCGCCCATATTTTAACACCCCTTTTGCTGTTCTTATCTGTTTACGTTCTCACCTAAGAGTAGCAAAAGGAATGCAAAAATTTTGTCATATTATGGCTGTATTTTCCCAAAATCGTTCGACAAGGGTAATGCTTTCGCAAATGCAGTCTGCCATTTTCATTACCATGGAAAGACGCACACTTTGTAACATCACCGGATCATGGCTTCCGGGACCTCCCACGATCCCTGTTATGGAAATGTCTCCTACTTCCATCAGTTCTTTGGAAACTCCCAGCCCCGGTTGAAGAGCGCCTTTCCCCAATGTTGCAAATCCAACGTGATCCGGACTTCCCACAGAAGCATCTATGGCCACGATCACATGATCCGGAAAATGAGTACGGATATAAGCTGCATAAACTTCCAGGTTCATAGCATGGACCGGTTTGTCTAACGTCCCGATCACAGCTGCTTTTTTTAATCTGCATTTTCGCAGCTTATGACCTACCAAAGGCCCCAGACTGTCTCCTGTGGAACGGTCCGTTCCAATACAGAGAAATATCACTCCGGCCTTCTGTTTTTCCGCCATTGCCTCTGCGATCAGCTGGTTTAAATTTACGGCAAACCGCTCCGCTTCAAACTCTCCCATTGTATCATAATAAGAAATCTCGTCCCTTCGCTGTACCCGAAAAGACTTCCACAATCTCATTGCCAAGTTCTCCACCCCGGTATCTGTTTACTATAAATGATAAATACTTTACCTGTTATCCTGTAACTGGTTTCGTTTTTATAGTATAGGCGGGGGAAGTTGGTTTTATTCTTTTCAGATACAAAAAAGAGCCTTCCATTGCGGAAAGCCCTTTTCTCATCCTGAATTTGATCAATCAAATAATTTCTCTTTATAAACTCCGGCATCGATCAGACCCTTGATTGCGTCTACAACTGCCTGCTTGTCCTCTTTGTAAGTAACACCAAACCACTTATCTGGTGTATCCAGAACGCGGACTTTTGCCTTGCCTTCATGTACTAATTTGTCGATGATCTTTGGAAGCAGGTATTCTGCCTTGATATCACCTGGCTTTAAGCTGTCTAAGAATTCCGGGAAGCCCTTTTCCAGCTCATTTAAGAAGCTTACTGGAAGTCCCCACATATTCATGGAAACAAGCTGCTCTGGCTGAACCTTTACAGGATTTCCTGCTTCGTCAGCTGCGTGAAGTCCATCTTCCATCATACGGATATCATAAGTCTCAGTTACTTTCTTTAAGATACCGTTTTCCTCTTCGCAAACGCCTCTGGTAACAGCGCCGTTGTCGCTGAGGGTATTCTTTAAAATGAAACCGCCCATGCAGATGTCATATACATCGCCATCTTCTGTCATTTCATTTACCATATATTCATGGATCTTGCGGAAGCCTTCTTTTCCGTAGTAATCATCTGCGTTGATGATCACAAATGGTTCCTTGACGATATCCTTGCAGCAAAGAACAGCCTGTCCTGTTCCCCAAGGCTTTGTACGTCCTTCTGGTACTTCAAATCCTTCTGGAAGGTGATCTAATGCATGAGATACATATTCTACATCAATCTGATCTTTAATTCGGCTGCCGATTATCTCTTCAAATTCTTCAAAAATGTCCTTACGGATAATAAATACAACCTTATTAAATCCAGCTTCTTTCGCATCACGAATTGAATAATCCATAATGATCTCACCATTCGGTCCCATCTTCGCAAGCTGTTTGATTCCTGCACCGTATCTTGATCCGATTCCGGCTGCCATAATTATTAATGTAGTATCCATAAATCTCCCCTTCAGTCATCTGACCTGTTTTGTTACCTGTATACTTGTTATATCCTGTGTAAAACATTTCATATATTTGTCTTCACATATTTTATTATAAATATTATTCTCTATAATGTCAATAGATTCTGGCTATCCTTTCCTTAAATACTTCCTTATTGTAAGATCAAAAAGAGCAGGCACTCTGTTTCGTACCTGCTCTTTTATCTTATTGGTCTTATACTTAACAACTTCTTAATCTTCTTGCCTCTGGCTCTCTGGATGTCTTATCTTCTGATACCCATAAATCTTTGTAATTTAATTTTAAAAGCCCTGCGATCATTAAGCTTAACACTAAGATCATTGCAATTGTTCCTAATAAATGCATTGTTATTCTCCTCTTTATATTGTGTTGTATTATGTATCCTGTATTTATGTTTTATATTTTATCAAATTAATTTCGGAGAATCAATATGTAGCATTATTTCTAGGAAATTACAACATTTCATTTGCATTTTCACTCTGGTGTTAGCAAAATATTCAGTAATAAATCTGTCTTTGTTATTGTTTTTGTGCAATTTGTAGTACCAATTTCTGAATGGGGTGTTTGTGTTTGGTCGTATTTAATTTCTCATTCGTCTAATCCGTTCTGCCATAGCATTCACTAGAAAATAAATAATTCCTCCTGCTAACCCGCCAATTGTATTAAAAAATAAATCTGATATTTGAAATGTTCCTAATCTTAAAAACAACTGCAACAGCTCAATTGTCAGAGATGACAGAAACGCTATTTGAATACTTTTTAATATGATTTTCCCTATATACACTTTCTTACCAAATATTTTTTCTTCAAAATTCCAAAACATTAATACTATATACGGCATAAGCAGGAAAAAATTTTCTATACACTCTGATGTTAAAATGCGCTGGCCTGTCACTGTATTATATCTGTATATCCCCCATACTCCCCACACATCACATAATGGATTCATCCACATATCTCGGTTGATCAATGTCTTAAATAATACCATGGTAATATAGAAAAACAATATATATTTTTTACGAAATTCTCTGTCTCTTTTAAAATGATCGATCCATGTCCGGATAGCTGCTTTCCATCCCTTGCCTGCTCCTTCTGGACATTTTACATACAAATAAAAGAACATTGTCATTATTGATAACAAAATTGCAAACCAAAACGGCTGATAGATCGATGTTAGAATGTCTATTGTGATTTTTCCTATGATAGTCTTCATTCTTGTGCCTTCTCCTGTTCTCCAGTTTCTTTTTCAAATGATATTCCATAATCTTTATTAATAATGTGTCCTATTTCATGTAATAGTGTAAACCAAAATGTATCTGAATAAAGTCTTCTGTCATTTACCATAAGCATAATATTCTTTCCCATTTTCTTTGTTATAGTGGTTCATGGGATACCCTCTTCTCTCGTAGAACTATGAGAAGATTATACCAGAAAAAGGGCTCACCTGACAGATGAAAATATAAAACAGGTAACAATAACGGTAATTCCTAATGGATACAGACTTTTTGGAGTCATTGTCGTTTTAACTTCACGGATTCAGGACTATTTTATACTCTTGTACATCAATTGGAAATAGCTTGTATTTCTTCCCTCCTCAGTGTTATAATTTGCTATAGTTACAGCCATCACAACACATATA
>ENA-ORUB01004611-ORUB01004611.1-human-gut-metagenome-genome-assembly--contig:-NODE-4611-length-10432-cov-2.007517_pt1 | contig 10432 bp, 9 predicted proteins | sample MGYA00241918_ERZ509200 | MGnify/ENA primary metagenome ERZ509200 (study PRJEB26280, sample SAMEA2338853) | human gut metagenome | biome: human gut; feature: human-associated habitat; material: faeces... | reverse complement strand
TGTGAAGAAATAACTTTTTTATACCAATAAAAAGAATCTTTTTTAAACCGCTCACCTGTTCCTCTTCCATAGTCATCTAAATCAACATAAACAAAACCGTATCTCTTGCTCATCTCAGCAGTTCCTGAACTAACTAAATCAATTGGCCCCCATGGTAAGTAGGCAAAGACATTTACACCATCTTTAATCGCTTCACCAACAACTAAAATATGTTGTCTTAAATAATCTATTCTATAATCATCATGAACCACTCCATCTTCAAATACATCTTCATAACCAAAACCATTTTCAGCAATCATTATTGGTTTTTGATAACGATCCCAATATTGACTTATAGCATTATATAACCCTAATGGATCAATCGTCCATCCCCAATCATTACTTTTTAAATAAGGATTCTCACTAATAGTGGCTGGATCCATTGTATTCTTTTGAGAATCAAGTGTCCTTGAATAGTAATAAGAGAATGCTAAAAAGTCTAAAGTATTCTCTTTAAGAAGACTTTTATCTTCTTCGCTTATATCAATTCGAATATTATTTTCATTGAAGTACCTTAACATATGACCAGGATATTCTCCTCTTAAAGGAACATCAGCATAAAAGTATTGCATACGAATTCTTTTCATAGCAAAAACAATATCTTGCGGCTTACAAGTACGTGGATAATATGTGCAATCTGCTAACATGATGCCAATTTCTATATGAGAATTTAATGACTTCGCATATTTTTTTATTTTTGCATTAATAAGAAATTGATTATGGATAGCACGATATTGATCTTCCACAAGATTATCTGTTTGATCCCTTAAAATTCCTAAAGACTTAAAAGAACAATATTGAATTAAATTTGTTTGGTTGAACGGAATCCAATACTTCACTCTATCACCATATCTATTTAAAAGAACTCTTGCATACCTTGTCATAAACTCTATCAATTTAGGATTTTTAAAACCACCATATTGTGTTAAAAGATGAAGTGGTATATCATAATGGAACATCGTAACAATTGGTTCCATCCCTGCATTAATAACCTCATTAATCACTCTATCATAGAATTCAAGTCCTTTTTGATTTGGCTCTAACTCATCACCTTTAGGGAAAATTCGTGACCATGAGATTGAAAAACGAAAACTATTCAATCCCAATTCTTTCATTAAAGCAATGTCTTCTTTATATCGATAATAAAACCCATTTCCAAATCTTTTGGGATAATACCCTTCTTTATCAGCTATCGCAGCAGACAAAGTTGCACTTGTATGTTCATTTTCCACTAATTTATGTCGATACTTTTTCCTATCCAAACCAGTATCATATTTATGAATGTCAGATGTAGAAAGTCCTCTCCCATCAACATTGTAAGCACCTTCAATTTGACATGCTGCTGTTGCTCCACCCCATAAGAAATGAGAAGGGAAAGCAAACGTGTTATTATCCATTGAGCGAACCTCCTATTGAGCCATATCTATTAACTATTAGTTCATATAATTCAATCAGTTTCTTTGTTGTCTGAACCTCTGACATTATTGTCATTAAATGATCTTGAGCATGATTGAATAGCAAAGAAGGTTTATGAATAATTCCTTGTGCTTCATCTTGAATAACTTGCACTTGAGATTGATGTGCTTTTAAAATACCATAAGTTGTAGCTTCTTCTATTCTTTCATATGCTTTTTTAAATTTTTCCTCTTTTGCAAGTTGAAAAGCTTCATCAGCCAATGTTTTAGCATGACCAGCATGTAAAATAATCTCCATAGCAACTGTATTTAATTCATTTTCTTGCTCTAATAATTCTTCATCTGCATATATCATTGTTTCTTATTCCCTTCTATTTTATTTACTTGTTGCTTCAAATTCCTCTTCCGTTATTCTTTGTTTTTCATAGACTTTAAAGAATGGGTACCATGTTGCAAGATATATGATAAACAAAAGAATATAGACAATAATTGCACGTAAATCTTCTGTAATCATAACACTAGATAATGGTGCAGGAATTTGTCCTACTTGAATCATTTTAGATGGAATATTCAAGAATCCACTTCTCATTGTAAACCAAATAACTAACGGCCCTGTGATAGCGTTAATCCACATTGGTACCATTAATAATGGGTTCATAACAATTGGTGCACTATACATAATGGGTTCATTAATATTGAAAATAGATGGTAAAATTGAGAGTCTTCCTACTGTCTTTAAACTTTTTGATTTAGAGAAACACATTAACAAATTTAATGTCAATGTTGCTCCCATACCTCCCATTGTAATCAAACCAGCAGTAAAAACAGCTTCATTCGTTGCTATATTAGTTGCAGATAAGCCTTGCTCTACAGCTGCAATATTTGCTGCAATGCCAGCCATAAAAATAGGTGTTTTAATTCCATTCCATAACCAATGAGATATTCCTAATGTATAAAAGAATGTCATTAAGAAAATGAGTAAAACAAAACCAGGTAAAGTTTGCCCAAATCCTTGAATTGGAGAAAACACTTTTAATATAAGTGCAAATAAATCTATATCAAACTTGAAAGTTAATAATACTGCTACAGCAATTGATGTAAAAATTGGAATAATATTTTGAACCCAGCCAATAACAAAGTCTGGTAAACTTGATTCACTTAATAAATCTCTCTTCCCAATGAAATGAAATATAATAGATACTAAATACCCTGCAACAATTCCAACAATAATACCAGTAGGTCCAAAACGTGCGAATTCAACAGTTAGAACTCCATTGTCATTAATAATTGGTTTAATAAACATTAAAAATACTGAAATAGCAGTTAAACCTGCATTAATGGTATATTTGGTATGTCCTAATTTCTCCATCACTTGATTAGCAACCATAAATGCAGTTAATAGCCCTAACATTCCAAACGAGAAATTAATGATTCTCACTAAATTTGGTAAAGTTGTTATGTAAGATCGTAAAACATTATATAAATGAATAATTGATCCTGTTAAAATAAATGGAATAATTTTCTGCATGGAACTTGATAAGGCAGCTACCCAAGGTCTTTGTGCAAACTTATTCATTGTTGGTGTAAAAGAATTGCTTAACCAATCCATAAAACGATTCATATTTTCATCCTCCACTTTCCTCTATTTTTATCTATTCTTTATTTTTATAAAGTTCTAATGCATACTCAATGAGTTTATCACCATCCAAAGTTCCATAAACATTTTGTGGAATTACCCCTACTGCGACATCTAATGGTTTTGCTAACTCTGTGAATTTGTCTTTAAAATTTTCATAATGAGGTGCCAATAATAAGATATCGATTTTTTTTAAATGTAATATAGCCTCAGTCTCACTTTTAGCCTCTATCTTTATATCCAGATTTCTTTTTTTAGCCGATTTTCTTGCTCTTTGTGCTAAAAAACCACTTGATAAACCTGCTCCACAACATAATAAAACTTTTATATTTTCCATTTTTCTCTCTCCTTCCTCTATGGTAATTTCATTATAGTTTAATATAAAAGATGTCTCAACTTCACTTTTGCACACCCTCGTGCATAATAAAGCACAAAAATAAAAAGTTGCACTGTATAGTGAACTTCATTAGTTGATTTCATATTTTGATTACATTATAATAAAATCAAAATGAGGGTGATAAAATGTTAACAAATAAAAAGAAAAAATTAATTCTTTATCTTATGGAAAAAAACGCCCCCTGTACAGCCATACAGTTAGCCAAATTTCTCAATATTTCTATAAGAACCGTTAAAATATATGTCAAAGATATCAATTCAATGACAAATCAAAAAATCATCTTTTCTTCTCATCAAGGGTATACTATCATAAAACAAAACAACCTTTCTTTTTTAGAAGAACAATTATCTTTACCTCAAAATTATTCTGAAAGAGCATATTATATTATAAAAAAGATACTAATTGAACATCAAACACTTAATATCTTTGATCTTTGTGATGAACTTTTTATGAGTTATTCTACTCTTAAAAGTGATCTTACAAAAATGAACACACTGTTCCAAACATTTCGTATTCATTTTGTTACACACAATGACATTATACAAATAAAAGGTTCTGAGAAAGATAAGCGTTCATTATTGTCACATATTATACTTCAAGAAACAAAGAATAGTGTCCTTGATTTAAAAAAATTAAAACAATCATTTAATAATCAAGATATTGAAAAAATAACAAATATTATAAATGATTTTTTTAGAAAAGGAGCATATAATTTAAATGATTTTTCTTATATGAATTTATTATTGCACTTCTCTATTCTCATTGAAAGAGTAAAAAAAGGGCATTATCTTTCAGAGATTAGAGAAGTAATCACAAAGAGTTCTCAAGATTCAGAATTACTTAAAGCTTTATCTTCAAGAATAGAAAAAGACTTTTCATTAACATTGAATGCTTACGAAAAGAATGAAATATATATTCTTTTTAAAACAAATGTGAATTATTTTATTGACGGTAATTATGATGTTATTAAAAAAGTGATTAGGTCTGATTATATGAACACAGTTGATAAAATTATTAATGAAGTTTCAGAACTGTATTCTATTAATTTAAGTCATGAGAGTTTTATTATTCCGTTTGCTTTACATATTCAATCATTAATTACAAGAGCTTCACTCAATAAATATAATAAGAATCCTTTATCAGAACAAATCAAGAAAGATTGGCCAATTATCTACGATATAGCCATTTTTATATCATTAAAGTTATCAGATATTTATCAAATTGAAATAGCAGAAGATGAAGTTGCTTTTATCTTTCTACATATTGGAAATGAGATTGATAGACAAAATACTTCAAAAGATAAATTGAAGTGTGTACTTTTATGTTCTCACTATCTTAATATTAAAAAAAAGATATATAATCAATTACTAAAGGATTTCTCTGATGATATAATTATAGATGCTATTGTATCTGATTATGAAGAATTAGAGTCTTATTCTTTTGATTTATTGATTACTCTTATAAAAGATGAAAGAAACTATCATTATTCATTTTGATTTCACCGTTTCGTTTAGATAAACAAAAACGAGCTATACATGAGAAAATCTATGAAATTCAACAATCAAAGAAAAAAGAACTTATTTTTAATAATTTTGATCAATACTTTCATAAAGATTTGTTCTTTACATTAGAAAATGTATCTCGAGAAGAAACTATTCAAATTGTATGTGATCAAATGAGAACATTAGGTTTTGTCTCATCTTCTTTTAAGGAATATGTTTTTGAAAGAGAGAAAGCCTCTTCTACTTCTTTTGGCAATATTGCCATTCCTCATTCTGTACATATGGATGCTTTTCAAACAAAGATTGGTATTGTTATGAGTAAAAAAGGAATAATATGGGGAAATAATAATGTCAATGTAGTATTGGTCATTGCTATTAACAAACTTGATAAACAAATCTTTTTAACAATTAATGAATCTATACTCTCATTATTTGAAAATCAGGATATCTTAAATATCATGAAAAACACTAAAAATCTATTAGAATTTAAAGATATTGTTCTACATTATTTATAAATAAAAAAAAGATTCACGTCTATATATTATAGATTTGAATCTTTTCACTTTTATAAATCTAAATTCTCTCCAATTGTTGCTACCATGACAGCTTTAATAGTATGCATTCTATTTTCTGCTTCATCAAAAACCACAGATTGTGATGATCTAAAGACTTCATCTTCGACTTCTCTAATATCAATTCCTTGTTCATATTTTGCTTTTGCAACTTCAGTTTCAAAATCATGAAATGATGGTAAGCAATGCATAAAGATTGTTGAATCTTTACCTGTTTTCTGCATCATTTCACTTGTAACTTTGTATGGAGATAGCATTTCTACTCTTGGTTTGTATAAAGCTTCATCTTCACCCATGCTTACCCAGATATCTGTATAAATAACATCTGCATCTTGAACAGCTTCCTCAACATTATCTAAAACTTCTAATTTTCCACCAGATTTTTCTGCTTCTGTTTGGCAATACTGTAAAACTTCTGGATTTATATCTAGACTCTTTGGTCCTAAACATACAAAATGCATACCCATTTTTGCTGCTCCATACATTAAACCATAACAAACGTTATTTCTAATGTCTCCAGTAAAAACAAATTTAACTTCATTTAAAGGTTTGCTGAGATGTTCTTCAATCGTAAGAAAATCAGCTAAAGTTTGTGTTGGATGATCAACATCAGTTAAACCATTCCATACAGGAACTCCTGAATATTTCATTAAATCTTCAACAGTTTTCTGTTGAAATCCTCTAAACTCAATTCCATCATACATTCTTCCTAATACTTTTGCAGTATCTTCTATTGATTCTTTCTTACCCATTTGTGAGTTACTTAAGAATGTGACATGAGCACCTTCATCTAAAGCTGCAACTTCAAAAGCACAGCGTGTACGTGTTGATGTTTTTTCAAAAAGGAGAACGATATTCTTTCCTTCTAATGTTTTTCCAATTCTTCCTTCTTTTTTTGATTTAAGTTTATGTGCTAAATCTAACAAGTATCTAATTTCTTCTTGAGAATAATCTTTTAAAGTTAAAAAACTTCTTTGTTTTAAATTAACCATATATCTCTCCTTGTTTATCTTTTAAACATTGTTCCAATGCCTTCTTTAGAAAGCATTTCAATTAAAATAGAATGTGGTATTCTTCCATCAATAATAACAGCTTTTTTTACATCTTGGCGAATAGCTCTCACACAACAGTCGACTTTAGGAATCATGCCACCACCAATAATCCCCTTTTCAATAAGACTGTTAACTTCATATACATGAACCAAAGGAATCAATGTCCCTTCATCATCTTTATCAGCTAATAAGCCTGGAATATCACTCACGAGAATCATATTCTCTGCTCCTAATGCCCCAGCTATTTCAGCAGCAGCAGTATCAGCGTTAATATTGTAGGTATGGCCTTCTTCATCAGTGCCTACACTTGCAATGACTGGAATATAACCTTTATCTAACATATCAATAATAATATTTGGATTGATTTTGTCAACATCTCCAACATATCCTAAATCATCTTCTGACTCATGCTTCTTTGCAATAATTAATTGGTTATCAACACCACTAATCCCAACAGCATTTCCACCTTTTTGCATAATGAGTTTAACAAGATCTTTATTTGTTTTACCTGCCAAAACCATTTGAACAACATCAATTGTCTCTTCATCAGTATATCTCAAGCCATTAATAAACTGTGTTTCTTTACCCATTTTATCTAATGTTCTATTAATTTCTGGACCACCACCATGAACAAGAATGACCTTGACACCAATTTCTGATAATAAAACAACATCTTTAATGACATTCATTTTCAGTTCTTCATTAATCATAGCATTTCCACCATATTTAATGACAACAATCTTACTATTATATTTTTGTATATAAGGCAAAGCCTGTGACAAGACTTCTGCCTTTACAATTGAATTTTTATCCATATATAAACCCCTCTAAGTTCTATAATCCCCATTAATCTTGACATAATCATAAGTGAGATCACAACCCCATGCAGTTGCATGATGTGATCCATCATGTAAATTAATCAAAACATCTATCTCATCTTCGCTCAATACTTTTAATGCCTCATCTTCATCAAATGGATATCCCCTACCATTTTGACAGACCAGTATTTGACCAGCTTGACTCGCTAAATGCACTTCAATCTTATCCACATCATAAGATGCATCACAATATCCAATAGCACACAAGATACGTCCCCAATTGGCATCTTTTCCAAACATTGCAGCCTTGAATAATGAACTCGTAATCACTGATTTAGCAACAGTTTTGGCATCTTGCACAGAACAAGCATGAGAGACAGTACAAGTGAGTAGTTTTGTTGCACCTTCACCATCTTTAGCAATTCCTTTTGATAAACAGATACAAATATACATAAGAGCTTCTTTAAAAACTTCATAATCAGCATCTTTATCAATAATGATATTATTTTTAGCAAGTCCATTAGCCATAACACTCAACATATCATTTGTTGATGTATCACCATCAACGCTGACCATATTGAATGTATCTGCAACAACTTCTTGAATCACAGTATTTAACATCTCTTTTGAAATGGCTACATCAGTTGTCACAAAAGCAAGCATTGTTGCCATATTAGGATGAATCATACCACTTCCCTTAGCTATTGCACCAATATGACATGTCTGTCCACTTAATTCAAATTCAACAGCATATTCTTTTTTCACAGTATCTGTTGTCATAATTCCTTCACATGCTGCTTCACTTCCATTGTTATTTAAAGATGAAACAAGTTTATCCATATGTGTTTGAAATGGTGTAATATCTAATGGCTGACCAATAACTCCTGTGGATGCAACAATAATATCATCTGCTTTGATATTTAATGCATCTGCACACAACTCACAGACTTGATTAGCTATATCTTCACCATTTGGATTACAAGTATTTGCATTACCACTATTACAAATAATAGCTTTTGCTTCACCATTTAACAAATGTTGTTTCGTAACAACAATAGGTGCACCTTTCACTTTATTTAATGTATATGTGCTTGCCGCATGACACATGACATCACTCACAATCAGTGATAAATCCTTTTTGGTTTTATTCTTTCTTATACCACAATGTATTCCAGTAGCTTGAAATCCTAAAGGAGCACAAACTCCACCTTTTACTTCCTTCATATTATTTCCCCCTCTAGAAAGATGGTGAAACCATCTTTAATCCTTTTGTTTCTTCTATGTCATACATGATATTCATATTTTGGATAGCTTGTCCTGCAGCACCTTTCACCATATTATCAATAGTTGAAACAATAATAAGTTTATGATATCTCTTATCATAATGTAATGATATATCACAAAAATTAGAATATTTAACAAACTTTAAATCAGCGACTTTTCCAGTCTTTAAAACTCTTATAAAATATTCTTGATCATAATAATCATGATATATTTTGATAATATCAGAAAATTGAATATCATCTTTTAAATCAACATAGATTGTTGATACAATTCCCCTATTAACTGGTAATAAATGAGGAACAAAAGTCACATGAATATCATCATGAGCCATTTTTGATAACTCTTGTTCAATCTCAGGTGTATGTCGATGCGTTGCTAATTTATAAGGATGGAAAGATTCATTACATCTAGGAAAATGGGTATCTTCACTTAATGATTTTCCAGCTCCAGTTGTTCCTGATTTAGAATCAATAATGAAATGATTATTTTTATTCATACCTTCTTTTAATAAAGGATATAACCCTAATGTTATTGAAGTTGGATAACAACCTGGATTCCCTATTATTGTTGCCTCCTTGATTTTATCTCTATTGACTTCACATAAACCATAAACCTGTTTATGATGAAGTTCTTTTTCATTGTAATCAAGATTATACCATTCTTGATAATCCTGTTCCTTATCTAATCTAAAATCTGCTCCCAAATCAATAAACTTCTTTTGATGGTCATTACAATACTTTGCATATTTTTCACTTAATCCATGTGGTAAAGATGCAAATATCATATCTGCTTTCTTTAAGACATCATCATCTGATTCACAAATCATATCACATATTCCATAGAATGATGGATACATTTCAGAGATAGGTTGTCCTTGATAACTTCTTGCCCCTATGGAAACAATTTCCACATCATCATGATTTAATAACAATCTTAACAATTCTACACCTGCATAACCACTGACACCAATAATTCCTACTTTTATCAAGACAATGCACCTACCTTTTCTTTCATAATTTGAATACTTTTAAGAACAGCAACAGGTGATGGTCCCCCATCAACTTTCCTATTCATAACACATGTATCCAATGAAATAGCTTCATAAATAGATTCTTCAAATGCTTGATCGTGTTGTTGATAAATATCTAGTGGTAATGTTTCTAAAACAAGGTCATGATCAATACAATAAGCTACCAATTCTCCCGTTGTTTTATAAGCATCTCTGAAGGCTTTTCCATGTTTAACTAAGTAATCAGCACAATCTGTTGCGTTAATAAAACCTTTGGCTGCAAATTCCCTCATTTTCTCAGTATTGACTTTCATTGTCTTCAACATATCTGTAAAGACAGGTAAACAAAGTTTAACAGTATCAATCGCATCAAACAAAGCTTCTTTATCTTCTTGCATATCTTTATTATAGGCTAAAGGTAAACCTTTCATCATTGTGAGTAATGTTGAAACATCGCCAATCACTCTAGCACTTTTCCCTCTGACTAATTCCGCAATATCAGGGTTCTTTTTTTGTGGCATAATACTTGAACCTGTTGCATAAGCATCATCTAATTCAATATATTTAAATTCCCACGAACACCATAGAATGATTTCTTCACTCAAACGTGAAAGATGCATCATAATCATAGCCAAATCATTGGCTAATTCTATCGCATAATCGCGATCACTGACACCATCAAGTGAATTATACATAATATCATCCATA
>ENA-ORUB01004608-ORUB01004608.1-human-gut-metagenome-genome-assembly--contig:-NODE-4608-length-10448-cov-5.339459_pt1 | contig 10448 bp, 17 predicted proteins | sample MGYA00241918_ERZ509200 | MGnify/ENA primary metagenome ERZ509200 (study PRJEB26280, sample SAMEA2338853) | human gut metagenome | biome: human gut; feature: human-associated habitat; material: faeces... | reverse complement strand
AAGATAAGAAACCGGACATAATAGACATATTTTTCAAAATATCAGAGCAATCTCAAATTAAATGTTTATATTTTTTAGTTGAGAATAATAGATTTGATATTATTAAATTATTTGCTAAAAATATTGAACAGATAGATAAGAAATCTATAATATATATTATTATGTATTTATTATTGACAAAAGAGTATTCTTATCCAGATAATGTAGATAGATTTAAAGTAATTCATAAATTAATTTATGATTATATAGATAATATAAATAATAAATTAATAAAAGGAAAAATTAGAGATGAATACAGACCGTTTAATTTATCTATGTTAACAGATATTTGTGAAGAAACATCAGAGTTTTGTGAAGCTCAATATCAATATAAAACCAAAAAAATATATTGTCCTAAAAAAAGAGTTTATTGTGCAAGCTTTGATCAGAATAATAAATTAGTGATAAATAATAATTTAAAAAATAGTAATATTGCCAAGGGAAATAATATAGTTTTTCCTTATTTAAGTAATAAACTTCATTGCTCAAAATGGAATTTAGGACAAATTCTTAAGTTTGTTAATCTTTTTGATGATAGAGTATTTCGCGAAGCATTTTATTATCAATATCGTTTAGTTAAAGAGAATTATGTTGGAAAAATAAATTCAATATTAAATCATGCAAATAACATGCTAAGTCATATGTATTGTCATGAATGTGGTCAATTAATGAAACCAGAATTAAATCATTCAGGGATAAAAACATTTTATAATGAAGATGAAACCGCATATATAAAATTATATGCATTATCAGCATCTACCGTATTTACTTGTCCAAATTATTCTCGTGAAAATCCTAAGCATGATCATCATGTTTATTTGAATATCTGTAGTGGTGGTTGTGGAAATGTAATAGATAGTAGGGAATTAAATATTCGTGAGTTGAGAACTTTTTATAATGTAACAGATACACAAGGATATTTATTATGCAAAAAATGTGGTAGCGGAGATGAAAACTTTATTGCTGGTAGTATTTGTCCTAACTGTGGTTCATATCGTGTAAAAACAAATGATGGGAAATTATATATATGTTTACAATGTAATCATAAATTTAGACCAATGTTTGCTAAAAAAATATATTGTCTTAATTGCTATGAACGTAATGGTAGAAATAGATATGATCCTAAGATATATAATATAAACTCTAAAGATGGTAAATTATTTCACTGTAATAATTGTGGTTCAAATTTTGTAAAAAAACAAAGTAAAAGTGTATATATGCGTAGATGCAATGATAATAAATTACAAATATTAATTCCGATTTTTGAGGAATTATATTTTTAATTTAAAGCTATATTTATTACGCATTTTTTATCTATAATAATAAAAACCTAGTCAAGTATTTTAATTGATACTTAACTAGGTTTTTTTATTTTTATTTCATATTAAAGCAGTAGGGAATATATATAGCTTTAATTTTTATAAAATTTTTCTGAGGGTACCAGGTCTTATATGAAAATTTTTGATGTGAGAATTCTAGCCCCCGGGGTAGGTTCTCGTGTTGAAAATTTAATGAAAAAAAGAAAGGAGATGGTACCCTTGGAAAAATTAATATGGATATTTAGAAAACCAATTGCCATTGGAATTTTTATTAGCTCACTTGTTATTGGGATATCAATAGCTATAAAAATTTTGATGATAAATCGTATCGAAATAGCAACTAATGCTATAAAGATATGGTTTAAGTAATTGGTATAGGGCGATGCTACAACATTGCCCTTTTTCTAAATATCCACATAAACATTATAACATACTAATAATTATATCATACTAAATGATATAAAGAAAGAGGAGATTTATTATGAAAAGAATTGTTAATTTTATTAAAACTATTACTTTATTAATTATTATGTACGCATATGCGTATTTTTTAGTTGTTAAATTGTGCTATAACCCTAAATATAAAAAAGTTAGAATGCCTAAGATACTAATCAAAAAGTATAGTAACAAAGCGCTTGGTGGAAAAACACCTGGTAGAAAAATAATATATTTAAATTTTTACAATAATATAGATTTAAATGTTCTTAAAAAGAATATCTATCATGAATTTAGACATATGTGGCAAAGAGCATATCTGCCAGATGATTTTTTATGGTGGATATTATTTCATTACGATATTTATAAAAATGCAGATATTTATTATTATTCTACCACAGAAATGGACGCTAGACATTTCGCTAATTCTTTAGGGAAAAAAGATGATGAACTTATTTTTTCTTTAATCTCTCCTGAAACATTAGATCAATATCTAATCCATGGTTCTTTAAATCTTCTTTTATACGAAGCCTTTCTTTATCTGATAGAGAAGGGAGAGTGTGTGGATCAATAACACGATCAATTATAGTACCTGGAGGACTATCTTCTACATGTCCTATAGGTATAAGATAATTTAATATTTTATTTAGAATTTTATCAAGCATAATATAAGACCTCTTTTCTTAATAGTATTTATCTTAAGTATATATCTATTAAGAAAAGAGGTCAATTTTATAAAAGAAAGGTTATTTACTATGATGAAAAAAAAGAATTATTAAAAAGAATTATATCTATTGTTATTGGTGTTGGTTTAAAAATGCTTGTTTATTATTGGCTAATTAAGTTAGCTAAAAAATATAATACTAGTATTCCTAAAGTTAATTTTATTAAAGAAAAAGAAGAAAGTACTCTTGCCTATTATGGTAAAGGCTCAATACGTATAGACATATATAAACATCATTCATTTGAAACATTAAAAAGAACTGTATTTCATGAATATCGTCATCATTGGCAATGGAGCAAACAACATTTAATTTTTCAATGGTGGATTGAACATAATGAGATTTATGCAAACTTATATCCTTATACTAGTATAGAACTAGATGCGTATAGATTTGGAAATAGTTTAGGAGTATTAGATGATGATTTAGTTTTTAGATTAATGTCTTTAGAAGCTATTGAGAACTGTCATTCTGATGGTTCTTTAGAAGAAGTTTTTCATAGGCTTTCTTATCTCCTAAACCAAAACAAATAGTTCTTTGATTTTTAGGAATATCGTCGACTTTATCTGGTTTAACGTATTTAATTGCCCATAAAAAGATTTTATCTTTAAGTTTATCAAACATAATATAAGACCTCTTTTCTTAATAGTTTATATCTTATTTTAAGTATATATCTATTAAGAGAAGAGATCAATTTTATAAAAGAAAGTTTGTTTTATCATGAAATAATTATATGTATTGACGTGATAAATATTTATCTTTAAAAACATTAAAAATAACTGTTTATCATGAGTTTCGTCATTATTGGCAATACAAAAACCATAATGACGTTTATCGCTGGTGGCTATCGCAATCTAATAGAACAACTTATCAGAAATACTATAATACAAAATTTTGTTCTATTGAAGAAGATGCTAGAATGTTTGGTTTTTCTTTGGGTTGTTATTCTCGTGAAGATTTGTTAGAGCAATATTCTGTAGATTTTTTATCATATCTGATAAAGAATCCAAATCAGATTGAACTTCTTTTGGAAGTTTTGGTATAAGCTTTTTTGTTTTGTTTATTAATTCGTTATTATTACCACATATATTTTCATATGTATCTGTAGTAATCAATGAATCATTATCTTTGTTATTCATATTAACTACCTCTTTTCTTAGTAGTTCTTATTTTTATTATAAAGCTATTAAGAAAAGAGGTCAATTTTTTTATTTAAGAAAGGAAGTAATCTTTATGAAAATATTTAGACTTAAATTAGCTTTAAATATAGAATTAGTAAAATTATCAATAAAATATAATACTAATTTACCTAAATTAGTATTAGGTAAAAAAGAAGGTCCATATATCGGACATTACGATTATTTAAATCATGTAATTTTATTAGATCCTAATAAATTGCATGGTCATAAAGTATTTTTGAATGCTTTATATCATGAGTTTCGTCATCATTGGCAATGGACTCATAGACATAGAGACTATATGTGGTGGATAGAACATTATGATCTCTATAAAATATTATATATGGATACTCCTATTGAGATTGACGCTCGATTATTTGCATCCAATGAGGGATCTTATAACGATCAAGTTTTTGACCTTTTGCCAATTGAAAAGGTCGAACAGGCTTATCAACAAGGTTCTTTAATGAATGCTTGTAAATCTTTGGCGGATGGTTTGGCTTAAAATTATTGAGAAAAATATACATTTTAAGCCAATCACTTAGTTTAAGAGGTTTCTTTTTTTTTATTTCTTTATCCATGATACATATAGTATATCGTTCTGGATAATTATTATTCTTATCTTGTTTAACATTTTTTTTATTTATTCTTAAAAAAATCTTATCTAAAATTTTATCAAACATAATATAAGACCTCTTTTCTTAATAGTTTATATCTTATTTCAAGTATATATCTATTAAAAGAAGAGGTCAATTTTTTATGTACACATATTGAAAGGAGGTGATGCTTATGAGATTTAAAAGATACAGAAGACTAATAGCTATAAGTTCTATAATCGCTATTGCACTAGTGATTTATTTAACCTGTAGCTCTAGTCATATCGAATTTGAAATTAGTGTTGGAGCATCAACATTACATTTAATATTCGATAAATAAGCTAACATCAATGAGGAGTCAGTTTTATAATTGGCTCCTTATTAGTCTTCTGTATGTATTTATATTCTACGCTATTAAGTTTAAAAGGTCAAATTATTATATAAAAGAAAGAGGTATTTATTATGAATTTATTAGTTACATTAATTATAGTTATGGTAGTTTTATCTAATATTACAGCTCTTAGAATTGTTATATTAAGTATAAAATCTAGTTTTACTTTTGATATTGATTGGATAGAAGATTTATTTAAGTTTATTACAGTAAATCCTCCAGTTAAAGAAAAAAGAGATAAAATTAAAAGATATGCATTTAAACGTACGTCTTTTAACAAAGGCTATAAATTTATTAATAAAGTAAAATGCGATAAAAATATATTTGTTAATAAATTAGCTAAAAATACTAAAATAAAATTCGCCAAAAGTTTAAAACGTAATAAAACATACAATAGATATAGAGCATTAAAAATGTATTATATAACAAAACTTTTTCCTATTTTAAAACAGAATGGAAAAGTATTCTTTTCTATAGAGAATAATGACTCTATATCTTTTTATATGTGGCATGACGTTAAAGAATGTTGTAGTAGTATGTCGTTAGATGCTAAATGTTCTAAAATTACGGGTTGGAAATATAATAGTAGATATAATTATTTTAATGATTATATTTGCTTTTCTTACAAACACAGCTATTACAATTTAATAAATTATTTAGATTTTAGTTCAACTAGTATGAATAAGACTAAAATTTTAAATGAAAAACAATTTTATGAAGAAATATTAAAATTGTTTGCTGAATAATCATAATATTCGTATCTTTTAATGAAAGGAGGTGATTCCAATGCACAATAAAAGATACGATAGAATGAAAGCCATTCTATTTGTAGTATTAATCCTAATACTGCTATGGAATGGCTTTTCTTCTAGTCATTTTAAATTCAGCGTAAGTGTTGTCCCACCAGCATTTACTATTGAATTTGATAATGATAAATGCAACTGTAATTGTTGCTGGAAGAGAGAGGAGTAATCCTCTCCTTCTATCGTATATATTTATATTCTAAGCTAAGTTAGGTTAAAAATCAATCAGAAAGAAAGAGGTTTTATTATGTTAAAAGTATTAATTAATATTGTCTATTTTATTTTATATAGATTTAAAAAATCTCCATCTATTGGAGAAGCAATTGCTGACATTGTGTATAGTGACAGATATAATGATATAAATAAAATATATTATCATATATCAAAAATATTTTGTATAAAATATAAATTATTTCATGTACCTAAACTTATTATAGAAGACATGGATACATGTATTGATGGTCAATATGATCATAATACATGCAAAATATATTTAAATAAACATAATGCTAGTTTAGATAGTATTATGGGAAAAACAGCTGTTTGTTTAACTATATTGCATGAATTAAGACATTATTGGCAATATCATAATTTAAAAGAAGAATATATGTGGTGGATTAACCATAAAGGAATATATTCTAAATTGTACAACGTTTGCCCTATTGAAATAGATGCTAATAGATTTAGTAGATCAATAGGAGAAGATGATGATAAAATGATTTTTAAATCATTACCATTAAAATTGTTTAAAAATTATTACAATTCAAAAGATTTAGATAAAGAAATTGAAGCAGAATATGCTCTTCGTAAAGCAATATGTGCTTTAAATTCTGATTTAAATAAATAACAATATGGTTGAAACACCTTAAGAAAATAAAAAAGAACCTCATGTGTAGATGAGGTTCTTTTTGTTATGTCCGAAAGGAGATGATTCCAATGGACATAGTAAGATTGATAGAACTTTTTGTTTTATTTGTTTTTACTATTTTTACAATGGTATGTTTAATCATGCTATTAATAACAGTAAACAATGCAACAAAACATAATAAGTTTAACCATCTTGAAGTTAAAGTTGAATTAACTAAATTGTTATTTCACATAACTTTAAAGAAATAGAATTTATTATGTATAGAGGAGTAGTGTCTATCTCACTGCTTCTCTATATGTTCTATTAATATTATAAAACGGAGAAAAGCGGTAGTCAAGAAGAGAAGTCAGGTTACAAAAAAAATAAACAAAAAGAGGTTATTTATTATGAAAAACATTAATGAAACAAAAACTATTAACAACATTAATGAAGGAGATGCTGCTACTATGAAAAATTTATATGTATTTAACAATCAACATTATTTTGAAAAGAACAGTGCTATATTCTTAAAAAGAGGAGATAAAAGCTATAATATCTTAGAAATTACAGCTGATTTTAAAAACAATAACAAAGAAAACAAAATGTTATTAGGACATTTTTCTTGTCGTATAGTGTCTCAAGCATGGAATAGAATGAGTCATAATTTACGTATTCAAAATGAATATGTAATAACTCAATTTGGAGATGCAACTTGGAATAAAAAGAAAACCGATACTAATATTGGTGGTTGGGATATAGTTAATCGTAAAATGAATCATGTAAAAAGATTCACTTTTGACGAAATACAGTTAAAAATAGTAGGAAAAAATAGTGCTATTCAAATGATGAATGCCCACGCTATTTTGATTTATGGTGCTGGTACTGCAAATATGAGAATAGTTTTGCATACGTCTACAAAAGACGGTAATGAACATTTTATTAGAATGGATGATCGTCCTGCACACGAAACTAAAAATGGTTTTAAAACATATAAAACTTTATCTGTGATGGATGCAAAATATTTTGTTGATGAAAACAACAAATATAAATTAGGTATATTAGTGTATCCATTAGGTAGATCTTTAGTAAAAGATGAAAATAGCGAAACTATTGGTTTTCAATCTTCATCTGCTTCTCAAATGAAAGCATATACTCTTACTATTCCAGAAGCAAGCAATGTTAAGAGATTAAAAGAAAGATTTTATGAAGATACTAATGGAACATATAAAAGTATCTTTAATCAAAGAAAAGAATTATCTCTCAAAAAGATAGCTAATTTTACCAATAGACTATCACTAGCTAAACCACTAATAATATTGTGGGATAGTAAAAAATTGTTAGCATAATATATAAGAGGATTATTAATGCAGTTTTATTTGTAATAGTAATCCTCTTATATTTTTATCATTAGGTACTGTGATATAATAAAAAAGAAAAGGCGATGAAAAAATAAGGAGTTGTTTTTATGTTTATAAAAAATGATATAGTATATGCAAGTCAAATAACAAAAGACTTAGAGGTTATTAATTTTAAAATATTAGACTATATGTATATGATTATATCTTTCTCTAATGGGGAACAACGAGTATTTGATGCTACTTGTTTATTAGAATATCCAGTATATCAACCGTTAAAAGATGAAAAAATCTTTAATGCTGTTGAAATTCGTAATGGAACATTATCTTGGTGTAATAATAAAATAGATATTGCACCAGAAATGTTATATAAAAAAAGTTATGAATATACTGCTCCTGAAGAAATATATTTATAACTCGTATATAAGCATGTTAATAACATATGTACCATATATGTTGTTAATATGCTTATTTTTTATTACAAGCACCATGTTATATGCATGGTTTCTTGAGAAAAAATAAAGAAGATAAAAGTATAAGATTAATATACTCTGATTAATAAATGGATTATGATAGCTTTAATTTATGCTATTGATTATGTTGAGAATTTCCTCTAATTAATTCAGGAAAACCATTTTTATGAATTCTTTTTATAAGTATTTTATGTGATTTAATTTGAAATTTCTTTTTGTCCTTTTCATTATAACAAAAAGAAGTTAAACCGAAATTAAAATCATTTTTTTTATCAACCATAGTATAAAACCTCTTTTATTAATAATTTATGTTTTATCTTAAGTATATATCTATTAAGAAAGTTAAAATTTTATGTATATATTTTCTTTTAGTCATCTTAAATTCAGCGAAGACTTTGTTTACTCATCGTTTACTATTGAATTTGATAATGACAAATGCAATTGTAATTATTGCTGGAAGAGAGAGGAGCAATACTCTCTTTCTATCGTCTATATTTATATATTAAATTAAGTTAAAAATCAATAAAAGAAAGGAGCGTCATTTAAAAGATAAACATCCATAATTTGATAAATTTTCTTTTTGTTTTTCTATGTTTGTCTAATTGTGATATTGTGCTTTCTGAAAAAAGAAGTGTAATATTTACAATCATTATATATATATTTCTTGCTAAAAACTCTTTTCTTAAAATTACGTGATAATCTGCATAATATTGATGTGATTTTATTATATCTAAAAATTTTTTATTTTTTAAAATCAATATCTATTAGCTTTTCAATGTCAGGTATACAGCGTAAATAAGTAGGATATTTTACAAGAAGTTCAGAAATAGTTTTTGAAAATTCTTCAGGAGTCATTTGCTTTTTTAATTCTAATAATCCTTCTATTCTTGCTTCTATTGTAAGATTACTTACTGAGTTGTAATCACAATTTTTATAATCTGATTTTCTAGAAGGTAAAGGATTTAAATTGTTCATTTTATCTATCTCCATTTATTATATTACTATATATTTTTATTATACAGTAATTGATAGATATAATCAAAAATTTAAATATATGTTTTAATGGTATAAAATAATGAAAAATGATAGTCAAGTAAATTATTAAATAAAAACGGAAAAACATTAACGAAATAACAAATACTATCATATATAACAATTCAATTTGGTGATGCATCTTGGAATAAGAATAAAACAGATATTAATATTGGCAGATGGGATATAGTTAATCGTAAAATGAATCATGTAAGAAGATTCACTTTCGATGAATTACAGTTGAAATTTTATAAAGGATTAAAGTGAAAATTTATTAATAGTTTTATGCTATAATCTTATTGTAATTTTGTTTTTCTATTAAAAGAAGGAATAATATTATGGATGACTTGGATTATATTGATGATAGAATTATTAAATTAAAAATTGAATTAATTGATGGCAAGATCTTTACAATAGCTCCACGTCCTAAAATTAAACATGCTATTGTTTGTGGAAATATCGCTAGTGAATTTAGATCATATTTAAAAGGTAAAACATGTCGTGTATTTTGTCATGGTGTGGATGTATTCTTAGATATAAATAATAGATTTATGCCTGATACAATGATTGTATGCAATCCAGATATAATAAAACATGATGGTATATATGGAGCACCTGATTTAGTAGTTGAAGTTTTATCTAAAACTACAGAAAAAAATGATAGAAGTAAGAAGAAATATACTTATGCTAAATATGGTGTAAAAGAATATTGGATTGTAGATGTATGGAGTAAATCGGTTGAAGTTTATTATAATCAAGATAATTGGTTTGTACTAGACAATATATATTATTATTTAACAGATGAAGAAATAGCTGAAAATAATAATATGTCAGATAATGATATAGATAAGATAAAAGAATATATAGATTCTATAAAAGTATCTATTTGTGATAACTTAATAGTAAAATTAAAAGATATATTTGAATATGTTTAAATATAATTGTAATAAAATAATTTATTACAACTATCTAAAAAATGTTTATTTTAATAGTATATATTGAATATGTGTTTATTATTTACATGAAATGCTAATATTAATACTAAAATTGATTATAAAAATTATTGTAAGTATTATACTAAACCATATGTATAATGGAGTTTTCAATATTTGATAATTAAAGTACTTTATTTTATGACAAATTTTATATAATATACGAAAAATAAAATATGAGAGAAAAATATATATACTTATTTTTAAAAATAATGTCATAAAATCAGATGATATTCTTGATAATAATATTATTATTGCTATTAGAG
>ENA-ORUB01004606-ORUB01004606.1-human-gut-metagenome-genome-assembly--contig:-NODE-4606-length-10458-cov-2.896184_pt1 | contig 10458 bp, 9 predicted proteins | sample MGYA00241918_ERZ509200 | MGnify/ENA primary metagenome ERZ509200 (study PRJEB26280, sample SAMEA2338853) | human gut metagenome | biome: human gut; feature: human-associated habitat; material: faeces... | reverse complement strand
AAAAAAATATATATTATTCCTAAAATTATATCATTTCAACATAAAACTGTCAAATATATTTATTTTATGCTGATATTGATAAAGTCGCATGGAGCCACAACAAAGTCCTCTACTGCCCTATCAAATTTTTGCATCCATTTGGAATTGATACCAATATAGGAAGCAACATCTTCCGCTTCTGCCCCGCCTTTTAACATCAGAACCACAGAAAGGTTCCGGATGTCTTGTAAGGTAAAGTCCCATTGCTCTCCTTCTGCTGCCATGTCCACGATTCGTTTCATTCGGTTTTGAAGGACCCTTGGAGTAAGCTGTCCTCCTTTGGCATTACAGAAAAGAAATTCAGTTGGACTGTTTCTAATATCATTCACATACTCATTCAAAATATCCCGTACATCATCCGGAAGTTTTACATATTTATCCGCACTGTACTGATATGGGAAGAGCATTCCACAATTCATTTCAGAATCAATGATAAAGTTTTGGAGTTTGAGCTTGCATATCTGTTCTACAGTTAAAGCGCATTTATTGACCAGGGCAATGATACAGTACATAGCATAGTCAGTCTGTGCTGCTGTATAAATCTGGTCTAACTGTTCTAAGGAAGGAATGCTCTGAGGACGGATATTGATAGAGACACCAGGCTTCTTTACTTTTATCATGTAGTTTACAAACGATGTAATCCCGTAATCCTGTGCATGGGATACGATGTATGCAGAAAAATTAATCATAACAGCGTATCTGGTGCAGATTGTCTTGGTAGAGATATTTCCTATCGCAGCTCCGGTCTCAAGACTTTCAAAATAGCCTTTAAAATCATTAGCATCTGCCACCAGATAGTCCTTTCCACAATAAGAACAAAAGGCATTGATGATATAGTAGTATTCCTTCTGGCTTTTCTCACTTTTTAAGGAATGTTTGAAATCATCAAATACCTGTTTGGTTGTATCCGATAAATAACTCAGGTTTGCCAATGTACCACTCTCCTTTTTTAATCTGTCTGCTTGATATCCGGCAAGGGACAGTTGTATAGATAATCTGATTATACTATATGGCGAACCATTGTGCAACATATATATACATATTGAAAAATAACAACCGATGATTTATAATGGAAGGAAAATAACGGAAAGGAGTACGTTTGCCTGTGAAGAAGAAATATTTGATTTTATTATGTCTGGCTGCTTTATCATTATCTCTTTCCGGATGCGGAAATAAAGAGGATGATGCGACCATAGGTTCACTGGATGCTTCTATGTCAACAGAGGATATAGAAGCCAGTGGCGAAGCAGAAACATCAGAGGAGGAATCTGAAAGTGAAAGCGAGACAGAATTAGAAACTATCACTATCCCAGAGACGACCAGAGAAGCCAGTGAAAGTCTTCCGGATGTTGCAATTTATGATGATACGGTATTGGATAACTATACGCTCGAAATCAATAATGCAGAACGCTATACCATTAACTATCCAAAGGGGTACGAGGTACAGGAAAAGGATAAATACAAGACGTTTCTGGTTCAGGAAAACACGCAGATTTTCGTATATTGTATCAATGATACATTTGAAAGCAGCAATGGAGTATTTCATTCTCTCCAGATAGATGATGCGCTGTATAGATTTCCATATTCAATTGACGGAAAGAAATATACGGCTTCTGTTATGGACAGGGGAAAGACTACTCAGATAGATATTAATGGAAAGAAAGTTACTAGGGAGATTCCTACTATTGAGTTTGCTTCGGATGATATATCCAGCTTTGTTAAACCTACCTGTATTTCCTATTTTACATCCTTTAATGACCGTGGCTTTGCGCTGATAGGAGTCAGTACAGATAAGACGTTGGAGGAGCTGGAAGGCGTTTTAAATGACATGGTTTCCACCCTTGGAACATATACTCCCGCTAAAAGCGAAGCACAGTATGAATTCGGGGGCAATATGTTTGTGGCAAATGATAAGACAGGCATTTCCTTCCCATATCCGGAAAACTGGAAGCTGACAAGGACGAAAGAAGGATTGGTTGTTATTTCAGCACCAAATGATGGGACATTGTATGATGGAGCAAAAATCATTTACAAATCTGATGAATCCCATGCCTATGTAGAGGATTATGCTCAGTTTGCGGGCATTACGGAACTTCTGGCTCCTATCTATATGCAGAATGGCTACGACAAGGAGTATCTTGGGACGGAGTTCCTGGTTGAAACGATGGATGATACAGTCACAATAGATGGAATCAAATGTATTTTGTTTGGTATTGAAGACAGTTTCCTTCCGTTAAACAAGGCAACGGAGCTTCTGCTGCCTTCTACTGGAGAGAAAATACATTCCTTCCGCTACACATTTAATAGTAATGACATTCCGGTTATGGTAAGTTTTCAGTACACAGACCATAACAAATATCAGGTCAGGGATATAGCAGACAATATCATGAGTAAGATTACAGTAAAATAAGGCTTGCATTTTGTGTCTAAATCATATATACTTGTGTCATAAGTATTTTGCTATCAGTTTAAGGAATTAAGGTCGTACCAGATTTATACTGGAACGACCTTTTTTTGTTTAAAAAGAAAGGAGAAAAACATATGGAAAAGAGAATGTATGAAGAAAAAAGAGAGGATTATATTGCTTTGTTTGAAAGCCTTGGGGAAATGCTGAGTCTTTTTGATGACTATACCCCGGAACGCAAACAGGAGCTGGACAACATTACAATGACAGCCTGTAACAATGCAAAGGATATTCCTGGAGGGGAAGTACTGTTCAAAATCATGGCACAGTATATTACCTACAGATATGAAGAAATGCTGGAGTTTAAATCTAAGAGGAAGCAACAAGAAGAAAAGCTGATTCAGGCTCTTCCGGATATTTTTGATAAACTGGCTGTTCCCAATGAGAATTCCTGTCAGGATATTGCGGAAACGATAGAATCTCTATCCAGTAAAAATAATTATCAGATTTTAATGGAAGGTCTTGTGGCTAAAATTGCTTCCTTGTAGAAAGGAATAAGTGATGGAAAGAAAAATTAATGGCATTCCACTTCACTCTCTTTTTACGGAGGTTCCTGTAGGAAAAGTCAAAACCTACGATACAGCAAAAGCTGTGTTTGAATCTTTTGTGGGGAGTAACTATGATGTAGCCTATAATGACTTGAAAATCATAAACGTAGCGAACATCTCCTATGTTACAATCAAAGTGACTATCACTTTGGTTGATGATTCTGGAAACAGAATCAGTCGGGATTATATTACATCCAATGAAGTTGGTTTTAAAGATGGAGCACCTATCAATTTGTCCATAACTATTGATAAGGCAGAGAAAGAAGCATTCAGACGCTGCGTGTGTACCAATTTCCTAAAGGTAATGGATACGGCAGCGAAAAGAGATGGCAGCAGTGCTACGAAAGTGGAAACAGGAAACACGGTTGCCAATACGCAGTCAGTAAGACGAGCAGATAGCATCCAGGTCCGTCTGGTATCAGAATTGGAAGAATTACAGGGATACAACGAAACCTATCGTTGCAATGGTATTCTTGATAATAATGAAGTACAGATTGTGTTTTGGTACAGCACCACGAAAAAAATTAAAACAACAGGTCTGTGGGAACGTTTGCTCCAGGCAAGTAAAAATCATGGCACAATTACCATTACTGCCAAGAAGGAACGTTACAAAGACAAAATTCAGTTATCAGTTAATGAAGTATTCTTTTAGAGGAAGGGGTTATACCCTTTCCTCTTTTTTCGTTGAAAAAATAGATAATGAATGTTATAATTTTATAACAATAGTCGAAAAAATTGACAGAAAGGGGAATGTCTGTGAAGTGTCCTAAATGTAGTAAAGAGTTTGCTGATGGATTATATAACTGCCCTTATTGTGGTCATGGAATTTTGCAAGATGATTCTGAGGGTAAATTTAGCGTACCAAAATTTACTGGTTCTTATAAAATGGCAAATCCAAGAGTAAAAAATCAAAAGGAAGCCCTAAAAAAGATAAACCAATCCAATAGTTCCAATCATGAGGTATCAGATAATCCGGTTAAGTTTGCAAAACCGTTTACATCTACCTCTGGCTTAAATCAATCTTCGGAAAAGGAAAAAAATATAACCACTACTGCTACTGCCACAAATATCTCTGTTTCTGGTGGAACATCAGATAATGTGGCTACTGCCAGAAAAAAACCGTTGACAAGAGAAGACCTGGAAGCAATGCAAAGGAATGTTACAGCACGTTCTCAAAACCAGGCATCAGGCACTACACTGCCGGAGCGTCCTTCAAACAATGAACCCTTATCACAGCCGGAGTCAGATGAGAACTTCAATGATTCTCAAGATGATACAGTTATAGATATGGATTCAAGTAAAGAAACAGAATCAACTGTAGATACAGAGGATTCCAAGAATACAGGGAGAAGAAAGCTGTTTGGTAAAAAGAAATCCCAAAAAGAAAAAAAAGAAAAATCCAAAAAAAAGAAAGACGACCAGAAGCAGCCTGATATAGAAACTTATGAGGAAGAGAACGAAGTAAAATATGATGTGAATATAGATGGCTATTATGATGATTTGATTCCACAACTGGCACATCAAATCAATAAAATACCACAGGAAAACATTATTAAGGTTATCTTCATTGTTATTTTTGTTGTCGTAATGTGCTTTATCATTCTCTATACGTCATAACAGAATTGACAACCATGAAAAAATATGGTATATAATATACTACACAGTTTATTTTTTTCGTTTGATGGCATTTAGGTCAAAATTCTCATTAAGAGAGTTTTGACCTTTTTTTGTATGAAAAAATAGAGAATCATCAATGGAAAAAAGGCGCAAAGCTGAAAAACTGTTTTATATAGAACAACTTTTTACTCCAGGGGCAGGTATTCTCCTGTCATTTCCCACCTGTAAAAATAGAAAACATCATAAGAAAACCATATTACCTTTTTATGGATATGGCGAAAGGAGACTACTATGGATAGTATTTTAAATTTTATTGGCAACATTCTGGTATGGATAGCAATATATGCTTTCTTTAAAAAGAGAAAAAATAACTCTTCCTTTTGGTATGAGTATGGAGTTGCAATAAAGAATATTGTAGCGTTTATCAAAGACCTTTTTAAAAAGTCAGAGAAAACAATTATCGACATCACCCCCAAAAAAGATGAGAAAATATCTATACAGTATTTGGCTGAAAATTTGAATCATCAGGTTAAAGAAATGATTCAGTATAAGTATCCGTCCAACTACGGCTGGAGATACAAGGCTGATAATTGGGTATATGTTATCACCCACAACAAAAAGGTAGATGTAGAAATTTTGGTTACAAGTAAACAGACTCGAAGTGCAATGGTTTTGATTAAAAATGGTACTGTGTGTGATGTAATAGAGCAGAAATATGGCGAGCCGAAACCGGATGCTCCGATTCCTACGCCTGTTCCCGCTCCCACACCAACAGAGTCAAAGCCTGAATCAGCTCCAAAGTCAACTCCAGAACCAACTCCAGAACTAAAGCCTGAGTCAGAGCCAGCTCCGGAACCAGATAATTCGGAGGATGAGAAAAAGGCAGTCAGCATTGCCGTGAATTATATCATTGATAACATGACAATATTGAATGCCATGGCAAATGATGCGGTTGCAGAAGGTAAAAATTCTTTTATCATAAAGGATTTGCCAGGAAATGAACTTGCGTGGTCAAAAATCGTAGACGAATTACAAGATTGCAATTTCGTGAATTGTAAAGTGATTGGAAATACGATTGAAGTAGGTGTCAATCTTGCTGCTCCGGCAGATGATGGCAACTATGACTTTGAAAAAGATGAAAAACCAGACAGAGAACCAGTTTCAGAACCTGTTCCGGTACAAGATACGGCAGCAGAATCAGAAACTGAGGAAGAAAATATCGAAATAATAACTGGCTCAGAGGATTTTATTATTCCGGATGAGCCACAGGATATACCAGAGTAAAAATGTAAAGAGGAGGGAATTGCTACCCTCCTCTTCTACATTTTAACATGCTTGCTTTTTGGAGCCTTATATGGTATGATAAGTTTATCAAGTTTTTAAACAATAGTTTGTGGGAATAGTCGTGAAAATTGCTCTATGCATTTGTCACGGCTTTTTTTGTTTGAAAACTTCGAAATAGCAAAAGCTGAAACGACATCATTACCAGAATTGGATGATGCAAGAGAAAGAAAGGAGAAAAAAATGAAAGACAATGAATTATTGGTATTCACAGAGGGAGAAAATGGATTGGCAACTTTTTTACAGGTCTTAAAAAAACAGAAGAAAACAGATATATGGAGAAGGTGCTATACAAAAGAAATGAAAGTTCATCCGCTTTATAATAATCCGATTGGATTGCCCTTATTGCGAGAAGAACTGAATATTCCATGTGATGATGATTTTATCATTTCATGTATGGAGGAAGAAAAGCCTATTATGTTGGAATTTCCATTGGAAAAAATGACTTGTATTCCATTAAGAAGTACAGCATTTGCTTCTTTGTGCGGGCGAGGACATGTGAACGGAACTGTTTTGCAGAAAATGAACATTGAAGACTTTTCAACAGTTATGAATATTTGTTTGCAGCAATGGGGGGACAGCTCTCTCGTTTTATATCGTGATGATAAAATTTCTGCTGTTCATTCAGGAGATGCAAACGATTATTCAGTATTAGTCATGTATGACCTCATGAAAGCATTGGAAGAAGGTTTAAAAGAGCTGTGTAGTGAAAATGGTCGTTCTGCAAGCTATCAGTTTACAGGTGGCTTTTTAGACCATTCCTTATGTTCTGCAAATTTTATGTTACATGATAATGACCTTGCAGAATACTACAAAGGATATCTTACGAAAATGGGATATGAAAAAACGGATAAATTTTATCCTGTGGTTAGGTTCTCATCCTCAGACGTTGGGGTATGTGGTGCAAACATCACACCTGTTTTGAGCAATGGGAAAAAGGATATCCAGATTGGAAATCCTTTAACCCTGAATCACAAAAACAAAGCCAGTATTGAAATGTTTAAGACGAATGTAAAGGGTATTTATGCCCTCTTCCGTTCAACTTTAAAGGATTTCGACAGGCTAGAGGAAATAGTGCTTGATTATCCGGAAAGATGCTTTATCAATCTTTGCAAAAAGATAAAAATTGGCAATAAATACATGGAAGCATTTGTTGACTTTCAAAACACAAGGGGAAGTAAAACAAATGCGCTTGAGCTGTATTTCGCTATTTGCGAGATTATACGCTATATGAAGAACAACCATGAGCCGGAAAATAAAATATTTAAAGAACAGGAGAAAATTGCAAGAATCTTATCCTTAAATATCAAAGCATATGATAAGCCTGACTTAGAAGAACTTGTAACTAAATAAATAAAAAAGGGGAAAGGCTGCATTTATAGCCTTTCCCTCCCTTTTGGGGAGGAAAAATGATAGTAGAATATATATCAACAAAATATAGTAACGAAGGGTTTGATAATGACAATGGATATCGTGTGTATCTTTGCAAAGTCATTGAAGCTGATGAGAATTGTAATTCCGGAGACGAAATTATAATTACTGGTTATAACATTCCAAGGGCTTCAAATCTTAGATATATACTGGAAGGGAAATGGAAAGATTCCAATTATGGTCCACAATATGCAGTGAATTCTTTTGAAGAACTGATTGTGCCAACATATAAAGGAATTGTCGGATATTTGTCATCTGGGTCCATTAAGGGTATTACCCCGTCTATTGCCGAAAGGATATATCGAACATTCAGAAATGAAACCATCCATATCTTAGATAATGATGTGGAAAGGCTGAAAGAAGTAGCTGGGATAAGTGATAAAACAATAGAGCGGATTATGGATTCTTACCAGTATGACAGAGTACTCAAAAAGATTCTGGTAAAATTCAAAAAATACGGTCTTACCAAAAATAAGCTGGCATTGATTATGAAGAAATATGGGAAAGATACAGAGAAAATTCTCAGTGAAAATCCATATATCTTATCTGAATTCGGTATTAAGCTATCTACAATCACAAAATACAATAACCATACCGAAAATCGCATTGGAAAAGCCAAAGCTGTGATTTTGGAATCTATCGAAGAAGCTGAAAATACAAATGGAAATACTTATATTCCAGATTCTATGTATGTTCAATATGTACAGAAGAATGCTAGAAAATATAAAATTGGAAAAGAGTTACTTTCTCAGGCAGAAGATGTTTTATGCAAGGAAAATAAAATCATTTATATGGAGGATGGCGTGTCTAGGTGGCTGCCATACAGTATAGAATCAGATTGTGCGAAGGAATTGTATCGTATAGTCAAGAATTTTTCTCCTTGTGTAAATATTGATATTGATGCTGAAATTAGTAAATCAGAAAAACGATTGAATTGCTCGTTGCACATTAATCAGCGTGAAGCTGTTAAACAGTCTCTTTTAAATGGTGTCCTTCTTATTACAGGAGGTCCGGGGACTGGAAAAACTACGGTTGTAAAAGTTATGCGGGATATCATGGAAAATGTACTTCACAAATCTGTGTTGTTTGTTGCTCCTACAGGACGGGCAGCAGCCAGAATGAAGGAATCCTCTGGTTATCCAGCTTTTACAGCTCATAAAAAATTTCAAATTCTTGACGAAAACCTATGTGATAAACAGGGGTTTTGCATGGAAGAAGAATGCTTGGTTTGTGATGAAACATCTATGGTTGATGTATATGTCGCAAGGCGAATTTTGCAAGGAATAAAAAGTGGGAATCAAATCATTTTTCTTGGAGACGTAGAACAGCTTCCATCTGTAGGACCTGGAGCGTTTTTTAAAGATATGATAGATAGTGGATATATAACTACTGTCTGCCTTACCAAAGTTTTTCGACAGGCTTCGAATTCGAACATTTATCTTAATTGCCGTAAGATTGTAAAAGGAAATTTGTCACTGGAATATGGTGATGATTTTATTTTACTATATGCTTATGAGCAACAAGAAGCTGCTGAAATTATGGCAGATATGTTCGTTAAAGAAGTGGAAAAATTTGGTTTAAAAGAAGTTTGTTGCCTTACACCGCTAAGAAAAAGAACGGAAACAGGTGCTGTGGCAATGAATAAGCGCATTCAAGCTATTATAAATCCACATAGCCCAGATAAAGATGAACTCTACTACTCTCCCACTCAAACAACATATCGTTTGGGTGATAGGGTTATGAGCACACTCAATACAGACAAAACTTGTAACGGCGACCTTGGGTACATTAGCAAAATAGAAAATGGACATGTTTATGTAGACTTTAGTGACTGTACGGTTGCTTATGCCTATGATGAATTAGAAAATATTCCTTTGGCTTACAGCATGACTATCCATAAATCACAAGGAAGTGAATTCAAGGTAGTAATTACTTCTATGTTGGAGTCTCATGGTGATATGTTGCAAATGAATCTGTTTAATACTTCTGTAAGTAGAGCAAAAGTAAAGTTTGTTTGTGCCGGAAACACAGAAGCTATAAATATGGCAATATTGAACCGAGAAGGAATCCAAAGACATACTAAGTTATGTGAAAAAATCATTGCGATTTTTGAACATCATAAGAGTGCTGCTTAAACAGCACTCTTTTTTTGCGAAAAAGTTAGTTTTTCGTAATAAATTGTTCACAACTTTTCCTGTGCTATTCTTGTATAATAAAGTATAAAGGTCGCAAGCCTAATACTTCCGTTACCATCAGAGGTAAGGAGGTTTTTACATGGTAGTTAATAATAGCGTGGATTTATACCGTTATTGTACTAGCGTTGGAGTTTATGAAGGATATAGCAAACAGGACAAAGCACATATTGTTACTGTACGAATGCCAAATGATGCAGTGAAAGCTGGAGCGCAACGTTTCATCAGACATTATTTAGATGAATACCAATTTATGGTATGGTTTGTATGCCATGCAACAATCATATCCGAAGATGATATGTATGAAGCTGTGAGTGAATTGTGGAGTGAATGTGATATATTCCCTAAAAAACCAATTATAAAAAGTTACAGGGAACTAAGGGAAATGGGACTGCTCTCAATGTCCCAGGCAGAAGAAAACGAGGTTTCTCTGTATGAACTAAGCACACGGATTCAGCCATATGTTGTAAGCATCTCTGACTGCATTTTTGTTCAGAAAAATTTTTTGGTTTTAAAAAATGCATTAATCAATGCAGTTAAAAGCATTTTTTTACCAAAAGAAGAAAAGAAAATTTTTCGATTTTTTTCCGGTAACAAGGAAAGAACATTTTTTGATTATATAAGGAAAGAAGATTTATTGCAAAACGGGAAGTATCTTACCATTGGAGAAAATATAAAAAGTCTTCTCCAAAAAGGATATATGTGTCCTGTTGGCTGGTCCTTAACTCCGTCAGAACATTAAATAATTCCAAAAACAGCATTTTCATGCGTTTTTACGCTTGGCAATGTTGTTTTTTTGGTATATTATATTAAAAAATTGAGAGGT
>ENA-ORUB01004595-ORUB01004595.1-human-gut-metagenome-genome-assembly--contig:-NODE-4595-length-10496-cov-2.245570_pt1 | contig 10496 bp, 6 predicted proteins | sample MGYA00241918_ERZ509200 | MGnify/ENA primary metagenome ERZ509200 (study PRJEB26280, sample SAMEA2338853) | human gut metagenome | biome: human gut; feature: human-associated habitat; material: faeces... | reverse complement strand
TTTATAAGTGGCGCTCCTTTAAAAAAATGGAAGCCATGAGCAGTGTAGATCACCGGACCTGTATGGGTATTATGTGCTGCCAGACGGGCTAAAGCCCCACCCATAGGGGTGTGGCAGTGCACCAGGTCAAATTCATGTTCTTCCATTAATTTTTTCAACTGCCTATACGCAGTTATATTCTTCCGTTTAAAAGGACTTCTCTCAAAGTCTATCTGATGACAGATGATTCCTGTTCCTTCCAGGCGACTATTATCATCACCATAAGAAGGATTATGGAAATTACTGGCATAATGCACCTCATATCCCATATTCTGAAGGATATGTACATTATTCATTTCAAATTGAGGCACAAACCCACTTACATGAGTTACCAGGAGAGCTTTTCTCATTTCTCCACTCCTTCTGTACTTTCTTTCAAAAACAGGATCTTCGGTGTCATAATAATAAGTTTCAGATCTAAAAGAACTGAATACTTACGAATATACATAAGATCAAATTTCAGCTTATCATACGGTGTAGTATTATATTTTCCATACACCTGGGCATAACCTGTCAGACCCGCTTTTACTTTCATTCTGTCCGGGAATTCTGGGATTTCATTAGTAAATTCTTCTACCAGTTCCGGACGCTCCGGACGAGGACCTACAATAGACATATCACCTTTTAAGATGTTAAGTACCTGTGGCAGTTCATCCAGACGGGTTGCGCGAAGTAAACGTCCTACAGGAAGAATACGCGGATCACCTTCTGCTGCCAGCCGTGGAACTCCGTCTTTTTCTGCATTCTGTATCATTGTACGAAACTTATAGATCTTAAACGGTCTTCCATCTTTGGTTAAACGTGTCTGGGTATAAAAAACTGGTCCATGGTCTGTCAGCTTAATACTCAGTCCGATGACAATAAAAAACGGAATTGTAATAATAATTCCTATCATAGATCCGATGATATCGATCACACGTTTCACAAACTGCTGCTCAATGCTTAATCCCATATTTCTTGACAATAATAATGGTGTATCAAACAAATTCAGTTCATCCGAACTGCGAAGCAGAATATCAGATATTTTGGGAACACTGTATGTCCTAATCGAATGATCAAAACAATACTTGATTATTACATTTCTTTCATGAGAAGGAATATCACCAACAATAATCGCATCATACTGATGGATTTTCTCAATCAGTGCCTCTTTACCCATATGATAATTGATCGTTTCACAGATCATATATTTATCATCTCTGGCATTGATCTTTTCTATTAAATGATAATCAGACCGTTCTCCTGAAATCAGCAGCATTCTCCTTGGCGGAAAGGCATTTGCATACAAAAGCTGAAACAACATCGTCCAGCACCATACGATCAACACGTCCGCTACTGTCATAACTAAAACCATCTTTGGTTCGAATAATTTCTTATCCAGAACAGACAGCTGAAAGTATGTAAAAATATTCGTAAATATCAAAGACAATGCCTGGGAATAAATCAGATTTCCTTTTCTCAGATATCCGATTTTAAAACCTCCATACGCATTCATAAAGAAGATCAGCATAGCAGCGTAAATTCCCGCCATCATCCACATACCTCTGCGGTAAAACGGATACAAAATGATCTTATTATAATAACGAACCCAAAACTGATGATATGTTACTGTAAGAAGCAGGATCATAACCACTGAAAAGAAGCATTTGATCAGTCGTTTGTATTTTTCATCTATCCTCATAAGTCTTTATTTCCTATCTATATTTCGCTTGTAATCTTATATTCCGCCTGATAAACCATTTTACAGTATATCATCTGACTGCTGAAAAGACAACGTTGAAGCAGTTTTTTCTTGATTCTTCTGCCGTATATAGCCATATAAAAGGATCATCCAGAAGAATGGCTGACGATAATTTACCAGCAAAAAGCTTTCTACTATTAAAGAACCGGCAATTATCCATTCTACAGCAGAAATTTTTCTCATTTTTTCCCAAAGCCACTTTAAAAGTAATACAGTTGGAATCACACCATAACTAAACCATATATTGAGAAAACTGCAATGGATCTCATTTTGTTGAGCGGCTTTCAGGAAACGATTAAAATTACCTTCTCCTGCTCCTAACAATAAATATCTAGGATACAATGCCACCCGGTCCATTCCCCGGTCGGAAAGCATGGTAGAATTGCCTCCATATAGTACTTTCCATATCTTTTCCTGTATTCTGGTAAGCATAGTATAATCCGTATTCTTAAGATTAAAATCCGGACCCGGGAAAATTTTTATCACTATTGCGATAGCTGCCAGTATAAGTACCACGCCCAACGTCATTTCTGTTTTTCTGGGAATGTTCCATTTACTCCTATATCTTACATAAAACCATATCGCCATTCCTACTGTATACAACATCAAACCTAAAAAAATGCCCGTGGATTTGGATATACTCATAAAAAACACACCCAGACAATAATAGATGGGGGCCGTACGGTCCCCATAATTGCATGCATACAAGCTGATTAATAAAATCATACAAAACAGATAAAATGCATACTGATTAGGATCATTAAAGGTACCCATATACCGGGTTGGTCCCCAATATTCTGTAAATACTCTTCCATAACCAAGCACCCATATAACTGCCTGCGTTAGAATATTGATCTTACATACCCCATTCAACTTTTTTAAAAAGTCTTTATCTGCCAATTCTAAGAAACACCATATGGCCGCCCCATTAAAAATCCAGTATAAGGTATATCGTTCATAATCCCGACAATGATCCTTAATAGTAAAAAACAGATTTATAATTACTACGCAGATCAGAAATGCAATTAAGAATTTTTCTCTTTTCAAGTCTGTCACCGAAGGCATTTTTCTCTTTCCGCGTACTATATCTAAAACAAGAAATATCACGCAAAAAGCCATACACAGATCAGCGATTCCAACACTGCCTGAACTTTTTATATAAAACTGTTTTAAAAATACAAATAATAAGAAAGCAGCCTGTGCCATTCCTCGTCCTCGCTCTGAGCTGTTCCAACGCTCATCAACATCCACATGATCGGCGCAACAATCGGCACGCATAAGTTAACAGTTGCCTGTACAGCATAGCATAACACTGCAAAGAAACAGCCTAACACATAAGGAGATTTTTCTTTTCTTCTGTTCATTTCTATGCAGGCGCAAATTAATATTCCCACATAAGAAAGCACTCCAATCGGTCCAATAGTTACAAAATACTGAAGATATTCATTATGTGCATTATCGTAAATTACAGTGGTTTTCGCAATGGTTTCATCATTATTCCACTGATGCGTCATAATACCAAACGTTTCCGGTCCATAACCAAAAACCTTTTCATTCCATGTAAATTCATTTTTATAATCATCCAGAGCCAGTCTCCAGACCATACCTCTTTGTGTTCCCCAGTCATCATCAAAATGAACATATCTCTGGACGCTTCCATACTTATCTGCATGTCCGCCTGCATTGGCATCATAAAGTACATATCCGACTGCCAATATAATAACTGCAGCCAATACAGTCCAGATATACACTGGAAGTTTTCCTAACTTATATATTCTTTCCTTTGCAGCTGCCTCTATTACATACAAAATAACTGTTAACAACCATAATCCCGCAACTGCAAACACCAGCAGACGAGAACGGATCACAACACTGAAAACACCTTCCAGTATCTCAACTCTGTTTCCCATATGATTATGGATCAGTCCGGCTATGTAGGTTATAGTTGCAAATGAAGATAACATAACAAAATATTTTTCTACACCTTTCCAGGTTCTAAATGCCCAGAAAGGCAGGAAACCAAACAGTGCAAGCAATGCCAGATATGCATTATCACTTCCACCTGTGATCAATGAATAAGACGCGATCAGATAGCAGATAAAATACCATATTTTTTCTTTCTTCGTTTCTGCATCAATAAATAATGCCCCGCAACAGCCAATCACTAAGGCTACATATGCATTATACGTATTAATATTCCCAAATGTAGATGTATAAACAGGCCAATCAGCAGCTACTAATTCATCCTTGAAATGAAAGAGATTTAATTTAAAATAGTCGGTAATTCCGAATATACACGCCAACATTCCTGCAACCAAAAACAAATTCAAATATCTTTTCTTTAATTTCAAAAATCTACTGATAAAAAGAAAAGTGATCACGTAAATAGCCAATAAAAACAGTCCCGTGTATCTTCCCTCATTTCCCCAAAATGATTCGTATAAATACTGTGACTGCAATGTAGATATAATGCATACGATCAGAAATATACTGGCAAAGCTATGAGATAAAGGCATTTTTTTAATAGAAAAGCTGCGAAACATTACCTTTACATTTTTCCCATCCTCATATCTGAAATCCTGAATAACATGAAAAACAAATATAATGAATGCTATAATGAGTACTGCTAACATTGTAATATAATAAAATTGATATTTTGCATTTAATATATCAAAATAAAAATCTCTTACATACAATGGAAAAATCAACAAAATAACCACTGCTGCAATTGCTGCCAGTTTTCCTAAAGCCTTTTCAAGTGACTGAAACCAGGCAGTTGTGTTTGTTTCTTTCATAAAGGATAGCCCTCACTTTTTCTTAATTTAATGCGTAATTTTGCATAAAGTATAACATTTCAAATAGTATAAATCAATGGTATCCCCTTCCACCTCGCAATACGGAAAAGTATTAAAAGGAGCAATTATTTTATTTCTTTCTTACCATACATCGCTTTTTGAAAAATGAAATCCCATAGCATAAAATCTCATCATAATCATCTTCGTATTCCTTAGCATACATTCGATCATTGATCTGTTGTAATGCAATATCACATTCATTTTCCAAATTATCCAGAACTTTCGTATATTTTGCTTCAAAAATAGCTACACGTGCATTGATAAAATCGTAAACGACCACATCACTCCGCCCTTCGCCATGTTCTTTATTAGAGTCCACCATATATCCGGCGCCTGTAAAGATACCTGCAAGAAAAGCATGGTAAAAATCCTCTTTATAATCATGGTAACTGATTGTACGCCGCAAAAGAGAATTCATTTCTTTTGTGATGCGCTCACTGTCACCATTCCAAACCGCATCAAACAAAGCATTTCTATTCCATTTTTTTGCACTGTCATCAAACCATTTAATAACGGTCGTTTCAAAAATTTCTTTTATTTCAGCGTTGGGGATGATTAGTGCCATTGTTCCTTCGAGCAATTCACCCTCATAATCATTTTCACGTAATTTAGTTAAATATCCAGTTAAATACAACATGCTCCAAAGATTGTCTTCAGAAGAATGTAAATAGTCGTACGTTAAATTTTCATCTATGCGTTGGATAATATATCCACCTGCCATCAGCACTTCCAATTTCTGTGTAATGGTACTGCCTGCATAGTCAATAAACGACCTGATAATTGCATTGTCACTGGTATTTTTCCAATAACTGACAGGTTTTGTTTTTGGATTGTGCTGAAGTTCAAAAAGATAGTTCATTACATCCCATGGGCAATAAATATCATAATCTCCAAAATGATAGCCATCGTACCATTTTTTTATATTTAGAGCATACTCCATTGCGTCTGCATCTTTAAGCATCTGATCAATCTCACTTTGTACAAAGCCAAAGTATTCATTTAACCGCGAATCTGTAATCGTATCAGAAACAAAGTTGTTCGTTCCTGTAAAAATGCTTTCCTTTGCAATTTTTAAACATCCTGTGATCACTGCAAAGCAAAGAGATGTATTGTCCTTTAATGCCAGCATTAAACCTTTCATAACATCAAGCATTTCTTTGTAATAGCCATGACTGCTTGCTTTAGCTACAGGAACATCGTATTCATCTATAAGAAGAACTGCCTTCTTTCCATAATATTGCTGCATTAATCTTGTTAAAAATAATAAGCTGCTTTTTATATCCTTTGCAGAAGCAACACCCTGTATTAATTGCCTGGCAAGCTCTTTATCGTATTCGCTTATTTTATCACTGTCTAGCAGATATAGATGTTCTTTGTACAATTCTGAAATGACCATTGTAAGCATGTCATAGGCTCCATTAAAGTTCAGTCCATCTACCTGTCGAAATGAAACAAAAATTGTTGGATACTGATTCATCCATTCGCTGCAAAGAGTTTGATGATCACAGATCTCCAATCCCTCAAATATTTCTTTACTGTTTTTTCTGATATCAAAGAAGTTCGCCAGCATACTCATGCCTAAGGTTTTACCAAAACGACGTGGACGAGTAATTAATGTTACTTCTGCTGTTCTTTTTAAAAGATCTTCAATCAAACCAGATTTATCAATATAGTAATATTCATTTTTTCGGATCTTTTCAAAATCTGAAACGCCAACAGGAATATTCAAATTCTTCATCGATGCAGTTCCCTTCTAATATTGTTATATAAGCCTGCTACCATTTAATAATAACATGAATTTTAAGGACGAACAAGAAATAAGCACCTATATATTATAGTCCGAATATGCGAAAACTGCAGGACCAAAATAATTATGATCCTGCAGTAAATATAAAACATCAAATATTTCAAATCAATTATTCAGCTGCTTCTTCGCTTTCACTTTCAGTTGCAGCGTCACCATCCCATACACCATTAGCATCTACATGGTAACCGTCTGGTGTGTTAGCATTTTTTAGCATCCAGCCATCTTCATTCAGGTAATACCACTTACCGTTGCTGTCCTGTCTCCAGGAATTGGTAAGGTAGGTTCCATCTTCCTGTTTGAACTTCCAGCCGGTATCTACTGTCTCCCAGCCCTTGTCTACGCCAGGTCCAAGATTTTTTTCTTCAGTAGTATTTTTTGTGGATGCATTTCCGTCCCAGGCACCATCAGCTCCTACATAATAACCATCTGGGGTAGTAGTATCTGCTTCCATAATAGCAGCCATATTAAAATAGTAGTATTTCTGTGTCGCAGGATCTTGAAGCCAGCCGTTTTGAGCATAGTATCCATTTTTTAGAATGTATCGCCAATTGTCACCGTCTTTAAACCAACCAGGCATATAAGAAGTTTTTTCACCATTTATATTTACATAATACCCATCCGGAGTAATTGTGTCGGTTAATTTTACACCATTTTCATCCATATAGTACTTCTTATCATCTAACTGCAGCCAGCCATTTGATACATAAGTGCCGTCAGGTTTCATATATTTAACGGTGCCATCTTCCAGGTCCTGCCAACCAGGAGTTATAGTGTCGGTGTAGGCGCCTGCATCGGAACCGTCTACATTAATCAGATATTTACGTACTTCAGATGGAAGAGTAGATGAGTCTATGTTGGAAGGAAGATGAACTACATTAACATAACGCTTATCAGTACTTAATGTTTTATAGTTTGTTTTCAAAACAATCTGCATTACTGGCTGACTATCCTGAGGCATAGAAGACCAGTTTTCAGGGATACCCCATTTCCCATCCACGTTTACCAGATCTGGAACCGTTCCCCAGGGACGTTGATAAGTCATAGGATCAAAAGTATAGGCATAATCATATCCACGGTTTAAAATCACGTTGCTTTCCTGAAGTGTATTTCCACCTACAAGAATAGCAAAATAATTACCGTTTCCACAATCAATAGGACGCCACTCAAATAAATAAGCACCGCAGTTTTCCATTGTGGTTGTTGTGGAAGTGGTGGATGTTGTTTCTGCAAAAATAGGTACAGAGCTGGTCGTTGCCAGCAATACAGCAAGTCCTACAGTTAATAAATGTTTTTTTAACATGGGATTACCTCCTTGGCAGTTTTTGATTATAAAAGAAAAGCGTTATAGCTAATATATAATTACATCAGCTATAACGCTTCCCCCTTAATTTTTAGTTATACTAGAGACTATGTATTTGATAATTAGTTCTCTACATATACATTGGTGATAACGCCCTTGCTATCGGTTACATAGTAGTAATCGCTGCCATCTTTGTTCTTGCCCTTGCTGTCAATTACCTTACCAGAAGTATTTACAAGAACGTATTCATGCTTAACATCTTCATCAGACTGAGTAAAGCTGATCTTATAAGCTTCAGTCAGATCTTCAGCTTTCTTGTTGCTGTTGTTTCCGATGTTTACACGGGTATCAGCAGTAGTGTTTTCCAGCAGATTGGTTGCAACTACGTCATCCTGATCCATGAAGTCCTTAGCATCATCTAATTTGTCGTAGGTAACAACGGTCTTGCCATTAACAGTCTTGGTAGCCTTATCAACAACGATGTACTTGTCATCGGAGTCAGCCTTTAACAGCATACCGGACTGATACAGCTTGTCATCTTTCTCACCAGTTACACCAGCACCCTTCTTACCGCCAGACTTCTCGAAGTAGAAGCTTGTATTCTCACCATCATAGTTGATAGTGGTCTTTCCGGTTCTCATAGCACCGTCATCGTCGCCACCGAAGTAGTAGCACTTGTAACCGTTTGGCTCATAGAATTCAATTGCGTTGTCAAAGAAATCGTCTTCGTTATCGAATGGTCTGCTATCATCATCATCAGCCTTAACGTCAGCGAAGTCTTCATCGCCTTCTTTGATGAACTTAAGACCGGTTAACATACGGCCATCGTTACGGAATGCGTACTTCTTGCCTTTGATGGTCTTGAATTCACCTGCGTACAGGTTACCGGAACCATCTGCATAGTACCAGGACTCTTCGTCATCATCATATTTCTCTTTGTTCAGCATTTCAGCAGGAACAACCTTGAACCAGCCCTTGCTTACACGGGAACCGTCTTCTACGCTGTTGTAGTACTTCCATGCCTGAGTATACTTAGCATACTTGCCGTTGCCTTCCCAAGCTTCGGAGGTGCTTGCAGTAGAAGCTGCTTCCTGGGCTTCAGTATCAGAAGCCTTCTTCTCATCGTCTTCATCCAGAGACCACTCAGCTACCATTGCACCGTACTCATCGAATGCGTACTTCTTACCGTTGATAGTTTTATCTTTGGTTCTCTCACCGTTATCAGCATAGAGCTTCTTACCGTTGGACTTGAAGTAGAACCAACGAGTCTGATCATCATCATCATTGAATGTTGGAGCGGTGTACTTGTAATCATCATTAGTTGCTTCGTCGTAAGAAACGTCGATCAGTAACCAACCAGTAGTCATAGCACCGTCATCTTCACCACCGAAGTAGTAAACGCCATCTTTGAATGCGTCATCATCGGTATTGTCGATACGCTCAGCGTTATCGGAAGAAACCCAACCGTACAGCATCTTGCCTTCATCATCGAATGCGTACTTCTTACCATTTACAGTCTTTAAGGAAACGGTATCAGAGTCACCCTGCTTTAAAGCCTTGCCGTTAGCCTGGAAGTAGTACCAGTAATGCTCTGGCTCATCATCATCGCCAGCATCTTCGTTATCAATAGCTACCCACTGGTTAGCTGCCATAACGCCGTTTACGTCAACATAGTAGTAGTTGTCACCGTCTTCGATCAGCTGATCTACAGCCATCTCACCGTTGCTGTCTAAGTAATACCAGTTGTTACCGGACTTAGCCCACTTATCTGTTACTTTGTCACCGTTTCTATCATAGTATACCCATGTTCCATCTTCTTCTGCCCAGCCTGTAGCTGCGAAAGATGTCATAGATGCACCGATAGCAAGCAGTGCTGCTGTTGATAATACAGCAACTAATTTTGTCTGCTTCTTCATAATGAATGCACTCTCCTTTGATTTTTGAAATACTTTTTGAAATTCCTTATTGCATTACGAGTAGATTATACTTCTGATAAGGAAAATTATCAATAGTTTTTTTGCATTTTTTGCATTTTCTCCTTTTTCTGGAGAATATTGATAATTTGTCCCGGATGAATAACCTCTCCATCACAGTTCATAGTATATTATAATTTCCGAAAAAAAGCCATAACTTTTACCTGTGATTTTTCTTACGTAATTATTACAAAAGTACAGTTTTATGCTGTTTTTGTATTTATATCTGTACATGTAACGTGTTTTATCCTTAAAGGCTTCATCCTGGATCCGAACCTGTTTCTTCCTATTATAAATACGCATAACAAGAAAAAACACCCGATGCGCAACAGCGCCGGATGTTTTTTCCCGTATATAAAATACTCTCTTCCCCTAAAAAGACCCCAGGTAGAGGAGCTGCCTTATGATTAGTCGTTTGCTCCTTGGCCTGGGGTCTTTTTCCAATAGTATGTTGTACACTTTTATATTTATCTTTTTTACTTATCAGCTCATCGAGCCTCAACTAATATATACTATTTTTTCGAAATATGCAACCATATTATTGTACTTTTGGAAGTACTTACAAATATAAAAAGAATATAAGGTAAATGACATCACAAACAGCTATTTTGAAATAACTGTGTAAAAGAAAAAAAGAACCCACAGTCTGTTTTCACAGTACTGTGGGTTCTGAAAAGCGCTCATATCTAAATATAAGTCTGTACAGTAAGCTTTGATTACTTCAGGGTAACCTTTGCTCCTTCTGCCTCTAACTTTGCCTTGATATCGTTTGCTTCTTCCT
>ENA-ORUB01004587-ORUB01004587.1-human-gut-metagenome-genome-assembly--contig:-NODE-4587-length-10504-cov-2.779788_pt1 | contig 10504 bp, 8 predicted proteins | sample MGYA00241918_ERZ509200 | MGnify/ENA primary metagenome ERZ509200 (study PRJEB26280, sample SAMEA2338853) | human gut metagenome | biome: human gut; feature: human-associated habitat; material: faeces... | reverse complement strand
GCGGTGGTAACAACTCTACATTTACAACACACGTTGTTACTTCCTCCGGTACGGATACCTATTCTTCGGTCGCCGCTTCTCTCTGTTCTTTAAAGGGGCCAAAGCACGGCGGCGCCAATGTCAAGGTAAAGCGTATGTTTGACGATCTGAAAGAGCACGTCCGTGACTGGGATGATAAAGATGAAATCCGCCAGTATCTGTGCGATATTCTGGACAAGAAAGCCTTCGACCGTTCCGGACTGATCTACGGAATGGGACATGCCGTATATTCCATCTCCGATCCACGTGCGAATGTATTCCAGACCTTTGTCGGAAAACTGTCTGAGGAAAAGCACAAGGAAAAAGAATATAAGCTTTATATGGATGTCGCTGAGATTGCGAAGGAAGTCATCGCAGACAAGCGCAAGATCTATAAAGGTGTAAGCCCGAATGTCGATTTCTACAGCGGTTTCGTATACACCATGCTTGATCTGCCGGAAGAACTCTTTACACCGATGTTCGCAGTCGCCCGTATCGCCGGCTGGAGCGCCCACCGTATTGAGGAGCTCATCAACGTAAACAAGATCATCCGCCCGGCTTACAAATCGATCGCGGAAAACCGTGCATATACACCGATTGCAGATCGGTAAGAAATTATCGAACCAGAATCTAATCAGGAAAATGGTAAAGGGGAACGATTTCTCGTTCCCCTTTTTCAAGTTCTAATATTATATTTCTATAATCCTCGTTCTTTAAGTTTTGACACAAGTTGCACATAGAATTCCCGTACATCAAATCCCGGAATATCCTCGCGGTTCAAGTCGATCACATCTCCGTGTGAAATTCCCCGCTTGCCCTTTACAGTCAGAAACTGGTAATCTTCTCCCCACGCAAAAGACTTCTCTCCAACCAGACCATCATTCGGTCCGTCAAACCGTTTAACAAGCAGATACGACAGATTGAGCGGGAATCGTCCGGATGATGGACGATTCAATTTCGAGCCAAAAGACTGGTAATAAATCCCCGGTGCATCCTTTGCCTCTTCATTAAATTCCGCACAATTTGTAGAGGTGAGATCATGGACGGCTGCCATGAAATCCGGATTCGTATCTCCAAGCTTTTCCGCCCCTGCATTATATGCTTTTTCAATCGCCTTTTGCTGTGCCTCCGGGATATTCTCTAATAAGTAATCAGCAAATTCACAGCCTCTGTGTGGCGTGTTGATTGTCGTAAGTGACGCAATATAATCTCTTGCGGAAGTAAGTGCGATTGCCGCTCTCGTATCAAGTCCGCCCTTGGAGTGCGCGATTACATTTACCTTCTCACATCCGGTTTCCTCGACGATCTGTCTGATACGTGTCTCTAATTCTTTCGCGCTATCCCGAACAGCCGCGGCACTGTTATGGTTTCCATAATAGATCTTTGCACCATTTTCCATAAGCTCCGCCGGTATTCTGCCCCAGTAATTTAAGTGTTCAAAATCGCGGAAGAACACACCATGCACCATAAGAATCGGATACTTTGTCTTACATATCTGCGCGTCTGCCCGCGCAGCATTTCGCTTTGCACGCAGCTTCTCGAACTTCACTTCCCGTCTTACCGTCCGAATAATGATATGCAGCATCACCAGATGCGCAATCGGGATCCAACCACATATAAGCCCCAGCACGCGCCAGCGGATTCCCAGCTGTTGTGATGTCAGATACACGCTGATCATTCCAATCCAAAATATCGTAATCTCGACCAGGAATATAATACACAGACGGATCAGCCAATATTTTTTCTCTACAGTAATTCCTGCCGGGCCATTCGCAAACCATTGCTCATAGAATCCGCAAAACCCAAGAATCAGATAGATGGCTGCAAACAATGTTGTCACATAAAATATCTGCAGCATATTTTTACCGAAATTACATATCTTCAATTTTCCTGTCATTATTTTCTCCTATCGGCATCTACCCTTGCAGTCCTGCTGACTGACGGATCATATCCTCAACAACAATATCATAAATCTCGCCAACTGTGCTACAATACTCCAGCACCTTCCAAGGCTCATTCGTATGAAAATGAATCTTCACCAGATCCTCGTCTCCAGCCGCGATCAAGCTGTTTCCCTCGATATGATCCGTGATATAATCTGCGATTTCATCCTCATCCAAATCCTTATCTCTCCGGTCGATCAGCAACTGCGTATCATACCGATATGCAAACTGATCATCTTCTGCATCAATTGAATTCATTCCCATATTCGTTTCCTCCATCTTCAATCTTTACTCTGCTTCCGTTATTTCCTTCGTAAACACATGTCTTCTCCAATTCCAGCGTAGCCGCTCCTAGTTCAGCAATAACCAGCTTGCAGTGCTATCTGCGTCGCTCCAGCTTCGCTGCACGCATCATGTAACTTACATTGTTCACAAGCAGAATAATACATACATATACAAATCCCATAATATCTGTCTTGAACAAAAATGTAAAGATAAATATGACAATACACAAGATCAGGCATACCACATTTGTGCTCAAAAATGCCTGATACCCTGCACGGTACACAATCAACCGTTCTGCTTCATCACAAGAACTCATCCGGTTTGGGTTTTCTCGCTTGCAAACACCCGCGCACACCAATTTAATAAAATGTATCTAACCATGCGGTCAAACTCATATATAATATGTTTGGAATTTAGAAGTTCTTGATGTTCTGTTTGATACACAGCAATATCTGAACACGATGTTCAGGTAAGCCGCCACTGAGCCATGGACGGCGAATTGGCGGCGGTTGCGTGCATGTTTATTACCTATATCAGAACATCTTAGAACTTCTTAATTTCAATACATCATATATGAGTTGACCACATGGCTAGATACAAAATTAACAGGATGCGCTGGGATTCGCTCATAAAAAAGCGCCATGCAATTGGGAATCCCAAACGCATGGCGTTTCATAAACTCTAAACTTATTCTGCTTTTCCGATTGAAAGGAATCCATTGTCGTTCGACTGAAGCAGGAATGAAAGTCCAATCTTCTTCTTTGCTTCCTCGGTTGCAACATAGATTTCCCCGGTCTCAACCAGAGATTTTGCAATCTCAAGCACCTTATCCTTGAACATCATCATCTCACGGCGATCTCTGGAACTCAGCTTGAACAGATACTGGTTCTTCGAGCTGATCAGCAGGATGCTGTAAGAATGTACGTTGTTCTTTGTCTCACGCATACCGGAACCGATCATACGGGAGTTCGCAATGATAATCTCTGCATTCTCATCCGGCAGGTACTCAGACAGGATCAGCTTGTAAATCTTCAGGTAATCTTCCTCCTGATCTGCACTGACTGGCATCTCAGCAACTGCAAATTCTACAACGGAATCTGCAAGTTTGATCGTACCACCCTCGTCGTTGATCACGGCTGTACTCTCCTTCGGAACGCACAGACGGAAGAACTTGTTCTCGATCACCTTCTGTCCACTCGTTGGCTGCTTGATAACAAGGTCTGTATACTTCTTCTCCAACATATTCATAGAGATAATCGCGCTGTCATCACCGGTCTCCGCAATCTCACACAACTCACGATACAAGTCTACGATATTCGGTGTGATATACGCTACCATCTCAACAATCTTCTTCACGGCAGGGACATATGCCTGTTTAGCACTCTGCATATAAAACTCGATCTGCTTGCTCATATCGCTTGTCTTGCCAGCCTTATACTCGATGACCTTGAACAGGTTGTCCTTATCGAAGTCCTCATATCCATTGTCGTAAGCTTTCTCAAAGTACTTGATACTCTTGATCTCGCCACGATAATTCTCATCTGCCTCCTGCTGCTGGTAGATCTTACCAAGCTCATAAGCAGCCTGATAGCTTCCCAGTCCAAGGGCTTCCAAAAATGCTTTCTCAATCTCATACGAATTTGCAATGTAGAACACCTGACTCTGCTTGTACAAGGCAACCTTCAAAGCTGCCTGTCCGCTTCCGGCTTCTACGGAACGCTCCCATGTCTCCACAGAACGCTGCAAATCCTCGTTGCCAAGCTCCTGAATATCCTTGATATAAGCTTCTGCTTCCAGAATACCATTTGCCTGCGCTTCCTTGAAATACTCTAACGCCTTGATACCATCACGCTTCGTACGAAGTACACCATAGTAATAAAAACGTCCGAGATAGAATGCAACCCGTCGATGACCGAGACGATGTGCGGTCTCGTACCAGTTGAGTGCCTTCATGTAATCCTTCATCTTCTGATCGTAAATGTTACCAAGCAGGAATGCCAGATCCGGATCTTTCGTCGCATCAAACAACTGCTTTGCGTAACTGATCGTCTTCTCGAGATCCTTATACGGTGAATCATCATCGTAATACAGCTCGATCAACAGATAACTTGCCTTAATACTACCAAGCTTCAATGCCTGCTTTGCAGCCGCCATCGCGCCCTCGTAGTCCTCTAAGTAATAGCAGTACAATGCCTCACTATAATACTGGTTATCCTTACGGTTCAAGCTCTGGTCACTAACCAGGGTTGGATCAACGAATGCGAACGAGTTCGCTGTCTCGAAAATGATCTCCTCGTACTGCTCGATGATCTCCATGGATGCACATACAAAACGCATACATGCAAGACGCTTACCCTGATAGAACGCAAAGGTTACAATACCCTTTTCCATCTCCTTGTGGTAGAACGTTGTGCAGATACCATCTGCATATTCTGTGATGTATGCTTTCAACTGTAATTCCTCGTCAAATGCATCGTTGCAATAACGAAGATAATTCTCCAATGTCTTTTTGGAATCTCTTGGAATACTGTCATAGCTTACATACATCGCAAAATCCTTGTAAGTAAGGCTTGGTGCATAATATTCCTCGTCCGTATCGCTGTTGATGGTCTTTACCCAGTCCTTAGGAAGCTTGTGGATATAACCATCAATCTGGTTATGTACATAGGTGTACTGATACTGCAAACGTGCCGGATCGATTGCTTTATACTTTGGTTCCTTGCCTTTCGCACGTCTTGCCTCTGCAATCTCTGTATACAGTTTGTCCTTCTCTTCGAACTCAATACTGTCTGTATGCTGACTTGCATAATCGACACGGTCATACGCAGCCTTTGCTTTCGTATCTCCCATATCTGCAAGCTTCTTGTACCACGACATTGCCTTCTCGTAATCCACCGGTACGACAAAATCACTCTTGTTTCCATACTGATCGATACGATTTAGACCATTCTCATAGATACTACCGAGATTCATGTACGCTGCCTTGATACCACACTCCGTTGCCTTCTCAAAGAATGTAATCGCCTTTGAGAAATTCTGAATATCCAACAACATCTGTGCGAGCTTGTAGATCATCTCGCCATCCTTACTCAAATTCGTATATTTCTCATAGTACTGTGTCGCCTTATTCAAATCCACATCGACAATACAGTTGCTATACTTTCCGGTCTCATACAGCTCCCCTAATATTTTCAAGGCATCCGTACCGAAATTCTTATAATTCGGATCCATGATTGCAATATCTACAATCTTTTCGAATATCTCTACGGCGTCCTCGGCATTTCCATTTTCCATCAGGTTGATTGCCTTATCATATTGAAGTTCTACGTTGCTCTTGGCTGACTTTTTCTTGCCGCCAAGACCGGACAAAAACGGAATCTTGCTAAAAAAACTGCTAAGCTTTCCCATCTGATATCCTCCTTTGTGGTCTTTCCCCCTGCATAATTATTTATATAATAACATAGTTAAAATTCTTATGCAACAAAGACTACTTGACAGATTCAATATAATTTTTCATTTCCTCGACAGCAACCTCCTCATCCGGTCCATTGGCTTCGATTTCAAGCGCATCCCCGTTACCGAATCCAAGGCTCATCATTCCCATGATGCTTTTCGCATTGATTCTCCGGTTCTGAGAATTGATTGTAATTTTACTCTCATACTTGCTTGCAATCTGCACGAGAACGGCCACCGGTCTTGCCTCTGCATCTGCTGGTAAATTCACAACGACTGTCTTACTGATCATTTTGGTTCCTCCTTAGCTCATTGGCTATATCACTTATTTTTTTCAATCTATGATTGACTCCGGATTTTCCAAGCGGTGGATTTAATTTCTTACCAAGCTCCACTAGACTCGTATCCGGTTCTTCCATACGCAGACTTGCGATCTCCCGCAAACGCTCTGGAAGATATTTTAATCCCTTTGTCTGTTCAATATACGTGATGTCTTCCATCTGCTTGACGGCAGCACTCACAACCTTGTTTAAGTTCGCAGTCTCACAATTTACACGCCGGTTGACGGAATTGCGCATGTCTTTTAAAATGCGTATATTTTCCATATCCATCAGGGACACATGCGCCCCCATGATATTTAACAGATCAACGATCATTGATCCATCCTTGATGTAAACCACGTAATATTTTTTGCGCTGGATCTGCTTCGGTTCGATTGAAAAATCACGAATCAGTCTGGCTAACATATCCGCCTGTTCCGCATGGTCACAGACGATCTCGAAATGATACCCCTTCTCCGGATCAGTCAGGGAGCCAGTTGCCAGAAATGCCCCGCGGATAAATGCCTGCTTACAGCAATTCCGTTCTACCAGAATCGGATTCACCGAAAGATAATCTCCATGATCCGTCAGCTTTAACATCTGTCTGCCCTCTGGTGTGTTAATATCCACATCCAGAAGTGCAGTAAGCTTCGTGATTTTCTCCTGTAAGATCGTGTTTTCCCCGCGCATCGTCCAGACACCATCCCGGTATTCACCGGACATTGCGATCATAGCAGCAAGCTCTGCCATCCGGCAATGTCTGCCTGTGCTGATATGGGAAAGCAGTTCCGCTTTCACCTTTGATGAAAACGACATACCTACTCCCCTTTCACAATACGGTCTTTGCCAATATCTCTATGATACAGACGTACCGTATACGGAAGCTTCTCCAATGTCTCGTACAGTGCATTTGCCACTGTCACAGAGCGGTGTTTTCCTCCGGTACATCCCACGGAAATCACTAACTGATTTTTACCCTCTTTCAGATAATTGGGAATCAGAAACTCCAGCATATCTGTGAGCTTCTCCATAAATGCCGGATATTCTTTGCAATCCTTCACCATATCAGAGACTGGTTTATCATTTCCTGTCTGCGGGCGAAGCTCCGGAACATAATATGGATTCGGCAAAAAACGTACGTCAAATACAAGGTCGGAATCTCTCGGGATTCCATACTTGAATCCAAAGGACATCACAGTCACAATAATGTTATTATACTGTTTGCCCTCCACAAATATCTTCTCAATCTCATGCTTTAACTCTCTTGTAAGCAGATTGCTCGTATCGATAATATAATCCGCACGCTGGCGCAAAAACTCGATCTTCTCGCGTTCCTTGACGATGCCTTCGTTGATCCTGCCATGCTTGGACAGCGGATGCGCTCTTCGTGTCTCCTTATATCGCTTTACAAGCACCGGTTCATTGGCATCAAGGAAAAGAATCTCGTAAGTAAAGTTACGCTTTTTCAAAGTCTCCAGACACACGGACATCTCACCGAGTGCCTGCCCGCTTCGGATATCCACACCGATAGCGACATTGTCGACCTCAAGCTTATCATCATGCGCAATCTCTGCGAATTTTTCAATTAACATGACCGGAAGGTTATCAACGCAGAAGAACCCCATATCTTCTAACATCTTCAACACCGTTGATTTTCCTGCTCCGCTCATTCCTGTTACAATTACAAATCTCATCGGATTATTCTTACCTCCGGTTCCAACATCACACCGTACTTCTCATTTACAACTTCCTGCACATGCTGCATCACTGCCAGCACATCTGCACTGCTTGCCTGTTCCACATTCACAACAAACCCACAATGCTTCTCCGATACCATCGCACCGCCGACCCGGTATCCACGCAATCCACTGTCATCAATCAGCTTCGCTGCAAAATACCCTTCCGGACGTTTAAACGTCGATCCTGCACTCGGATATTCGAGCGGCTGTTTACTTCGTCTCGCCTCCGCCAGTTCATTCATCCGGTCAAGAATTGCTGTCTTATCTCCGTGTTCCAGTGTCAATCCGACACCAACCACGATTTTATCTGCATCGATGATGCTATGGCGATAAGCAAACTCCATCTCATCACAAGCATAGCTTCGAAGTGTGCCATCCATCGACAGCACCTCCACATACGATACGATATCCTTCATCTCACCACCATAGGCGCCTGCATTCATCACAATCGCGCCACCGATGCTTCCCGGTATACCTGCAGCGAACTCCATGCCTGTAAGTCCCGCCTCATATGCCAGATTCGCCACGCGCGCCAGAATCGCTCCTGCCTGCGCATACACGGAAGTCGCATCCACCCGGATTTCACTCATGGCACTGCCAATCTGGATAATCAAGCCATCATATCCGGCGTCTGTAAACAGGACATTACTTCCATTTCCAAGTACACAATAATCAAGCTTGTGTTCCTTGCAATACGCGATCAATGTCTGGATTTCAGCCGTATTTTTCGGCATTGCAAAATACTTTGCCGCCCCGCCAATGCGAAATGTCGTATGCTTGCACATCGGCTCCTGCTCCAATATTTTAATCTCTTCTATCTTCAAACTCATACGTTCCTCACAAAAATAAACATAAAAAAGCCCATAAGCTCTGCTTTATCATAGCTTATGGGCAAAATTTATTCAATGTGTAAATATATAGAAAAATACTAAGGAAAACTGCTTCCCTTCGTCATTTTCACGATTAGGCATCACTAATCGTTCATAATCGCACAGGCTCCACCATACATACCGGCATCATTTCCAAGTGTTGCAAGTGTGAACTTCGTGTTCTTGCATGCGTGGAATGCATACTCCTTGAAATATTTCTCTGTTGTATCTGTGATGATCGTACCTGCCTTGGATACACCGCCACCAATAACAAAAACCTCTGGATCAACCACACATGCGATCTGTGCCAATGCTTTGCCAAGGCACTTTCCATGTCTGTCTACGATCTCAGCTGCAAGCTCATCGCCCTGCTTTGCTGCATCGAACACTTCCTTTGCAGATACATACTGTACGTTGCGAAGTGCAGATGGACGATCCGTTGTGTTGAGCAATGTATTTGCCATTCTTACGATACCAGTTGCAGATGTGTACTGCTCCAGACAGCCCTTTCTGCCACATCCGCAAACCTCTGTCTCATCATCGTTCACCTGAATATGTCCGATCTCACCGCCAGCACCATTCACACCGGAAAGCATCTTTCCTCCTAAGATGATACCGCCGCCAACACCGGTTCCAAGTGTTACCATAACGATGTTACTGAAGCCTTTTCCACCGCCCTGCCACATCTCGCCGAGCGCTGCCATATTTGCATCGTTACCAACCTTGACTGGAAGTCCGATAATCTTGGATAACTCATCTGCTGCATTGAAGATTCCCCATCCAAGGTTTACACAACGGAGAACGGTTCCATCTGCCTTGACTGGTCCCGGAACACCCATTCCGATACCCTTTACTTCGCTCTTGTCAATCTGCTTTTCTGCAAGCTTATCCTCGATGGATGCTGCGATATCGCCTAAGATATACTTTCCGCCCTCATCGGTGCGTGTTGTGATCTCCCACTTGTCAACCATCGTTCCTTCTGCTGTGAAAAGTCCGATCTTAACTGTTGTTCCTCCGATATCTACACCAAATACATACTTTGCCATCTTCCTCTATATCCTCCTTATTTCTCTTAGACATTATGTGAATTTTTCGCTATATTCTGTGTTACACGGTTATACAATTCCTGAGCCGCATTGTATCCCATCTTCTTCTGTCTGTGGTTGACAGCTGCGGCCTCTACGATAACCGCAATATTTCGTCCCGGTCGAATCGGAATCGAATGACTGACGATCTTATTTCCGAGAATCTCTGTATACTGATCCTCCAGTCCCAGACGGTCATAGTTCGCATCCTTATCCCACTCTTCCAGATTCACGATCAGGTCGATGCTCTGTGTATGCTTGACACACTCTACACCGAACATACTCTTGACATCGATAATTCCGATTCCTCGAAGCTCGATAAAATGTCTCGTAATATCCGGAGCCGTACCGATCAGCGTCTCATCCGAAACCTTCTTGATCTCTACAACATCATCCGATACAAGACGATGTCCACGCCGAATCATCTCCAGAGCCGCCTCACTCTTACCAAGGCCACTGTCTCCGGTAATCATGACACCCTCACCATATACGTCCAGCAAAACCGCATGAATGGAAATACGCGGTGCAAGCTCCACATGCAGCCACTTTACAACCTCATGCACGAAGTCAGACGTCGTCTCGGAAGTATCAGTCAGAATTGGGATTCCACATCGTTTTCCGGTCTCGATGATATAATCATATGGCTTGATATTACGGCAGAAGATCAGACACGGAATCTTGAATGCAAATAACTTCTCAAATATCTGGATATTCTCTTCCTCTGTATGCATATTCGAAATATACGCAAACTCTACATTTCCACATATCTGAATACGTGCGGAATCAAAATGT
>ENA-ORUB01004576-ORUB01004576.1-human-gut-metagenome-genome-assembly--contig:-NODE-4576-length-10521-cov-5.368431_pt1 | contig 10521 bp, 9 predicted proteins | sample MGYA00241918_ERZ509200 | MGnify/ENA primary metagenome ERZ509200 (study PRJEB26280, sample SAMEA2338853) | human gut metagenome | biome: human gut; feature: human-associated habitat; material: faeces... | reverse complement strand
CCTGCAAGCCCGGCGATGGCCGCCGCGCCAGCCGCTATACCCGGCAAAAGCGCATCTTCTCGGCCTGCGGCGGTGCGGCGCTCTACCGCAAGAGCATTCTGGACGAGATCGGCAATTTTGACGAGAACTTCTTTGCCTACTTTGAGGATGTGGACCTGAGCTGGCGCGCCAACAATGCAGGCTATAAAAACCTGCTCTGCCCCACCGCCAAGTGCTACCACATCTGCGGTGCCAGCACCGGCGCGGTGAAGTACAACGCCTTCAAAAGCCAGCAGAGCGGCCGCAACAGCATCCTGCTGCCCCTCAAGAACGAACCGCTGCTGATGCTGATTTTAAACTTCATCCCGCTGGCCGTGGGCTACCTGCTCAAGTGCTACAAGTTCCACAAACAGGGCTTTGGCGAGGCATGGGACAAGGGGATGCACGAAGCCTTTGCCCTGCTGAAAAGCGGCAGACTGGGCAAGCGGCCTTTCCGCCTGAAGGATCTGCCCAACTACATCCTGATGGAGCTGTGGATGATCTGGAACATGGTGCCGTACCTGTGGTACCGGCTGGTGATCGTAAAATTTGACCTCAAATAAAAAATACCGGATACGAAGCATCTGCCTTGTATCCGGTATTTTTGTTTTGTATTATGCCGCCGGGCTGGCTGTGCTTTCGTCCGCCTGTGCCTCGGTGCCGTCGGCGGGCTGTTCCTCCGCCTGTGTATCCACGCCCTCGTCTGCAGCGGTGCTGTCTGCCTCAGCCGAAGCAGAATCCGAACCGGCTGCTGCAAGAATGGCATCCTGCACATCGCTTTCTGCCATGGGTTCCGGCACATTCGCGGCCGGTGTGCTTTCCGTGCTCTCGGCCTTGGTCTCGCTCTCGGTCAGGCCGGTGAGATACCAGCTGCCGCTCTGGCGCTCGAACAGATAATCCATGTACTTGGTGGGCGTATCCGAAGAAACATTGATGATGCTGTCGTCCGTGCTGGTGGTGGGGATATAGCCCACGGTCACATGCAGCTTGCCGCTGCGCTTGAACAGCTTGGTGACGACTGCGCGGTAGTAGCCCACCGTGCCGGTGACCGGAATCTTATAGCACTGGGTGGCATCGTCAAACTCGATGGTCATATCCTCCATCTCAAAGCTGCGGTGGGTCAGCTTGAAGCCAGGGCCAAGCAGCTTTGCAAGGTAGGCATCCACATCCAGCGAGGGCAGCAGCAGCTGTTCGGTGTCGGGGTCGGTATTGTAGTTGTCAAATCCGCCCTGCGTTTCCTGAATATTATAGATGCAGCCCCACACCGCAGCTTCGCGCAGAGTCAGGTCGTCGATGTTCTCAATGCCGTCAAATGGCATGGGGTCAAACAGCACAAGCCCTTCCAGCTTATCTTCATATTCCTGCTTTTGGGCGGTATCATCGAACAGGTTCGCCACCGCGCCCACACCGGCCCGCAGCACGGTAACAAAGCCCACGATCACCAGAATGGCAACCAGAAGGCCCAGTGCCTGCCGCCCGCGGCGGCGCTGCATCCGGGCATGTTCTTCAGGGGTAATATAATGTTTCATAGTTGTTTTATCTCCCAGGGTTCTCAAATGCTACAGTGTCCAGTATACCACATACCGGCCCATTGTGCAAAACTATGCCCGTGGTTTTTTTGTGAAAAGCGCATTCCTTATTCCCATGTCTTCCACACATCGGGCTGGTAGCCCACGGTGGCCTTGCGGCCATTGCGTACAATGGGCGTTAAAAACAGCTGCTGGTTCTCAAACAGCTTGTCCTCCTTCTGCCAGTCCACCAGTGCGTCCAGAAGTGCAAGGGTCTGCTTGTCCTTCGCATTGGGGTCCACCAGCTTTTCCCAGCCGCCAAGAGCGCGGGCCACGTTCTCGAACTCGCCGCGGCTCATCTCTTTTTCCTTGAGGTCGATCATCTGGAACTTGATGCCGCGCTCCTTGAAATAGCGCTGGGCCTTTTTGGTATCAAAGCACTTGCTTGTGCCAAAGATCTGAATATTCATGGTCTGTACCCTCCTGAATTTTTATTGTACCACATCCTGTGCCCTCTGCATAGGCATAATTCGCAGACGGATGGGCCATACTGCCCGCAGGGCATTATCAGAAGGAGGTTTTTCTATGAACGCATATGTTGACCCTGATCTGTGCATTGGCTGCACCCAGTGCGCCGGGCTTTGCCCCGCCGTGTTCCAGATGGAAGGCACGCTGGCCGTGGCCCAGCCCGGGCCGATCCCACCGGAGGAGGTGCCGCAGGCTGTGGACGCAGCCAACGCCTGCCCGGTAAGCGCGATCCGCATCGAGGAGTAAGAGGGAAGGCCGTCAACCATGTTGGCGGCTTTCTCTCTTTTTTACGCAAAAATCCCCCGCTGGGCACGGTTTTGTGGTATAATGCAAAATGTGTAATAATGCAATGGAGGAACACGACTATGCGTTTACTGGTCATTGACGGCAACAGCATTGCCAACCGTGCTTTTTTTGGCATCAAGCTGCTGACCACCAAGGACGGACGATACACCAACGCCATCTATGGCTTTCTGAATATCCTGCTCTCCCTGCTTAAGGAGTGCGAACCCGACGAGGTGGCGGTTGCCTTTGACCTGAAGGCTCCCACCTTCCGCCACAAAATGTACGATGGCTACAAGGCCACCCGCCATGGCATGCCCGAAGAGCTGGCCCAGCAGATGCCGGTGCTCAAGGAACTTCTGGCAGACCTCGGCTACCGCACCGTCACCGCCGAAGGCTGGGAAGCGGATGATATCCTTGGCACGCTGGCCGCTGCCTGCGCCGCCCGGAAGGACGACTGCTTCCTTGCTACGGGAGACCGGGACAGCCTGCAGCTGGTCAGTGACACCACCACTGTGCTGCTTGCCGCCACTGTCATGGGACGCAGCAAGACGGTGACGATGGACGTGGACGCCATTCAGGAAAAATACGGCATCCAGCCCAGACAGCTCATTGAGGTGAAGAGCCTGATGGGCGATGCTTCGGATAATATTCCGGGCGTGAAGGGCATTGGTGAAAAGACCGCCCTGACCCTTGTGCAGAACTTTGGCACGCTGGAAGGCGTGTACGAGCACATCGACGATAAGCTCATCAAGCCCAAACAGCGGGAACATTTGCTGGAATGCCGCGAGATGGCCCAGCTGAGCCACACCCTTGGCACCATCCGCACCGATGCACCCATCGACACGGCCGAGGGCGCCTATGCCGTGGGCGAGGGCAACAAAGCCGAGGCCGTGCGCCTTTTGCAGGAATTGGAGATCCACTCTCTGATCCCTCGCTTTGGGCTGGACGGCATTGCACCTGCCGCCCCGGAAGAAGAGGACGGCATCGAGCTGGCTGAAGCAGAGCTGGAAGCTCTGCCGCTGACCCCTTCCGGCACCTATCTGGTGGCATCGCGCCCGGCCGTGATGGGCAAGCAGGGCACCCGCAACGTGGTGCTGCAGCCGGAGAGCTGGTACGCCGTGCAGGACTGCACCGTTTACCCGCTGGAGGATGCCGACCTTGTGCGCCTGCTGGACAACGCAGACGTAACGCTGGAAGTGTTCAATGCAGCGCCCCTCTATGCCAAGGCCATGGCCGCAGGCGGCTGGGGCAGCAGCATCGTGTGGGATGGCAAGCTTGCCGCCTACCTGCTGGATGCATCCGCTTCCAAGTATCAGATCAGCGAGCTGACCGCCAGCTACCGCGCCGCTGCTGCCTTTACCTGTGCCGATTACCCGGATGCAGGCCGCCTTGCAGACCTGTTCTGCAAGATGAAGGCCGAGATCACCGCCTGCGGAGAGGACAGCCTTTACAATGAGATCGAGTTCCCGCTGGCACAGGTGCTGGCCGATATGACCCGCACCGGTGTGCTGGTGGATAAGGACGGCATCGAGCAGTTCGGCGTAAAGCTGCGCACCGAGCTGGAGCAGGTGCTCACCCGCATCCACATGGAGACCGGCAGCGCCAGCTTCAACCCCAACAGCCCCAAGCAGTTGGGCGAAATGCTGTTTGACACCATGGGCCTGCCCCACGGCAAAAAGACCCAGCGCGGCTGGTCCACGGATGCCGAAACACTGGAAAGCCTGCGGGATTACCCGCTGGTGGAGGACATTCTGCAGTACCGCGCCTACCAGAAGCTGAACTCCACCTACGTGGAGGGCCTTTTGAAGGTGATCGGCGAGGACGGCCGCATCCACTCCACCTTCAACCAGACCGAGGCCCGCACCGGACGGCTTTCCTCCGATAACCCCAACCTGCAGAACATCCCCATCCGCACCGAGCTGGGCAGCCAGCTGCGCGCCTACTTTATTGCAAAGCCGGGCTGTGTGCTGGTGGATGCCGACTACAGCCAGATCGAGCTGCGCATTCTGGCCCACATTACCGGCGATGAGCACATGCAGCAGGCGTTTTTGAACGGCGAGGACATCCACCGCAGCACCGCCGCAAAAATTTACGGCATCCCGCAGGAAGAAGTCACCTCCCGGCTGCGCTCTTCTGCCAAGGCTATCAACTTTGGCATCATGTACGGCAAGGGCGCTTACAGCCTTGCCAAGGACATCGGCGTGAGTGTGAAGGAGGCAGATGCCTTCCTCAAGAACTATCTGGCCGCGTTCCCCAAGGTGAGCGGCTACATGGATAAGACCATCGCGGACGCCAAGGCCGTGGGCTATGTTTCCACCCTGTTCGGCCGCCGCCGTGCTTTGCCGGAGCTGGCAAGCAGCAACTTCAATGTGCGTTCCAGCGGCGAACGCATGGCCCGCAACACCCCCATTCAGGGCACTGCGGCCGACGTGATCAAGCTGGCCATGGTGCGGGTATGGAAGCGGCTACGGAACGAAAAGATGGAAAGCCGCCTGATCCTGACCGTCCACGATGAACTGATCGTGGAAGCACCGCAGGCTGAAGCCGAAAAGGCTGCGCAGATCCTGCGGGAGGAAATGGAAGGCTGCGTGCAGTATGCCGTGCCCCTGAGCACCGATGTGCACGCAGGCAAAAACTGGCTGGAGGCCCACTAAAACATGATTATTTTGGGAATTGAATCCACCTGCGACGAGACCGCCGCAGCTCTGGTGGAGGACGGCCGGCACCTGCTGAGCAACGTCATTTCCACCAGCGTAAAAGAACAGGCTCTTTACGGCGGCGTTGTGCCGGAGATCGCCAGCCGCCGCCACTGCGAATTTATCAGTGCTACCGTCAAAAAAGCCCTGCTGGATGCAGGCAAGACCATCGACGATGTGGATGCCGTGGCCGTCACCTTTGCGCCGGGCCTCATCGGTGCAGTGCTGGTGGGCGTGAATTTTGCCAAGGGTCTGGCCTACTCGGCCAATAAGCCTTTGGTGCCGGTGCACCACCTGCGCGGACACATTGCCGCACTGTACCTCACCCACCCGGAGCTGAAGCCGCCCTTCCTCTGCCTTGTGGCCTCCGGCGGCCACAGCCACATCGTGGAGGTGCAGGACTACACCCATTACCACATCCTTGGTCACACGGTGGACGATGCCGCCGGTGAAGCCTTTGACAAAGTGGCCCGCACGCTGGGTCTGCCCTACCCCGGCGGCCCCAGCGTGGCCAATGCCGCCAAGACCGGCAACCCCAAGGCCTACCGCCTGCCGGTGCCCCATGTGGACGGCAAGTACAACGTGAGCTTTTCCGGCCTGAAAACCGCCGTGCTCAATGAGGTGAACAAGGCCCAGATGAAGGGCGAAGAAGTGAATGTGCCCGACCTTGCCGCCAGCTTTCAGGACCGCATTGCGGGCATTCTGGCCGAAAAGCTGCTGCTGGCCGCAGCGGACACCGGCGCAAAGCAGGTGTGTCTGGCAGGCGGCGTTGCCGCCAACGGACGGCTGCGCCAGCTGGTGAACGACGGTGCCCAGAAGCTGGGTGCAAAAGTTTATCTGCCGGAGCTGAAATTCTGCGGTGACAACGGCGCTATGATCGCGGCGCAGGGGTATTACCAGTACATTGCAGGCCACACAGCGGGCCTTGAACTGAACGGTCTGCCCACTTTACCCATCGACTACGAATAAGCAGTAAAAAAGACCTGCCTTTCCGGGATCTCCGGAAGGACAGGTCTTTTTCTTATGCAAAATATTCCTGTGCACGCTTTGCAGCGTTGTTGATGCAGGCCCGCAGCTCGTCCAGCGTATCAAACTTTTTGCTGGGGCTGAGGTAGGCGTGGAACTCCACCACCGGGTCGGTGCCGTAGAGGTCGCCGGAAAAGCCCGGGATAAAGGTCTCGCAGGTCACCTTGGTGGCATCATCATTGACGGTAGGGCGGCTGCCAAGGCCGGTGGCCGAAGGATACCACACCCCGCCAATGTGGGTGCGGGTGATATAAATGCCGCTACGGGGCAGCTGAAAGCCCTCTGGGTACAGCTGGTTGATGGTGGGCACCCCCAGCGTGTGGCCCAGACCTGCACCGTGCTGCACCTCGAACCGGATGGCGTAGGGCATCCCCAGCATGGCGTTTGCTGCCGGGATGTCGCCGCCTTCCAGCGCGGTGCGGATGCGGGTGGAAGACACCGGCTTTTCCTCAAACTGCGCCATGGGCACCACGATCACCTCCACGCCCAACGGAGCGCAGAGGGTGCGCAGCAGCTCCGGGTTGCCGGCCGCTTTGGCACCAAAGGTAAAGTTTTCGCCGCAGACCAGCGCACGGGCATTGCAGTCCCGCACGATGCCCAGCACGAACTGCTCCGGGGTCAGGCCCTTGATCTCCTCAAAATCCGGCGTGAGGTAATACTCCACGCCAAGGCTTGCGATCAGAGCATGCTTATCCGCTGTGGAAAGCAGGCGCTTGCCCTTCATCTTATTCACCATCGGCAGCTTGAAGGTAAACACCGCCGGGGCGGCATCGTGTTCTTTGGCCCACTGCACGGCGCTTTCGATCACCGCACGGTGGCCGATGTGGATGCCGTCAAAAAAGCCCATTGCCACTGCGGTGCCTTTTTCCGGCTGCGCCAGCGGCAGCGGTGCAAATTGTGAAATGATCTGCATGGGTTTTGTTTCCTTTTTCAATTACGTTCTACGAACAGTTTTTCCACCCGCAGCACACCCTGTACGATATTGGCAAGGCCCAAAAACTGTCCGGCGGCATTGCGCACCCGGTAGCGGCCATCTGCTGCCGGATACCGGCTGGTGGGGCAGCCGTTGTACAAATGCTGTTCCACCCAAGGCTCCACCACCAGCAGCGGCAGGCTTTCAAACACGCTTTCCACCGGCAGCATCAGCGCTTCCAGTGCGTCCATGCCCTGCTCTTTTGCGGCAAGAATTTTCTCCAGCGTGTGGGCATCGGCTTCGGTGTACACGCCCGCCGAGGTGCGGCGCAGTGCGCTCATGGTGCCCTTCTGGCCCATGGCGGCGGCAATGTCTTCCAGCAATGTGCGGATATAGGTGCCCTTGGAGCACGTTACATCCAGCACATACTCATTTTCGGCCGGGCTGCCGCCGTAGGTGATGCTGTAAATTTCAATGGGGCGCGCCTTGCGCTCCACGGTCACGCCCTCACGGGCCAGCTTATACAGCGGCTGACCGTTCAGCTTGATGGCTGAGTACATGGGCGGCACCTGCATCTGCGGGCCGATGAACTGTGGCAGCACGGCCAGCAGTTCCCCTTCGCCCGCCGTGACCGGAGCCGTTTCCAGCACAGTGCCGGTCACATCACCGGTGTCGGTGCGCGCGCCCAGTTTTAAAACCGCACGGTAGCTTTTATTGTGGTTCAGCTGCAGGTCCACTGCCTTGCTGGCACCGCCGCAGAACACCGGCAGCACGCCGGTGGCCATGGGGTCCAGCGTGCCGCTGTGGCCCAGCTTGCGGGTGCCCAGCACGCCGCGCAGCTTTGCCACCACATCAAAGCTGGTCCAGTCCATGGGCTTGTCAACGATCAGGATGCCCTGCATTTATGCTTCCTCCTGCGGTGCGTCCAGCTCGGCTTCCACCTCTGCCAGAATTGCATTTTTTGCGTTTTCCAGATTGCCCAGCAGCTCACAGCCTGCAGCGCGGCTGTGACCGCCTCCGCCCAGACGCCGGGCGATGGCGCAGGCGTCCACGCCCTTTGCGGTGCGCACACTGATACGGTAGCTGCCGCCGGGCTGCTGCCGCAGGGTCAGGCCCACCTTTACGCCCTCAATGCTCACAGGCAGGCTGGTCAGTTCTTCCAGATCGGCCGGGTCCACCCCGCTCTGCTCGATCTCGTCCCGGGTGAGGTAGATGAGCGCGCACCGGCCATCCAGATAGTATTCCAGATGGTTGCGGGCAATGCGCTCGGCCTCCATGCGCTCACGGGGCTTGGTATCGAACAGCAGGGTGTTCAGCTCTTCCACATGACAGCCCGCCTCAATGAGCTTTGCCGCCACGATGTGGGTGTTTGCCGTGGTGGAAGAGAACCGGAAGCAGCCGGTGTCGGTTGCAAGGCCGGTGTAAAGGCAGTCTGCAATGTGCGGCGTAATGGCAACGCCCATGGCGTTGATTACCTTGTACAGCAGCTCTGCCGCCGCTGCGGCGCTGCCATTGAGCAGGGTGAAGTCGGCATAGCCGCTGTTGCCTGCGTGATGGTCGATGCACAGGTCCACATGGCGCGAGAACTGCGTCATACCGTTGTTTTCTCCAAACAGCTGCACGCTGGCGACATCCACCGCTACCACCGTCTGCGGCTCAAACTCACCTTTGAACATATGTGCGTTGGTAAACGCATACCGGTTGGGAATGGCATCGGAGCAAAGCACTGCCACGTTTTTATCCAGTGCTTTCAGTGCACAATACAGCGCGCTGCCGCAGCCAATGGTATCGCCATCCGGGTTTTTGTGACACAGAATCAAAATGTTGTCCGCCGTCATCAGGCGCTGGGCCATCTGCTGCACATTCAACTGTTCTGTCATTCCATGATCCATCCTTTCCGCAGGCGGAATTATTCTTCGGTCTCCTCCGGTGCGCTGGCTTCGGTGTCAGCGTCGCCGTTCACGTTCAGCGTGCGGAGCAGCTCGTTGATGTGGGCTGCATAGGCGGCACCGTCATCCTCTACGAAGATGAAGCGGGGAGCCTTGCGGATGTGCATTTTCTTGCTCACTTCAGTGCGCACATGGCCTGCCGCGCGGTTCAGTGCCTCGATGGCGGGCTTTGGGCCGTCCTCGCGGCCCATCACGCTCACATACACCTTGGCCACATCCAGATCAGGGGTCACATCCAAACGGGTGACGGTGAGCAGGCCGCCCTCCAGACGCGGGTCCTTCAGCCTGCCGATGATGGCAATGATCTCGCGCTTCATATCCTGCGCCAGACGGCCCATATTCTTCTGAGACATAGTATTTCTCCCTATAAAAGAAAACCCTCTCAGCCTCGCTTCGCTCGGCAGCTCTCCCGAGGGACGAGCTTTTTGCGTGGATACGGCAAACGTTCCGTTTCTCTGCAAACCTCCCACCTCGGGGGAGGTGGCATTGCGCCAGCAATGACGGAGAGGGATATTTCAGATCTTAATCGCGGTACTCTTCCATCTTGAAGGCTTCGTACACGTCGCCTTCCTTAACGTCGGCAAACTTTGCCAGAGTAACGCCGCACTCGTAGCCCTCGGCCACTTCCTTGGCATCATCCTTGAAGCGCTTCAGGGATGCGATCTCGTCCTCGGTGATCACGATGCCGTCACGCACCACGCGCACCTTGCTGTCGCGGGTGATCTTGCCGCTGGTCACGCGGCAGCCTGCAACGGTGCCCACATTGGAGATCTTGTACACCTGACGGACCTGCAGCTCGCCCAGAGACACCTCGCGGAACTTGGGAGCCAGCATGCCCTTCATAGCGTCGGTGACATCGTTGATGGCATCATAGATGACGCGGTACATACGCATTTCCACCTTGGTGGCAGCAGCTTCTTCCTTGGCCACATTGTCCGGGCGGACGTTGAAGCCGATGATGATGGCGTTGGAGGCATCGGCCAAATCCACGTCGGACTTGCTGATGGCACCGACACCGGCATGGATGACACGCACACGCACCTCTTCGTTGGAGATCTTCTCCAGACTCTGCTTCACAGCCTCGGCAGAGCCCTGCACGTCGGCCTTGACCACGATGGCCAGTTCCTTCATGTCGTTCTGTGCCATCTGGCTGAACAGGTTATCCAGCGTGACCTTCTGGAAGGAGGAGAACTGCTTTTCCTTGGCGGCAGCAACGCGCTGTTCGGCCAGCTCACGGGCCAGACGTTCGTCCTCAACAGCCTCGAACAGGTCGCCTGCTTCCGGCACTGCGGTCAGGCCGGTGATCTCCACAGGGGTAGAGGGGCCGGCATCGCTCAGCAGCTGGCCCTTGTCGCTGCGCATGGTGCGCACGCGGCCCACAGCGGTACCGGCAATGATCACATCGCCGGAGTGCAGGGTGCCGTTCTGCACCAGAATGGTGGCAATGGGGCCCTGGCCCTTGTCCAGACGGGCCTCGACGACCGCACCCTTGGCGCGGCGGTTGGGGTTTGCCTTCAGCTCCATGACCTCAGCTTCCAGAGCAATGCGCTCCAGCAGGTCGTTGATGCCCATGCCGGTCAGGGCAGACACCGGGATGC
>ENA-ORUB01004569-ORUB01004569.1-human-gut-metagenome-genome-assembly--contig:-NODE-4569-length-10538-cov-2.651531_pt1 | contig 10538 bp, 9 predicted proteins | sample MGYA00241918_ERZ509200 | MGnify/ENA primary metagenome ERZ509200 (study PRJEB26280, sample SAMEA2338853) | human gut metagenome | biome: human gut; feature: human-associated habitat; material: faeces... | reverse complement strand
GATGGAGGAAGAAGAAAAAAGCCGTTTCTTTTCTATTTGTGTATGGGCTGTGGATAAAGTATGAACAGCAACAAATTAGCACAATGAAACGAAAATCGGTGCAAAAAAAATCGTTCTCTTTATGAATAGTAACAGAAAAGCAACTGTGTTATAGTTATTAAAAAAGGATATGAGATGCTTGACTTTTGCTCAAAAAGTTGGTATCATTGTATTAGGAAAGTAATACAATAGGAATCCAAAAGGAGTCTTGAGTATGACAAAGAAAAAGAAAATTCTCTCCATCACCTGCGGTGTGTTGGCTGTTGTAGTGGTCGGCAGCTACTTTGCACTCAACCGCAACAACGCGGTACAGGCGATGGTGTCCACCGAAACCTTACAGCAGATGGATTTGCAGAACACCGTCAGCCTGAGCGGCGTGGTGGAAAGCCAGTCGGGCAGAAAGGTCTACTCCACCCTGAGCTATCTGGTGGAGCAGGTCAACGTACAGGTCGGCGACGTGGTGCAGCAGGGAGATGTGCTGGCACAGCTGAAAACCGACGATTTGCAGATGGACATTGCCCAGCAGCAGGCAGCAGTGAACGCCAGCAAAAACCAGTCGGCGCACCAGATTGAGGTCAGCCGCAAAGCGTATGAAAACGCAAAGGAAAACTATGAAAACGGGCTGGACTCCGGCGCTCTTTCTGCCGAGCAGGGTGTGACCAGCGCAGAATACAGCGTGGAGCAGGCACAGCAGCAGCTCAAAGCGGCAAAGGCGGCAGTGTATGACGCAAAGGAAAACTACCGTGTCACCCGCGACCAGCTGGAAGGCAACATCACCGACGCCGAGGAGGCATTGCGGGATGCCGAGGAGGCGCTGGGCGATGCACAGGCTGCCTATAACGATGCGGTAGCGGGACAGGCAGGTGCGCAGGAGCAGGCAGAAGCAGCTTTAAAACAGGAAGAAGAAAAGTATAACCAGGCGAAAAAGGACTGGGACCTGTTTCAGGATATACATCATCAGGACTACCAGAGTGCCAAAGAGGACTTAGAGAAAAAGCAGGAGGAGTACAAAAAGGCAAAGGAAGCCTATGAGAATTCTATCACTGATGAAAATCCGCAAGGTGCCACTGAATTAAAAACACAGATGGATCAAGCAGCAGACGCAAGAGATGCAGCAGAAAAAACACTGAATGAAGAAAGTGCAAAGCGTGCTCCGGCAAAAGCTAAATATGATTTGGCAGAAGCATCGTGGAATATGGCACAGAAAACCTATCAGGAAACGCTGTCTGCCATCGCCTCTTCGGCAAGCGGTGCGATGAGCGGTGTAGCTTCGGCACAGAGCGGCGTGGCAGCAGCGGAAGCCCAGCTGGATGCGGCACAGGATGCCCGCAACGGTGCGAGCATGGCACAGCTGGAGCAGGGTGTGGACAGCGCAAAAAGAAGCGTGGACAGCGCCCAGCTGCAAAAGGAGATCGCACAGAATCAGGTGAGCAACGCCAAGGACCAGCGCGAAGCCTCCAACAACGCCATCGAGCAGCAGATTGACAGCCTCAAGGACAGCCTGGTCGGCAGCCAGATTGCAGCACAGTCCACCCAGTCGCAGGAAATTGCCATCCAAAAGATGCAGAACACGCTGGAGGATGCCACCATCACCGCACCGGTATCCGGCGTTGTGACAGCCGTCTACGCCAAGGTGGGCGAGCCGGGCAACGGACTGCTGTTTGTGGTGGAGGACACCCAGTCGTTGAAAATCAACACCAAGATTAAAGAGTACGATGTTGCCAACATCCGGGAAGGAATGTCGGTGGTCATCAAATCGGATGCAACCGGCGACCAGGAGATTTCCGGCACCGTCACCTACATCGCACCGGCTGCCGTTAAGACCGAAGCGGGCAACACCCAGACCGGCGGCAACGATTCCAACGTGGAATTTGAAGCAGAGGTGCAGGTCAACGACCCGAACTGCGGACTGCGTATCGGTATGAACACCCGTCTGACTGTGCTGCTGGAAGAAAAGCAGGATGTCTTTGGCGTACCGTATGATGCGGTGGTCGAAAAGGCGGACGGCTCCACTGTGGTCTATGCGGCGGTCGAGCAGCAGAACAGCGGCAAAAACAGCTCCTATGTAGTGACCGAAATTCCGGTGACTACCGGACTTGAGACCGACTTTTACATCGAAATTTCCGGCGGAGAAGTGACCCCGGGCATGGCAGTCATCAGCAATCCGCAGAGTGTGACCCCGGGCATGGAGGTCACCCCGGACTTTGTTGCCAACGGCACAACCCAGCCGACGGTAGGACTTTCTTAATCAGAGCGGGGTGGAACGACCAATGGCAAAAACAATCATTGACATGAAGGGCATCGTCAAAAAGTTTTATATCGGTCAGCCAAACGAGCTGACCATCCTCAAGGGAATTGATTTGACGGTGGAGGAAGGGGAGTTCCTCTCCATCGTCGGTCAGTCCGGTTCGGGCAAATCCACCCTGATGAACATCATCGGTGCGCTGGACCGCCCGACCGAAGGGGAATATCTGCTGGATGACATCGCCATCGACCAGGCGGGCGACGGGCAGCTGTCGAGCATCCGCAACGAAAAGATTGGCTTTGTTTTCCAGACCTTCAATTTGATTCCCCGCACCTCTGCACTGAAAAATGTCGAGCTGCCGATGCTGTATGCCGGTATGCCGCGCTCCAAGCGGACCGCACGGGCAAAGCAGCTGCTGGGCATGGTGCAGATGGAAGAGCGAATGGACCATATGCCCAATGAGCTTTCGGGTGGACAGAAGCAGAGGGTGGCAATCGCGCGGGCGATGGCAAACGACCCTGCCATTATCCTTGCCGACGAGCCGACCGGCGCACTGGATTCCTCCACAGGTCGTCTGGTGATGGATTTGTTCCACAAGCTACACCGGGAGCAGGGCAAGACCATCGTCCTGATTACCCACAACCAGGAGCTGGCGGAGGAAACACAGCGCATCGTCACCATCCGCGACGGACAGGTGGTGGATGTGCGCGCGGGCAGTCAGGTGCTGCCTGAGGAAAGCATCTACTGTCACGGCAATTCTGCCGCGACAGGTGAGGGAGGCAGCGTATGACACAGCTTTATGAAAATATCCTGCTTGCCATTTCCGGTCTGCGGGCAAACAAGATGCGCGCCCTGCTGACCATGCTGGGCATCATCATCGGCATCGGTTCGGTCATCGGCATCGTCATGGTGGGCGACTCGATGACCAACTCGATGACCTCCTCTTTGCAGGAGATGGGAGCCAACACCGTTCAAATCAGCTTGCAGCAGAGGGAATCGGAAAACGGCACCAGCTACTCGGTCTATATGGACGAGGAGGACTACATCAACGATGAGATGATCGAAGCCTTTTTGCAGGATTATGGGGATGTAGTGGAATCGGTCAGCCTGCAGGAAAGTATGGGAAGCGGCAGAGTGACCGAAGGACATCGCTATGCAAATGTTTCCATCAGCGGTGTCAACAGCGGGTATCAGAGCGCAAACCACCTGACCATGCTGGGCGGTCGCTTTATCGGAGATAAGGACAACAAAGGCGTCAAAAACGTAGCGGTGGTTTCCGACCGTCTGGTCAACAATATGTTCGGACAGGGACAAAATCCGCTGGGCAAGGAGATCAAGGTCAACTGCGGCAAGGAGCAGTACACCTTCACCATCATCGGTGTCTATCAATATGAGCAGAATGCGATGATGGCAATGATGGGAGCGGCAGCCTCCGATGCGGACATCACCACCGACCTGTTCATCCCGATCCAGACCGAGTGGAAGCTGACCGGTACCATCGAAGGTTATTACTACATAAATGTAATGACCAAACAGGGGACCGATTCCCGCGCGCTGGCACAGGATTTTCAGGATTATTTTAACCGCTTTTACACCCGCAACCAGGATTTTCAGATCATGGCAATCAGCTTGGATTCGGTCATCGACCAGTATGCTTCGATGATGGGAACGGTGCAGGTTGCGATTGCGGTCATCGCGGCGATTTCGCTGCTGGTCGGCGGCATCGGGGTTATGAACATCATGCTGGTATCGGTGACCGAGCGTACCCGAGAGATTGGCACCCGCAAGGCGCTGGGAGCCAAGAACAGTGCGATTCGGATGCAGTTTATCGTCGAGTCGGTCATTATCTGTTTGATTGGCGGTATCATCGGTATCATCTTCGGAATGCTGTTGGGCTATGCCGGCGCGTCGCTGCTGGGATTCCCTGCCCATCCGTCGGTGGATGCCATTCTGATTGCAGTCTGCTTCTCGATGGCAATCGGCGTCTTTTTTGGCTACTATCCTGCCAACAAGGCAGCCAAGCTGGACCCAATCGAAGCACTGCGCTATGAATAACCAAAGTAGGAGGAAGCCGGATGAGCGAACTTTCCGCAGCATTTGCACAGAAGAGCCGCATTGCCGAATGGACGTTAGGAATCTTCTGCTGTGTGATGGCTGTATATAATCTGTTTTTTTCTACACCGTACTATGTTTTCCTTTCGATGCTGGGCTTGGTGCTGGTCTTTGTGCCGCGGATTGCCGAATGGGTGCTGCGCCTGCAAAAGGACTACCTTCTGCGCTTGACCAGCTATCTGTATCTCTTTCTGGTCTACGGGATTGGCATGATTTTTAACGGATATGACCGCATCCCTTTGTACGACAAGGTGATGCACACCCTGACCGGTGTGCTCTTCGGCTTGTGCGGGCTGATTGCCTTTTACTTCTTAAAACCGAAGCAGAACGGAAAAATCGTGGTCTGCAAGGAGGAGTTCTGGCAGGCAGCGGTCTTTTCCGCAGGGATAGCAGCCATCATTGCCATCGGCTGGGAAATCGTGGAGTTTGTGCTTGACCTGATTTTGCACAACGACCCGCAGCACGTTCTGGATACCGGGGTGAATGATACCATGATGGACATGATTGTCTGCATGGTGGGTGCGCTGCTGTTTTGGCTGCCGATGCACAGCTACTATGCCAAAGGAAAGCGCGGGCTGCTGATGGGTATCTTCGAGAGCTTTTGTCATACCAACTCCGCTGAAGAAAAATAGAAAAAAGCTCGAAAAAGGGTTGACAAAATCTGAAAAGATGATATAATGTAATGGTGCTCACAAGTGAGACATCGATGAGCAGACTTATCATCTTTGGAAAGATGGCTGAGCTGGTCTAAGGCGCACGACTGGAAATCGTGTGTGCCCTATAAAGGCACCGAGGGTTCGAATCCCTCTCTTTCCGCCATAACTGATACCCCTTTTGATACAATCGTATCGAGAGGGGTATCGTTATTTAACCGTGAAAAACGCTGTGATTACAAGAGTCTTGTAGTCACTGCGTTGCATTTTATGGTCAGCGTTGCCAAGATCAAGGTTTTTTTGCAGGAGTGGATTATCCAGAACCTCAAGATTTAGTGGTTATATATCGTTAAACAACCGTATTTCGTTAAACAGCCGATTTCTGAAAAAATGCCTCGGGTAAGCAGAAGTTTCTGCCGCCCGGGTTTTTCACATTTGTACGGTTATCTCATGCCCGGTTTTGAAGTGAAAAACCATGCGCTCATCTGTGTGTACCGTCACATGGTCAATGGTTGTATTCCAAAGGTCATCACGGAACCGAATCTCCAGAATATCCAATTCTCCGAGTGCGAACAGGCATCCTGCGATTTCATCCGCTGCAAGGGTCTGTTCCTGCCGTTTCTTCTGCAAGGTATCATATCTTGCCTGCAGCTTTTCGTAGCGTTCCACCAGAGAGTTGTATCTTGAAATGTAATCCACCTGGTCTGCGGCCTGCGCTGCGTTTTCGTCTACACATTTTCGGACAAGACCGGACACCACATCCATTTCCTCCGTCAGCTTTTTGCACTCTGCATCCATTGAGGTAAAATCCAGAAGTTCCTGCCGGATCAGTCTGCCATCTTCAATGAGCCTGTCTCTGTCAGCCAATAACTGGCTCAATGCAAATACAAAGTAATTTTTGATGTCATCCTCGTATAGATGCGGTGTATGGCATTTCTCATCACCCTTGAACTTGGCATTGCACTGCCAGATGGTACGGCGGTATTTGCTGTTGGAATGCCAAACCTTTGATCCGAAATAGGCTCCACAATCTCCACAGACCAGTTTGGCAGAGAACGGACTGTTACAATAGGTATTTTTGCCGCTGCTTTTGCGGCGGGCAAGTTCAAGTTGAACCTTTTCCCATTCTTCGGGATCGATAATGGCAGGATGGCTGTGTTCCACATAGTATTGCGGAACCTCACCCTCGTTCCGTTTCATTTTCTTTTGAAGAAAATCCACGGTGTATTTCTTCTGCAGCAATGCTGACCCCTTGTATTTCTCGTTTTGGAGAATGCTTTCAATGGTCTGACGCATCCATTTGGTTTTGCCGCCGGGTGTGGGAATACCTTGCTGCGTCAGTCGCTTGGCAATAGCGTTGGTGGATAGTCCCTCCAGAAACATCCGGTATATATCCCGCACTGTTTTGGCTTCCTCCGGTATAATTTCCGGCAGACCATCATCACCCTTGCGGTAACCAAGGAACTGTCCGTAAGGAAGGCTGACCTTACCGTCCGCAAATCGCTTCCGTTGACCCCAGGTCACATTTTCGGAAATAGATCGGCTCTCCTCCTGTGCAAGGCTGGACATGATCGTGATGAGCAGTTCTCCCTTTGAATCCAGTGTCCAGATGTTTTCCTTCTCGAAATAAACCTCAATCCCTTTTTCCTTGAGCTGCCGAACTGTGGTCAGGCTATCCACTGTATTTCGTGCAAAGCGGCTCACACTCTTGGTAACGATGAGGTCGATTTTTCCGGCAAGAGCATCGGCAATCATACGATTGAAACCCTCACGCTTTTTGGTGTTCAAAGCAGATATACCTTCGTCCGTATATACCTCAACAAAGTCCCAATCGGAGCGCCCCTGGATGTATTTTGTGTAATAATCCACTTGGGCCTCGTAACTGGTGATCTGCTCCTCGCTGTCCGTAGACACACGGGCATACGCAGCGACCCTGCGCTTTGCGATTTTGCCAACGGGCATCCGTGTCATTTTGTTGATGGTAGCAGGAATAACGGTTACATTTTTAGCGGTTCCCATCTGTGATTACCTTCCTTTCCAATGCACGCTGCCGTGCGGCTTCTTTCATCTCTGGTGTCCAGCTGTTTCGCCGGGAGCGTGGTTGCCATCGTTTAACGATTTCTTTTCCGTCATTGAAGCAGAATATCAGAGTGCAGTCTTTCTCCGCCTTGATTTCCGTTATTTTACCGACAAATGCATCTGGGTCAAATTCCTCTGTGCCTACGACCTCTGCTGCAATGCGATACAATTCTTCTTCCGGAATCTGCCTTGCAGGACAGGCGGATTTACCGATGGTCTGAAATGTTCCGCAATTCCATGCCTTTCTGCCGTGGTTGGAAATGCGCCTGTAGTTGGCTCCGCAGTTTCCGCAAATGATTTTTCCGGTGAAGGGGCCATGTTCACAGGGAGCATTGTCAGCTTTCTTTGCCCGGGACCGCCGGATAATCTCCTGCGCTGCGTTGAAGGTGTCTGCATCAATGATGGCATCGTGGGTGCCTTCCGCATAGTACTGTGGCAGAATACCGTCGTTGCGGATTTCCCGTTTCTCGATGTGATTGTTGACGTACTTTTTCTGCAGCAATGCGTTCCCGGTATATTTTTCGTTGGCGAGAATATCGGAAATACGGCTTGCAGTCCATTTGCCGCCGTATGTGCCGGGAATATCCCGGTTGTTCAGATCCCGTGCGATGGCACCAAAGCTGTCACCCGCAATTGCCCGGTCAAAAATCTCGCGGACAATAGGTGCGGTTTTTGGGTCAGGTTCTATGCCATCTCTGCTGATCTTATATCCGAACATATGGCGAAGGCACATCAGTTCGCCGTTTTCAAAACCTTTCCGTATGCGCCATTTCATATTTTCGCTGGCAGAAAGGCTTTCCTCCTGGGCATAGGATGCCAAAATGGTGAGCATCAGTTCTCCGTCAGAAGAAAGAGAGTGGATGTTTTGCTCTTCAAAGAAAACATCCACTCCCATATTTTTCAGTTCCCGAACAGTTTCCAACAGCGTGACGGTATTTCTCGCAAAGCGGGATATGGATTTGGTAATGACCATATCGATCTTGCCAGCCTTGCAGTCATTGAGCAGCCGCCGGAAGTTTTCACGGGTATCCTTTGTGCCGGTCACAGCCTCATCCGCATATACCCCTATATACTGCCACCCGCTGTGCTGTTGGATCAAATCAGCATAATAGCTGATCTGCGCCGACAGCGAATGGAGCATGGCATCCTTGCCGGAAGAAACTCTGGCATATGCGGCAACCCGTTTCAGCTGTGGCAGATCGGCTTTCGGGAAATGCCGGACTTCCACAATTCGTTCCATAAACATCATCCTCCTTTGTATCAATTTGGGTCATCACATATTCGCTCTTTCAGGCAGATATATCAAGCGGTTTCCGCAAATATACTGCCCGAAGATAACCCATACTTTTTGTTCAGGATTGTGCATATTTTTCGATAAGTACCGTCAGATATTTTGCCTTCTTCGGCCATGTTTCGGTACAGGGCCAGAGAAGTTCGGTAGAACATCAGATTGGCCGGCGCATACTTATCCCGGCTCTCGGGAAGCAATGTAACAGGCCCGGCAGCAGTATTTTCGGTTTTTGTTGCCATAGCTTTCAAACTCCTTTCCACAGTGATGGCACACAAGGGTATAATAGGCTTTTCTGTTGACATCTGCCTGATGACTGTTCCACCAGACCATCCGGCAGGCATCCGAGCAGAACTTTTTCTCCCGTCTGTTCTTCTGTTGCACAACAGGCAAACCGCACTGAAGGCATAATTTTGTGTTGGGGATATTGGGATTGCGATGAATATAGGAACGTACAGTGCCGGCGGGAATGCCGAGTGTAGCGGCAATGACAGAGGGAGTGTGTCCCTCCAGCCGCATATTGTTGATCGAGATTTGGTCCTGCAGTCTCATGGTATAAACACTCCTTCCGTATGACCGCATAATGTCAGGAGAGCAACTTCCATTCAAAGAAGCTGCTCTCCTGTTGCCTTATTCTTCGTCGGGTTCTGCAGGTGTGCCGCTGACCTTCAGCGTTTTAACAGCTTCGGGCAGTACCAGCTTGGCGTCGATGCGCTCGGACATGATAAAGGCTACCTGTCCACGGTCGGCAAAACGCTCTGTCAAACGCTTCAGTACACGCTTACCGCGCTCACCGATCCAGAAATAACTGAAATCGCCCAGCATAACCGGGATGCCGCCGGGGACAACCTTGTCCAAACTCCTGCACACATAGATTTTATGACCGAGCAGGGTGTTGGGATCAGGTTTCTGCAGTGCATTCTCCCAAAGGGGTCTGCCGTTATGGTGGGTGATTTTTCTGAGGACACGATAGGCATCATCGGACATCACCCAAACCGCCTTCTCACGATAAGGACGGTCGAGGGAGTACTGCAGATTGACCATATCGTCCATATTGATACTGCCTTCCGTTGCGGAGACCGCACCCACTTCGGCCTGGTAAATGATACCCTGCGGTTTGTGCTTGCCGGTGCCGCGAATAAAGGCATCTTCTTCTGCGGCACCGATCTGTTCGGCAAACACGGTCTTGATGTATTCTTCCAGATCCACGCCATCGTCCTCCAGCATCTCATCGGATGCCAGAATGGATGCGGCCAGCTTGTGAGCATCAATAACCACTTTGCTGAATTCTGCCTCGCCAAAGGAGTACGGCTGGCCTTCTACGACCCAGGCAGCACCCTTGATTCCATGAGCCACGGGAATGTGAAACTTCTGTGTGGTCGGAATGGTGGTGCCCAGTTTGCGGAGGACATTCTCTTCCTCCAGAGCCTGTACCAGCCGATCGTCATAGGTGTCAGGGACAAGATATCCACCGGCGCCATCGCTGCCGACCTTCAGTTCATTGCGAGGCATACCGGTGTGCATGGTTTCCCAAAATGCACGGTTATACACGGCAGCTTGCTTCTTTGCTTCGGCATCTGGTTCGACTTTTTGACCGTGAATTTCCGCATACATGGCATCCAGCCTCTGCTTGAGTTCCTTGTAACTTCTTGTGTTGCTCATAGTAAAAACCTCCAAAATCAATATTGTTTTCTGATGCCCATCCGGGCGGTGAGCAAGCGTTCCATTACATCGTCCTGGGGAGAACGTTCACCCAAATCCACGGTGCAGTTCTCCTTGACAATCTGAAAGATTTGATACCAAGCCGCATTGGCCTGTTTCATATATTCGCGTCCCATAGTGACATAGGGGGAAGACATAACCGTGCCGGTCGGCTTCTTGGCCAAAAATCCAAACTCGCTCACAGCTTCCTCGCACTGAATCCAGCGTGCCACGCTCATGGCATACTGTTTGATCTGCTGGGTGGTGACCAGGTGATCGCATTTCCGTTCACGCAGCCATTCCCAGGTTTCTTTGTAAATATTCTCGGCACAGGTAACGGATCCGTCCTTCTGCTTTGCCTTCAGATAATCCTTCACGGGCGGCATCTCGTTTCCGTTGAGATTTACAGCTTCATCGCCGA
>ENA-ORUB01004567-ORUB01004567.1-human-gut-metagenome-genome-assembly--contig:-NODE-4567-length-10546-cov-2.767515_pt1 | contig 10546 bp, 9 predicted proteins | sample MGYA00241918_ERZ509200 | MGnify/ENA primary metagenome ERZ509200 (study PRJEB26280, sample SAMEA2338853) | human gut metagenome | biome: human gut; feature: human-associated habitat; material: faeces... | reverse complement strand
ATACTTATTATAACAGCTATTTTATGCTGGATGAAAATTCCATTTGCAATACCAGTTGTTATTGGATTATGCACAACAGCACTTTCAGTTATACCGGTAGGTTTTGGAATAATTATTTATTATATTATAAGAACTGCAAGTGATTATGAGGCAGCTATATCTAATCAGTCAATAACAGAAAGTATGAAGCAGATAACTTATCTTGTTGAAAGTCTTCTTAAGAACAGGCAGATGCTGGTAATGGTAATAGCAGCTGTAATAACAATTCTTGTTGTTTACATCATAAGAAGACAGAAGATTAATCATGCATGGGAAATTGCAATAGTTGCTGGCAGCGTTACAGAATTTCTTATGCTTGTTGTGTTGCAGATAGCATTTAAGTCTGATTTTAGTATTATTCTTATGATACTTGGTGTTGTACTTGGTGCTGCTGTAGCCTATGTATGCAATGTTGTGTTCTTTGCTCTGGATTATAAGAGAACGGAATATGTACAATATGAAGATGATGAATATTATTACTATGTTAAGGCTGTACCTAAACTTAATGTTGCAAGTGAGGATGTAAGAATTAAACACATAAATGCAAAGAAAACAAAGAAAACTTCAGATATAAGAGATATGAAGAAAACTTCTTCACATAGGGCAGAATCAGGATATCAGGCAGCATCAGCTGAAGAAGAGGATGATATTCTTTTCTATGATAATGATGATAAATAATAAATGGCAATATATTGCTGTACAGATTATAAAATGGAGGCGAGATAATATTGAATAATTTCATACAGGATTATCTGGTTAAATTATATATTCCGCATATTACATGGACTGATATTATAGAAATAATTATAATTGCCTTTGTTTTATATAATGTAATGGTTTGGATTAAGAAAACTAAGGCATGGGTTTTGCTAAGAGGAATTATAGTTGTTGCTTTATTTGCAATATTTGCTTATATTCTTAATCTTAAGACTATTTTATGGATTGCTGATAAGTGTTGGAATTATTGCGCTTGTTATTATTTTTCAGCCTGAATTAAGAAGAGCCTTGGAACAGCTTGGACGTAAAAAAATCGTTTTTGGATTGTTCAGGTTCAGTGATGGAAGGGATAAAGGTGAACGGTTCAGTAGTAAGACTGCTGAGGAGATTGTAAGAGCATGTTATGACATGGGTGCTGCTTACACAGGAGCACTTATCGTTATTGAACAGGATATGATTCTTGAAGAATATGAAAAGACGGGAATTGCGGTGGATGGTATTGTTACAAGCCAGCTTCTTGTTAATATATTTGAGCATAACACTCCGTTGCATGATGGAGCAGTTATCATAAGAGGAGACAGGGTTGTTGCTGCAACTTGTTATCTTCCACTTTCTGACAATGGTAATCTTAATAAATCTTTGGGAACAAGACATCGTGCAGGGGTAGGAATAAGTGAAGTTACAGACAGTATGACGATAATTGTATCAGAAGAAACAGGCAAGGTTTCAGTTGCTGTCGGCGGAGAGCTTATTCATGATATTGATGCAGATTCTCTTAGAAATAAATTAGAATATCTTCGCAGAAGGACCATAGATGTGAAGTCGTTCAGAATATGGAGAGGAAGGCTGAAGCATGAAGGAAAAGATATTTAAAAATCTTAGTCTGAAAATATTGTCTGCTGTATTTGCAGTTGTTCTCTGGACTATTATCGTTAATATATATGACCCTACCACAAGTTATACATTCAGTAATGTTACGGTTCAGTTAATTAATACCGAAAGCCTTACTGATAAGAATTACAGTTATGAGGTTGTGGATGGAGGAAAGATTTCCGTATATGTAAGTGGTCCAAAGAGTGTTGTAACAAATATTAAGGCAAGTGATATTGTAGCAACTGCTGATCTTAGTAAAATAAGTGCTTTTGCAGATTATGTTGATATTCATGTATCTGTCGTGCAGAATGGTCAGGTGCTTAATAGTGTAGAAGCAACACCTAAGACATCTGCTGTAAAACTGAGTATAGAGAACAGGGATACTAAAACTGTCAATGTTGTTACTAATGTAACGGGAAATCCGGCGGATGGACATGCGGTTGTAAAGGAGTCGCTGAATCCGGCATCAATTAAAGTGACTGGACCATCATCTGTTATTGATACAATATCATATGCAGGAATTTCTTATGATGTCACAGGAGCAACAGGGGATGTACATGGTGATGCAGATATTCATTTGTATGATGACGATGCTAATGAAATCAAGGATGAATCAATAGATATGTCACAGACATCTGTAAGTTATACAGCACAGGTTGTCAGATTTAAAAATGTATCTATAGAGGCACAGACATCCGGAACACCAAAGGATGGATATAGAGTAAATTCAATAACCTATAATCAGAATCAGGTACAGGTATATGGTGATGAAAATGCATTGAATAATCTGGAGAAAATAGTCATTCCTGCCAGCAATATTAATGTGGAAGGTTTGTCAGAGGACAGAGTGTTTAAGTTTTTACTTGATAATTACATTGATAAATCACTTCATATATTGAATAACTCAAGGGTTGAAATAACAGTGAAGATTGTACCGGTTAGTTCAGACAAGATAGTTTTCAATACATCAGACATTAAAGTTGTTGGCTTGAACACAGGTATGAGTTATAATTTTATAGATAAGACAATTAATATTGATGTTGAAAGAAATGCTGATAATACAGCAACACTGGATGCATCCAGAATAACAGTCAGTGCAAGTCTGTCTGGTTATACAACATCAGGAGAAGTTAATGTCAAGCTTGATGTTAAATTACCAGAAGGCTATACATTGAAGAGTAAGGATTTAACGGTTAAAGCTGAGTTAAAAAGTAATAATTCCGAAACAAAGGCAGAAGAGACTGCTACAAAAGCTGGAACAACTAATACAACAGAGAGGTGATTCATATGGTAAGTGAGAAGATACTAGTTGGAAGTGCATTAGGAATACATCTTCGTCCTGCAGGAGCAATGTGTGATACAGCTGTTAAATTTGATTCACACATTACATTCACATTTAAGAATAAGGTTGTCAATGCAAAGAGTGTTATATCTATTCTTGCATCAGGCGTTGGCTGTGGAGATGAGATAACTCTCATAGCAGAAGGTCCGGACGAAGAAGAAGCATTGAAAGCAGTTTCTGAGAGCTTTAGAAAAGCTTTACAGGACTAATATAAATCAAGAAAAGAGGTAAAGGGTATGGGTTATATGGAAACTTACAAAGCATGGTGTGAGAATGAATATTTTGATGAAGACACACGTGCAGAACTCAAATCAATTGCAGGAGATGAGAAAGAGATTGAGGACAGATTCTATAAGGATCTTGAGTTTGGAACAGGCGGACTTAGAGGTGTCATAGGCAATGGTACTAACAGAATGAATGTATACATTGTAAGAAAGGCAACTCAGGGATTAGCTAATTTTATTATCAAGGAAGGAACACAGGATAAGGGTGTTGCTATTTCTCATGATAACAGAAGAATGTCAAGAGAATTTGCGCAGGAAGCAGCTCTTTGTCTTGCGGCTAATGGCATTAAGGTATACATATTCCCTTCATTAAGACCAACACCAGAACTTTCATTTGCAGTAAGAGAACTTCACTGTACAGCAGGTATTATGGTTACGGCAAGCCACAATCCTCCAGAATACAATGGATATAAGGTATACTGGGATGACGGATGCCAGATAACAGCACCTAAGGATACACAGATTATCAATGAGGTTAAGGCTGTTACTGATTTTAATGATGTTAAGACTATTGATGAAGAAGAGGCTAGAGTAAGAGGTCTGTATAACATTATTGGATATGATATGGATGATGCATTTATTGCAGCATTAAAGAAGCAGAGCCTTAACGGAGATATCATTAAGCAGGTTGCTGATGATATTAAGATTGTATACTCTCCATTCAATGGTACAGGTAATGTTCCTGTAAGAAGAATTTTAAGAGAGTTAGGTTTCAAGAATGTATATGTTGTTCCAGAACAGGAAAAACCAGATCCTGACTTTACAACACTCGAGTACCCTAATCCTGAAGACCCTAAGGCATTCACATATGCATTAAGACTTGCTAAGGAAGTTGATGCAGATATTATTCTTGCAACTGACCCTGATGCGGACAGACTTGGCGTATATTCTAAGGACACTAAGTCAGGTGAGTACAAGTCATTCACAGGTAATATGTCTGGTATGCTTATTGCAGAATACCTTCTTTCACAGAGAAAGGAGAAGGGACTTCTTCATGAGAATGGTGCATTTGTAAAGACTATCGTATCTACTAATTTAGCTGACCTTATTGCTAAGGAATATAACTTAAAGCTTATTGAAGTTCTTACAGGATTTAAGTATATTGGTGAGCAGATTAAGTTCTTTGAGCAGAATAATACATACGAATATGAATTTGGTTTTGAAGAGAGTTATGGCTGCTTAGTTGGAACTCATGCAAGAGATAAGGATGCTATCGTTGCTGTTATGGCATTATGTGAGGCAGCAGCTTACTATAAGTCTAAGGGCATTACTTTATGGGATCAGATGATTAATATCTTTGATAAGTACGGCTACTTCAAGGAAGGACAGAAGGCTGTAACTATGAAGGGTGCAGAAGGTGCTGTCCAGATTGCTAAGATGATGGATGATTTAAGAAATAATCCACCTAAGAAGTTCGGAGCATGGAATGTTGTTGAGTTCAGGGATTATAAGAAGGATGAGTGTACAGTTATTGCTACAGGCGAGAAGAAGCCTACAGGACTTCCTGAATCTAACGTGCTTTATTTTGAACTTAATGACCATGCATGGTGCTGTGCAAGACCTTCAGGAACAGAGCCTAAGATAAAGTTCTATATGGGTGTTAAGGGAACAGATCTTGAGGATGCTGATAAGAAGTTAGAAGAACTTACTGATGCAGTTTCTGAAATTGTTGGTTTATAATCAGTTCAAATTTAATTAACAACTAAAACACAATATGAACACATTTCGTTGTTATATTACATGTATTGACAGTGAGATGTGTTCATTTGTTATGTATGGAATCTTCATTGTCATAATACAATGGTAAAAGGAGAGAATGATTATGTATAACGACAATAATGAGAATGATTCACAGTACCGTTACAGTGGCAGTGATATACCATATAACAATACTAATAATAGCAGTACAGCCAATAATAACACAGCATTTTCAAGTGCACCTTATGAAGCTAAGAAGCACAAGAAACACAAAGGCGGATTTGCAAAGAAAGCTGCATGCTTTGTTCTTTCAGCAGTACTTTTTGGCGCAATAGCCGGTTCGGTTATGTTTGGTGTTAATTATGCAGGTGGTAAGATTGTTGGCGTTAATAAGTCTAATGCGACAGGTGTTAATATACCAACAGTAAGCAATAATATTTCTAATGTTGCTAAGACAGATTCTGCAATTACAGAAGATACTGATCTTTCATCATCATCGAAGATGGATGTAGAGGCAGTTGCTACGGCAGCCCTTCCTGCAATGGTTCAGCTTAATGGTACAACAACAGTTAAAAGTTCAAGTTATTTTGGATATGGACAGAGCTATGAAGCAACATCAAGTGGTACGGGTATTATTGTAGGCAAGAGTGATACTGAATTACTTATTGTAACTAATGCCCATGTTGTTGATAATATTGATAATCTTAAATGTGTATTCTCTGATGGTACAAGTGCAAGCTGTTCTGTTAAGGGTTCTAAGTCAGATCAGGATATTGCAGTAGCCGCAGTATCATTAAGTGATATTTCATCTGATACAGCGTCTAATATTGCAATTGCAGAACTTGAAGATTCATCAGATATTAAAGTTGGACAGCAGGTTGTTGCCATTGGTAATGCATTAGGTGAAGGCCAGTCAGTTACAACTGGTATAATTAGTGCGAAGGACCGTTCAATTACAGTCAACAATGTAACATTTACAGGACTTCTTATGACAGATGCAGCGATTAACTCTGGTAACAGTGGAGGAGCTCTTCTTAATTCTGAAGGAAAGGTTATCGCTATTAACTTTGCAAAGACCAGCAGTGATGGTGTAGAAGGTATGGCTTATTCAATTCCTGTCTCTAATGTTAAGGATATTATTGATTCATTAATGACTAAGCAGACAAGAAACAAGGTTTCATCAGATAAGGCAGCATACCTTGGAATTGCAGCAGTAGATATTACAAGTAATTATGCATCATATTATGGATATCCTGTAGGTATTCTTATAAGAACTGTAGCTGATGATTCAGCAGCAGACAAGGCAGGATTAGAGACATATGACATAATTGTCGGATTTGATGACCAGACAGTTACTACTATGTCAGGACTTACTAACATGCTTCAGTATTATGAGGCAGGTGAAAAAGTAACTATAGATTATTATCATATGGAAGGAAGCGAGTATGTTCTTAAGAGCACGGAGGTAACGCTTGGTTCTAAGAAGGCATCTTAAGGATATATTCCAAGTAGATATTTATGGATAATACCAATGAGAATATGACAGAAGATAAGGATATTAATAAGAATAACAACGGGAATTCCGATGATTATGAGAAGATATGTTTTGTGTGCAGAAGACCAGAATCAAGAGCTGGTAAGATGATTGTTATGCCTAACAATATATACATCTGTCAGGATTGTATGCAAAGAACATTCGATTCAATTAACAGCAGCGGAATTAATTATGAAGATATGATGAAGATGTCAAACATGCCTGGAATGGGCATGTTTGGCAATTTTGGTGTTATGGATTCAGACCCGGTTCCAGAAAAGCAGAAGCTTAAGAAAAAGAAAGAGAATAAGAAGGAGTTACCAGCGCTTGACGTTTCTAAGCTGCCTGCACCACATGAGATTAAGAGAAAGTTAGATGAGTATGTTATAGGTCAGGACTATGCTAAGAAGGTAATGTCGGTGGCTGTATATAATCATTATAAAAGAGTTTCAGCAGATGCTAAGATTCTGGGTGACGTTGAGATTGAGAAGTCTAATATGCTTATGATTGGACCTACAGGAAGTGGTAAGACATATCTTGTTAAGACGCTTGCAAGGATATTACAGGTGCCACTTGCTATTACAGATGCAACAACACTTACAGAGGCAGGATATATCGGAGATGATATAGAGTCAGTTGTTTCTAAGCTTTTACTGGCAGCAGACAATGATGTAGAGAAAGCTGAACATGGAATTATATTTATTGATGAGATAGACAAGATTGCTAAGAAGAAAGAGACCAGAAGCAGAGATGTAAGTGGCGAGTCTGTACAGCAGGGGATGTTAAAGCTGTTAGAAGGCAGTGAGATTGAAGTTCCTGTTGGTGCGACAAGTAAGAATGCAATGGTTCCACAGGTAACTGTTAACACGAAGGATATTCTGTTTATATGTGGTGGTGCATTTCCGGATCTTGAGGATATTATCAAGACAAGGCTTAATAAGTCATCCTCAATGGGATTTAATGCTGACCTTAAAGATAAATATGATGATGAGAAGAACATCATGTCTTATGTGACGGTTGATGATCTTAGAGAATACGGAATGATTCCAGAATTTTTAGGAAGACTGCCTATCATATATTCACTTGACAGACTGGATGAGGATATGCTTGTCAATATTCTGAAAGAGCCTAAGAATGCTATTCTTAAGCAGTATCAGAAGCTGTTAGAGCTTGATGAGGTGAAGCTTGAGTTTACAGATGATGCATTAAGAAGCATAGCAAGAAAGGCAATGGAAAAAGATACAGGTGCAAGAGCACTCCGTTCTATTATTGAGGATTTTATGCTTGATATAATGTATGAGATACCGAAAGACAGCAATATAGGTTCAGTTACAATAACAGAAGATGTTGTTGAAAAGAAAGGTGCTCCGGTAATAACTATGAGAGCATAATAGTTATATCAGAATAATACAATACATTTCTGAATACATATAGCATGTACAGTGATTGCTTTATGTTAAGGAGATGTTATGGCATGTGATTTTGATATAACCAAAGAGAATATATATGATTACATAATAGAAGATACCCCAGGGGCTGATGAAGCTATTAAGGCATTGTCAGGGATATGTTCGCAGAGAGCTGATTCGCAATGGATTATAGCTCATGGAGAACTGCCTGATAACCGCCAGCTTAATATAAGCTCTCTGGGGTATTTTACTATTCCAAAGTTATATGGACTCATGGAAGGCGATGCGGATATAAGTGCACTTGATGAAATAGGTGCTTTACGGGTACTTGGACAGGATAATCTGCAGGCAGACGGGAGTAATGTTCTCATAGGGTATGTGGATACCGGAATAGATTATCTTAATGATGTTTTCAAGGACAGACTTGGAAATACAAGAATTCAGGCTATATGGGATCAGACAGATAAAACAGGTACTGATGTTGCAAATACATATGCACATTTTGGCAGAGTATATGAAAAGGATGAAATAGACAGGGCAATAGAGGCTGACAATAACGGAGAAAATCCATATTCTTATGTTGCACAAAGAGACACGTCAGGACATGGAACGCTGCTGGCTTCAATATCAGCAGGTTCATATACAGACGGATATGTTGGCGTTGCACCAGGAGCAGAACTTTTAGTGGTTAAATTAAAACAAAGTAAACAGTATCTGAGAGATTTTTTTCTGATAAAGGATGACGTTCCAGCTTTTGAGGAAAGTGATATTATGCTGGCTTTAAGATTTCTTGAAGATTACGCTATACGACTTGGAAAACCATTGATAATAATATTTGGTCTGGGAAGTGCTAATGGTTCAAGAACAGGCGCATCTCCTCTGGCAGAAATGATGGAGAATCTTACTAAAAAACCCAATATATCAGTTATAACATGTATGGGCAATGAAGCTAATAATAAATGTCATTATAAAGGGACAGTAATGTCAGCCCTGGTACCTGATGTTATGGAAATTAATGTTGATGGAACAGGAAAGGGTTTTACGATGGAAATATGGGCGGATAGTCTTGATATATTATCCGTGTCGATTGAATCACCGTCAGGGGAATATGTTCCAAGAATACCTGCAAGAATGGGTGCAAGTATGGAGTATACATTTCTTTATGAGGGAAGTACGGTTACGGTAGATTATCAGATAACTGAAAATGTGGCTGGAATGGAGGTTATATTCGTAAGACTTAAGACACCAGTTGAGGGTACATGGAAATTCTATATATATAGTCTTACTAATATAAGAGGAAGTTATAATGCATGGCTTCCATTAAAGCAGTTTTCCGGACAGGATATATATTTTTTAAAATCCGACCCGGATACAACTCTTACAGTTCCAGCGGCAGCTGACGGTGTTATAAGTGTAGGGGCATATAATCATTATACAGGGGCTGCTTATTATGAAAGTGGGCGTGGATATAGCGCTGACGGCAGGATTAAACCTGATTTTGTTGCACCGGGTGTGGGTGTGTATGGAATTGCTCCATCTGGAGGCGTTAAGGTTACTGGAACAAGCTATGCAGCGGCTTATGCCGGGGGCTGTGTTGCACTTTTATATTCATATCAGGTAAATGTAAAGAATAGTCAGATGATTAATCATAACGATATTAAAGCACAGCTTATAAGAGGTGCAGTACGCTCAGAATATATGGTATATCCTAACCCTGTAGCTGGTTATGGAAAACTGAATATATATACAACATTTAACATGATGAGAATATCTTAGGTTGAAATCACTGGTGTTATATGCTAAATTGTTCATACATGACGAAAAGAGGAGATAGAGAAGTATGAAATATAAGGCATTGGCACTGGATTTGGACGGAACATTAACTAATAGAGAGAAGAAAGTTCCAGCGGGCAACAAAGAAGCGATTGCGAAAGCAATAGATGCAGGCGCTAAGGTTATTCTTGCATCAGGAAGACCGCTTTTTGGAATAACACCAATAGCCAGAGAGCTTGAGCTTGACAAGAAAGGCGGTTATATACTGGCATATAATGGCGGCTGTATAGTTGACTGCAAGACGGGAAAGCAGATGTCTGCGACAATAATGCCACAGGACTGTATAGCAGATATATGCAGTCTTGCAAGAGCCAACGGTGTGTATGCTCTGACATATGCTGATACGCAGATAGCTGCTGAGAGTGATTCTGATGAATATGTAAAGAAAGAAGCAATATGCAACAGCACTACAATCAAGAAAGTAGATGATTTGCGCAAATTTGTGGATTATCCTGTAGAGAAATTTCTCGTTGTAGGAGAGCATGAAAAGCTTCTTCCTGTGCAGAAAGCCTTGTTAGATAAGCATGAGGGAGTAATCAATGCATTTTTTTCAGAGAGCTATTTCTTAGAGGTAGTACCTGCAGGAGTTGCAAAGGATGCATCTTTGGATAAGCTGCTCACACTGCTTGATATAACAAGTGAAGAACTCGTTGCATGCGGTGATGGAATGAATGATATTCCAATGTTAAAGTATGCAGGTCTTGCAGCAGTTATGGAGAATGCATATCCTGAAGTTAAAAAATATGCAGATGTCAATGCACCATCTAACGATGACTGTGGTGTGGCATATGTTATAGATAATTATATATTACAATAA
>ENA-ORUB01004561-ORUB01004561.1-human-gut-metagenome-genome-assembly--contig:-NODE-4561-length-10557-cov-48.599219_pt1 | contig 10557 bp, 10 predicted proteins | sample MGYA00241918_ERZ509200 | MGnify/ENA primary metagenome ERZ509200 (study PRJEB26280, sample SAMEA2338853) | human gut metagenome | biome: human gut; feature: human-associated habitat; material: faeces... | reverse complement strand
AGGAAAAGACCGTAGTGTCGTATGTGCGCGGAGTGAAATACCTCGGCTACTCCTTCTATGTGATGAAAGGCAAATGCCAACTCACGGTGCATCCCAAGTCCAAGGACAAGATGAAGTCAAAATTGAAAGAACTGACAAGTCGCAGCAACGGATGGGGATATGCCAAGAGAAAGCAAAAGCTGAAAGAATACATAAGAGGTTGGGTTGGCTATTATCACCTTGCCAATATGAAGCGTCTCTTGCTTGTAACAGACGAATGGCTAAGGCGTAGAATCCGCATGTGTATATGGAAAGCTTGGAAGAAAGCCAAGACAAAAGTGGCAAACCTCATCATATGTGGTATCAATAAATATCAAGCATACGAATGGGGTAATACTCGCAAGGGCTATTGGCGAATAGCTGACAGCCCTATTCTAAAAAGGGCGATAGATAACAATAAACTACGCTCCGCAGGGTATGCTACTTTAATAGGGTCGTATCTCGAATGGCACCCAAAATAGGAACCGCCGTATGCGGAACCGCATGTACGGTGGTGTGAGAGGTCGGAAAACGAAAGTAGGAAGAAAACTACTTCGTTTTCCTCCTACTCGATTTAGAGGCAATTGTATCAGGTGTATCTGCCATCTCTGATTTTCCCATCCATTATCGGCTTGCGGTAATTGGTGGTGAGGAGGGACTGGTAGATGATGCCAACGCCAAAATACTGGCAGCCCTATAAGCTGCAAAAAAGAATAAAAAGAGGGATTTTGTAAAATGAACCAAAATGAACCATTTTTCCTGAATCTTTACATGAGAGATACAGAAAAACCGAAAACTTTCGTTCAATCAACGACTTAGGAAATTATGTACGAAAAGAATAGTAAAATAATGTTGATTTTCGTAGAATGATATTAATTTTTTAACACGCATAATTTGCTAGTTTCCAACAATTTTCGTATTTTTGCAAGGAGGTTCTGTGTCTCTTATATCGAGAGACAGATGAACGTCATCAAAAAACGAACTTGATTCGCATGATGAAAGAGACAAATATACAATCACAGGTTACGTCCACTATTGCAGGGGACGACGGCGAAGCCATGGCAAAAAGTGAAGGATATGTAGCTGAAAATGGTTTTGTAGCAACAGATCCGACGCACTTTGGAAAGCCGTATCATGATAAACAGTCGAGGTAAACGTGTTGTCCGTGAGGCTGTTTTCTTACCACCTTTGTCTTTGTGAGAGTTGAGGACAAAAATCTTAATGAAATCCGCTTCCGCTCCGATGCCTATAAGATGCTTTCGGAACCAGGCAAAAGTGCCCCATATGCTATCCCTGATACCAAATTCGACAATTTCAGCGAGCGAGAGTTTGAAGAGAAGGTCTCTCCTATCCTGGGTCACAGTGTTCACTTCTGCCAAGACAACGAGTCAATGAGTAGCTATGGCGTAATGCGAAGCTTGCACTTCCAGTGCCCACCTTACACACAAAGCAATTTGGTACGCTGCGTAAAAGGTAGAGTCCTCGATGATACCCTTGGTATCGATTGGAAAATCCCAACAGAACATGCCAATCTCTCAGAGAAAGATACGAAGCATGCAATGCTGAAGGATTTCGATTCACCATTTGACATCAATATGAATCTGCACAGAATAGAATGATGAATGAATATGAAGAAATTAAGCAGCTGAGAACAGAGAGTGCAAAGTATGATGTTTCTAACTATTTTAAGTTGAAATTTGATGGCATATTAACAAGATATCAGAAATATCTTGTTTTTAAGATTTTTGCTTATGCCAATAGTTTCAAGGTAACTTCTGTAGATTTAAAGTCTTTTTTCTTAGATTTTAGTCTGCCAGTTCCATTAAATATGGACTTTGATAAGATTGCTTATGAAATCAACAGGCATGAATATGTAAAAATCCAAGATAAGACAGGCAAAGAGATAAGTCCAACTGAATATGAATTGGAGCAATGCTTACCTTCGTTTCATCTAAATAGGCTTTATCAGTCAATGGACAAAACTTTTGTTTGTTTTGATACCTACATAAAAGAAGGTAGTTTGGATGATGAAGGAGTCGAACTGCTGATACGATTGCAAAAATCTTTGATTAGCTACAATGTATGGATACCACAATACCTTTACAATTTTATTTGCAGCAAAGCTAATGAGGAGATAACATTTATGAAAGGTATGGTATTAGTAGGTAGTACCGCTTCAATAATGCTCCATTCTATATCAAAGTTGATTTGTATAGGAAAGGAGAGTTATAGATAGCCCACCCTAGGTGTCCCATCCCGCAAAACATGGCGGAGACCTTAGATGGTCCGCCAACCTTATTGTGCTATGGTACTGTGCACATCAAGTAGGTTACATCTTTTCTTCAAGAAACGGGTTCCTGCCACCAATAAAGGGGAACGGAAAGTTGTTGTAAAGATTTCGGTATGTGTTAGGTAACAATCGATAATTATATTTCATATGAAAGAGAATATACGTGAAATCTTAGGCTTGCCAATCACGACATTATATGATTATTGGACTCATTATTGGAGAAGCTTAATTTCTCAGCTTCAGTCTAAATCTAACATAGATGTTGCACTCGACAGTCCTAGATATGTACTTGAAGATATCATTTTGGAAATAAAGGGTAATAGGTTGAAAAACCAAGATAATGCCAAATACTTTCTCTTTCGTTTATCAGAATTTGACAAAAATGATAGGGCATTTACAGGCTTATGTCATCCAATAATTTCTACTATCTTAGCTTCTCAGCTATCAGAACAAAGTTGTGAAATCGTATTGAATTTATGTAATAAAGCATTAGATATATTAGATAATAGTAGTTATCATGATTCTTTATTAGAAGAATTGGCGCGAATTTTGAATTCTGATACAGGCTTAACTAGTGAAAACAAGTCTTCTTTGATATATGTAACAAAGTTGATAGTATCTGAATTTATAGCTAAAGGTTATGAATTGGAAGATATAGATTCTTTGCCTATAGCTGTTCCAAATGTATTTCTTGGACGTGGGGGAACAGTACTGCATGTGCCAAATGAATATAAAGGTATGAATATAAATGATTTCGAATCTGAAGAATTGTATCATGAAGCTGTTTCTGATTATATTCAACACCGTTCCATAAAGGAAAAACTTGAAAGTTTATATGAACACTTTCATCGTACGGAGGAAGATGCTATCGCATTGATGAGATTAAGTAATATTAAAGGTGATATTAATGTACAGATTGGTGATGTTTGTATCTATTCACCACGTTCAAGGAAATATATCTCAGACAAAGACAGTCTATCAAAGATTGAAGAAGTAGATCCTGAATATAAATATTTAAATGCAGCAGTGCCGATTAAGCATTTAGCATTTAATTCTTCCAAGAATAGATCTAAGGAGAAATTACTAAAAATCTTGGATTTTATCAATTTGGGATTGAACAAGAAAAATCCTGTTGGTATCATGCAAAATGAGTTTGTGTTGATTAAAGAAGGAAAAGAGATAGGACAGTCCACATGTATGGAGGGTAATGATCCTCGATATGCTGATCGTCAGCCGGAATTTTCCTATTTAGAATCATTTGATGCAGAACAATCTAAAGCAGATTTGGAATGGATAGCAAGTCATTTTGTAAGTTTTGATATGAATAAGAATATTCAAATTCAAAATTCCATGCATTGGCTTTATAAGGCAAATCAGTCTGAAAAAAATGAAGATATTTTATTATTTAGTTGGTTTTCTTTAGAGAGTCTTTTGAAAATTGATGATGCTTCAAGACAGATGATTGTCATAAAGGGTAAAAACTTAAAAGGAGTTCTATCTGTAATTCAAGAAATAGTATGTTACATTATGCTCAAACATACATTTCATAATAAGATATGGGATGTTTATGAAAAGCAAATCTATTTTTATAAGAATCATGACAATTATTATGATGTACCAGAAAATATAGCTCATTCAGCTGCTATTGATTTGGAGGAAGGCGAAAAATATAGAATAAAGGATTTCTTTGAACATTTGAATGTTTTACTGCATTCCCTTAATGATGAAATAGAAAAAGATAAGCTCAAAGAGGTATATGAATTTTATAGTGGGATAGGTTCAATTAATAAATATTTCGACAGTTTGAAAAATGATTTATTGATGATTTATCGACTTCGCAATTTGATGGTTCATAATGCTATGATTCAGTCTATAGGATTAGACAATTATGCAAAGAAAATAAATTATATAGCATGTGTTGTATTGCGGCATTTTTTGACGTATTTCAAAAATCATCCAGAATCTTCTATTTTTGACTTTATGGTTGAAACTGTAGCTTCAGGAAAGGTTTTTATGGATAATTATGAATATGAATTGAAAAAGAATTTTGGTAAACCTTAAAACTATGTGTTAAAGTAGTTTTAAGAGCATAATAATATACGGCAGGTGAATATCCTGGACTTATTTATTAAGCAGCTTTTCGGCTTTCATTATGGAACCTGTCTTTTTACAATAGAAAGATTGAAAAATGACAACACAAATCATAATCATGGCTGGCGGCGTAGGCAGCCGCTTCTGGCCAATGTCAACCCCCGATTACCCAAAGCAGTTCATAGATGTGATGGGAGTCGGCCGTTCCCTCATTCAATTGACAGTAGATAGATTGAAGCCAATCTGTCCTGTTGAGAACATGTGGGTAGTGACAAACGAGAAATACATTCGCATTGTCAGGGAGCAAATCCCTGACATTCCAGTAGATAACATATTAGCAGAGCCAGAGGCTCGCAATACCGCTCCATGTATCGCTTATGCCTGCTGGAAGATCCAGAAGCAGCATCCTGATGCCAACATCGTGGTGACACCATCCGATGCCCTCGTCATCAATACCTCGGAGTATCAGCGAGTGCTCAGCAAGGCATTGAGCTATACATCCGATAAGAACGCCATCGTTACTATCGGAATTAAGCCAAGCCGCCCGGAAACAGGCTATGGCTATATAGCCTCAGCAGAGCCAACATCCGTAGATGAAATCTACAAGGTAGAGGCTTTCAAGGAAAAGCCAGACCTGGAGACAGCCGAGCAATACCTTGCCGCTGGCAATTACTATTGGAATGCTGGAATCTTTGTATGGAACATTGATACCATTAGCAAGGCAATCCGTACCTTCCAGCCTCAGCTTGCCAGCATCATGGACGAGATGGCACCTTCTTTCTATACCGAACAGGAGAAAGAGGTAGTCGGCAAACTCTTCCCAACCTGCGAGAAGATAAGCATTGACTATGCCGTGATGGAGAAGTCTAAGGAAATCTATACCTTGCCAGCCGAGTTTGGTTGGAGCGACTTAGGCAGCTGGGGCAGTCTCCGAACCTTGCTTCCACAGGATGAGGCTGGCAATGCCAAGGTAGGCAAGGACATCCGCTTGTATGAATGCAAGAACTGCGTGGTTCATGCAGCCGATGAAAGCAAGGTGGTAGTTCAAGGCTTGGATAGCTATATCGTAGCAGAGAAGAATGGACAACTGCTTGTTTGCTCTTTGAAAGAGGAGCAGAAAATTAAGGAATTTGGAAAGTAAAACAGATATACTATGACAAAATGAAAAGTTCTAATGCTAAATAGTTGCTATCTTTGTGATGTGTTTCGCAGGATCAAGAAAACGGCAAAGGACAAGTTGGTAGACTTACTGGCTCATAGATGGATGCTGGCAACAGTTACTGCTTGGGCATAAATTCAAATGTTTTTTCTTAAAAGATAATAAAAAAGCATTCATTTTATGGCTTAACGTACCTAAAGTGACCGCTAACAAATATAAAATAGATTAATTACATGTCTTCTGATAATATTAATAATAAACGTATCGCTAAGAATACAATTGCCTTATATATAAGAATGTTAGTAATAATGGCAATAAACTTTTATATGGCTCGTGTAGTCTTGGATGTATTAGGAGTTACAGATTATGGTATATATAACTTAGTTGGTACCATTGTTGTTATTTTTTCTTTTTTAAAATCTTCCTTAAGTGAAGCAACTCAGCGCTTCTTGAATTATGAAATGGGAAAAAATAAAGGGGCTCATTTGCAAGAAGTTTTTAGTGCTTGTTTTAGTTGCTATTTGATTTTTTCAATTATAGTTTTAATATTAGGATGCATCTTTTGGATTTTTTTCAGCAGGAGTCTGAATATACCTTCAATTCGTTATAATGCAGCTTCATTTGCATTTTATGTGTCGCTTTTGTCGTTTGTTTTTAGTATTTTGCAAGTACCATATAATGCTTCGATAATAGCAACCGAGAAGATGGCGTTTTTTGCTAAAATTGGAATTTTAGAAGCATTCCTTAAGCTAATGCTCACTTTTGGAGTTTCATATTTCTTAATGGATAAATTGAAACTCTACTCTGTGTTGATGTGTTTTAATGCTTTCTTCATTTATGTTGTATATTATTTATATTGTGAGAAAAAGATAACTTTTTGTTATTTTACTGTTAAAAATAAAATTAGTAATTTCCGTAGTATCTTATCTTTTACAGGATGGAATATGATAGGAAGTTTGGCTGGTGTTTTGTCGGAATCCGGTATAGGATTGATATTTAATGCATTTGGTGGTGTGGTTTTAAATACAGCATTAGGACTTTCGAATCAAATCAATAATGCATTATCAGGTTTTGCTAGTGGATATCAAACTGCGTTTAAACCTCAGTTAGTTAAGTCATATGCTGCTAATGAGATGAGTGGCTTTTATTCTTTATTATGCAGATCATCTAAATTCTCTTATTTTCTGTTCTTTATGCTTGCAGTTCCTATAGTATTCTATATGGACTATTTACTTTCATTGTGGCTTGTAACTGTACCGAATTATGCAGTTGATTTCTGTAGAATTATTTTAATTGGAACTTTAATAGATGCAACTTCTGGAGTTTTTTATTCAAGTATAGGAGCAACTGGGAAAATACGAAATTATCAGTTGTCAATATCTAGTGTTTTTCTTTTACATTTTGTTGTGACGTTTTTGTTTCTTTATATAGGAGTTCCTTTTGTGTGGGTCTTCTTTTCAAGACTCTTGACGCGTGGATTGATAAATTTTATCATAGGCTTATATTTTATAAATAAGAATACTCGTATGCCGATTGTTTTTTATATAACAAAAACTTTGGTTCCAATAATGCGAGTGACTGTGTTACCTATCTGTTTTATTGTTGTATATAGTATGTTAGTTAAAACTACATTTTTAACAATGGGATTTTGTATAGTTATATTTGAATTGATTTCTGTAATTTCAATCCTTTATATGGGTGTGTCTAATTCTGAGAGAGCGAAGTTACTTGGTATTGTAAAACAATTAAAACTACAGAGATGACAATTTTAGTTTGTTTAGTATTAAATTTTTTATTATATTTCTTTGCTTCAAATAGATATGGACGTAAAGGAAAAATGTCTTTGACATATACACTTTCTGTCTATTATGCTTTTGTAGCATTCATGGGAATAGTGATTTGTTCTACGGGTATTTATGAAGCTGTTTTATCAATCAATTATAATAAAGAAATTGATTTTTCTCCATATATATATTGCTTTGTTTCTATAATGGTTTTAATATATCCATTTAGAAATGTTACTTATAAGACGATAAAATGGGATGAAATACCATATAATAATACGGTAAAATGGATTTTAAATATTTGGATAATTATTACATCTTTATATATGATGCTTAATTTTTCAAATGCATTAGTTGCTTCACAGATGGGATATGATTCTATGTATGAAGCTTCCGCAGTTGATGGTTCTGCACAGAAGTTATTGTATGGAAATAATTTCTTTCTTATTAAATTTGTTAATTTTAATATTAATTTAATGAATTCTTTTTCGCCGTTTGTAATGTGTTATTCTTTGTATGGATTAATATCTAAAAAAATATCACAATCAAGGGCATTCTTATTATTAGGATTAATATTCTTTAGTAAGTTCTTTTCCGCATTGGCAATAGGTTCGAGAGGAAATTTGTTCTTTGTATTTTGGTCATTTGCATTCTATATTATAATTTTTTACCCTCATCTGAATTTCACCTTAAAAAGGAAGTTTAAGAAGATAGGAGTTGTAAGTTTTTCTATTGTTGCATTTTATTCAGTTCTTATATCAATAGCGCGACTAGCTCATTCAGATTCAGAGACTCCTTTGACAGGTATAGCTAGATATTTTGGTGAATGTTTTCCTAATCTAGGATTGCAATTTTGGAACCAAGTAACGATGCATCCCTATGGAACAAGATTATTCCCTTATATTTTTGGTATAGAATATAATGCAGAATCAGTACAAGATGGATATGCCTTTTGGAAAACATTTACAGGTGTTCCTGTTTTAATTTTTAAAACAATCTTTGGTGATTTGTATATAGAGTTTGGATTACCAATAGCTTTGGCAATTATTTTAATTATTGCTTTAATTTTCTATTTCTTTATAGGAAGAGGAAAAATCCATTTTTGGAAACTTGCATTAATCTATTGGTACTTTGATTTGATAATACAAGGTATATTTGGATTTAACAAAGATGGTTGGTCAAATTTCATTGTACTCATAGCCATATTAATTGTTTCTTTTATAGTAAAAATATATACACAAAAAAAGCAAATATGAAGATTTTATTTATAGCACCAAGCTACTTGGGACTTTATAAGCCTATATATGAAGAGCTTTGTAATCAAGGACATGAGGTAACATGTTTAATACAAGAAGATTTCAAATCCGATCCATTTTTAAAAATGAGTTTTTTCTTGTTTCGACTTATAAATTTGCTTAAGTGGAAAATTAAGAGAATTCCATTAAAGTATTGGATTAGTCAATGTAAAAACAAAGAATTAGACCAGAAGTTTGATGTTCTTTTTGTAATTCAAGGAACAACGTTTGATCCATATCTTTTGACTTTTTTGAAAAAAAGAAATCCTAATTTAAAATCATCTCTCTATATATGGGATAGTAACAGATGGTATGACTTCTTTCGTAATGCAAAGTATTTTGATAAGGTGTTTTCTTTCGATTTACATGATGTGGAAAAATCAAAGTTACCAAATGTATCTTTTTTGCCATTCTATTGGACGGAAGATTTAGCTGATACTAATATCGACATTAAATATTCAATTTCCTCGATTGGAACTAATCATCATGGTCGTTTAGCTATATACAAACAAGTATATTCTCAACTACAAAAAATGGGGATACCTAATTATATAAAATTGGTTGTAAATTGTTCGCCAACATCTTTTCGAAAGAAGTTAAGATTATTTAAACTGTACCTTTTGCGAAAAAGAGAAACTATAGAGGAATTCAAAGTTATCAGTGGAGAACTTTCTTTTCCTTTCGTAACAAACAAAATGTATTCTTCTGAAGAGTATAATAAGATAATACTACAATCAAAGGCTGTATTAGATACGGATAATCCTACTCAATTTGGTACAACACCAAGGTTGATTTGGGCTTTAGCTGCTAATAAGCATATTTATACAACTAATACCTTTGTTGTAAACTTTCCTTTTTACAATTCTGATTATGTTCATATAATAGATCGAAAGAAACCTGTTTTAGATTTATCTTTACTTGATAAGAACACCTCTGTTTCACCTCGTGATAGTATATTGAATTTAAGAATTGATAATTGGGTTAAAAATTTTATTGAGTAATGGATATTGTTATTTGTGTAGCTTATAAAAATTGCTTTTTCTTGAAGAAAAACGTTCCGTTTATTAATAAGAACCTTAATCCTGAGCATATTTATGTAATAACAAAGTTATCGAACTTTTCTTTGCTAGAGGGAATTGCAGATAATCTAAAGTTATTAGACGAAAATGCGCTGATAGATGGTTTAAGTTATGCGGCTGTTAGAAAAGTTTTGAAATCGCATTTAGGAATCAATCTTGTTGGCTGGTATTTCCAGCAATTTCTCAAAATGGGCTTTGCTCTTACGCCTTTTGCAAAGGAGGAGTATCTTGTTTGGGATGCAGATACAATTCCTCTAAATCATTTGAATTTTAAAGATGTGGGGGGGGCAAAAATATCTCTTTATGCCAAAGACTGAGCATCATGACCCCTATTTTTGTACAATAGATAAATTGTTTAATGCGCCAAAGAAGGCTGACTATTCCTTTATATCTGAGCATATGATTTTCAATGTGAAGATTATGTGTGAACTAATTGCAAAGATTGGACAGGCAATTATAGCGGGATGTCCTAGCGGGGCTTTGTGGTTCGAAAAGTGCATCTATGCTATACAGCCTGGTGTCTTGCAAGGATTTAGCGAGTTTGAGACATACGGAACATATTGTTTGAATTATTATCCTGACATTTTCAGACTTCGTAAGTTTAGAACTTTCAGACGAGGAGGGTTGATCTTTGGTATGATGGCATCTGTAAAAGAAATTGATTCTTTGAAGGATGATTTGGATACTTGCTCTTTCGAGTTATATGATTATCCTGTGTCCATTCATCGTAGATGGTTGCAGAAGGCTTTTTATTGGTATTGTAGAATTAAAAAAAAATTGAGAACAAAACCTTAATTCCGCAACACTATAGTTTAACATTATTTATAAGTGCCTGAGCAAC
>ENA-ORUB01004550-ORUB01004550.1-human-gut-metagenome-genome-assembly--contig:-NODE-4550-length-10575-cov-6.359791_pt1 | contig 10575 bp, 8 predicted proteins | sample MGYA00241918_ERZ509200 | MGnify/ENA primary metagenome ERZ509200 (study PRJEB26280, sample SAMEA2338853) | human gut metagenome | biome: human gut; feature: human-associated habitat; material: faeces... | reverse complement strand
TCGACGCCGTCGGCGTGATCGGCGCGCGGGTCATGGCTAAGGCAATCGTCCGGGCCGTGGAGGCCGCAGACAGCGCCTACGGCTTCCCGGCGGCGCGGGATATGTAAAGTCGGCCCTGCCCCGATACCGTAGAGGTGGATTCCATATCTGCCCGGGCACCGTGCCGTTGCCGCAGGTCGGCGTCAAAACAGCATTGCGCCCGCCCCAAAATCGCGGTATAATAGTGCCAGAATCACAACAGGGGAGAACCACCACACGCTATGCCAAAATTGGACGAACAAATCAAAACGCTGGCGGGCTACTTTGCGGCGGACTGTGAGCCGGACGGCAAGCTGACGCTGCAATTGGAGGTCGAGCACTTCCTCACCCGGTCCGACGGCCAGCCCCCGGCCTTCGCCGATGTGCAGGCCGCGCTGCGCGATTTGCAGCAGCAGACAGACGCGCCGATCATCACCGATGGCGAATATTTCGGCTACAGCGGCCCGGCGCTGACGGCCACGCTGGGGCCCGTGTGCCAGCTGCGCATCAGCCTGGCCCCGCTGCGCGACGTGCAGGACATCATGGATCTGTACAACCGCTTCTATTTGCAGCTGGGGTTGGCGCTGGCTGCCCACGGGCTGCGCGCCTGGACGGCGGGCTGCCACCCGACCTGCCATGCCGAGGACCTGCCCCTGGTGCCCCGCACCCGGGACGAGGCCATGGACGCCTACCTGCGGGAAAAGGGGGCCTGCAGCGTGCAGATGATGCGCGCCACGGCGGCGACGCAGGTGTCCATTGACTATCAGGATGAGACCGATTTTGTCCGCAAAATGCGCGCGGCCAGCCTGCTGACGCCGTTCTTTGCGCTGCTCAGCGACAACGCCCCGGTCTATCAGGCCAGCCGCAACAGCAGCTATTGCATCCGCACGCGGCTCTGGCAGGATGTGGACCGTGACCGCTGCGGCGTCACGCCGCACCTGATGGACGCGGATTTCGGCTACGCCCGCTACGCGGAGAACGTGCTGACCAAGCCCCAAATCACTGCGCTGCGGCTGGGCCGCGTCAGGACCGCGGGCGGCAGGACAGCGCCGGAGCTTTACACCGGGCATATCAGTCGTCAGGAAACCGCGCAGATTTTGTCCAATTTCTTTTACGATGTACGTCTCAAATCCCGCATTGAGCTGCGCGCCGCGGACAGTATGCCGCCGCGGTACACCGCCGCGTATGTGCAGCTGGTCAAGTCGGTGTTCGGTAGCCCGGCAGCGCTGCAAAATGTGCTGCGCCACTACGCGGGCGCGACGACGCTGGACATCACGTCGGCGAAGCTGGCCGTCTGCAAGGACGGTTACAATGCGCTGGCCTATGGCCGCCCCATCAGCGGCGAGCTGGCCTGGCTGCTGATGCAGGCCCGCAGCCGCACGCCCTCGCAGGAGGAACGCGCACTGCTCGACCCGTTCATGCAGCTGCTGACGACCCGCAAAACCATCCGCGAGACGGAAAATTACAACGAATAAACGTGTTTTCTGCGGGCATACTGACCCTGAAAGGGGGCATGTGCCATGCGGGAAACATCCTACCACGCGGTCATTGCCGAGATGACAGTCCGCGCACTGTGGGAGCTGCAAAACCTGCTGGACTGCATCCCCGACGCGCTGTGGGACCGCTGCTACGGCGGCGCACCGCTGTGGCAGCACGTCTACCACACACTGCACGAGCTGGATCAGTGGTTCATCAACCCGCGGGACACCGACTTTGTCGAGCCGCCCATCCACACGCCGCACTTGCAGGAACTGCACATTTACCCGGCAGTGCGTCTTGATAGACAGGCAGTAGATGACTATTTTTATACAATCAAGGCCAAGCTGTCCATCTATCTGACCTCGCTCCACGACGAGGATCTGCTGCAGCGGCCCGACAACTGCGAGTGGACGCGGTTTACACTGATTTTGTCGCAGTATCGGCATTTATACCGCCACATGGGCATGGTGATGGGTTTTATTGAGGCCGAGACCGGCCTCTGCCCGCGCACGCTGGAGGTGGGGGAGGACCCGCCCGCCGCGCCCTACGACCCTTATCAATGAGAGGAACTTTTCAATGAAGTATCGCTGTTTTGCGGCGCTTGCGCTGGCAATGTTGCTGCCCGGCTGCGCCGCCGCGCCCGACCTGACGCCAGTCTGGCAGCGTGACCTGCCCGCCAGCGGCGTACATATAGAGCTTGCCAACGCAGCGCTGCTCTCCGACGCGGACGTCTACTACGCAACAACGCGGGAGGAGCTGTACGCGCTCAATGTGTCGGTTTTGCCCGCCGTCAAAGCCGACGGTCAGCCCGTTGTAACATTTTATGGCGCTGCAGCGCAGGATATTGACCTTGTGTATCTGGAGGACATCGGCGACGTGTACGTCGATTATGACCGCGTCAAGCCGCAGATCAAGCTGGATTACATCCTGACAGAAGGGGACGGGTACGTTTCCTACGAGTTGGACACCGCGTACAATTTTGAGTTCACGGTGACGACGCAGACCGGAGAGGATAAGATTCTGATCGTCAGCGAGAGAAGCGACGTGAAATGAAAATGCCCCGCCCGGGTTGGCCGATCGGGGATTTTTTGTGCGTTAAATGCCTTCCCCTTTGGGGGGAGGTGGCCGAGGCCCCGCCCGAGGTCGGATGAGGGGAAAGTCCGCGCGATTTCCCACATACGGGCAGTCACGGGAACTCAGCCCTCATCAGTCGCCTGCGGCGACAGTTTCCCCCCCCCGATGGGGAAGCCTTTGCGGTCGTTGCCGCCCACAGCCTCACTTCCTCTCCGGCAAATCCACCGTCGTCGTCGGGAAGGCAAACTCGCAGCCTTCCTCCTGCATCAAATCCAAAATTTGCAGATTCAGCGTGTTTTTTACCTGCATAAAATCCCGCAGATTGACTTTGGTGATGTACACCCGGCACGCCAGATCAATGCTGTAGTCGTTGAATTTATCCAGCGCAATCGTCACGCCGTCGGGCTGCACGTCGGGCTTGGCTTGCAGCATGGCGGTCAGATCGGCGGTCAGCTGTTCGATTTTTTCGCGCGGGGTGTCGTAGGTCAGACCAATCGTAAACTTCCACAGGCGGCTCTGGCGGCGGTCATAGTTCTGGATGTACTCCGCTGTGATTTTGGAATTTTCTATCGTGATAGCGACGTTATCCGGGCTGCGGATGCGGGTGGAACGGAAGGAAATGTCCTCAACGGTGCCCTCGCAGTCGCCCAGCACGATGTAATCCCCGATGCCGAAGGGCCGCTCCAACACCAGCGTGATGCCCGCAATCAGGCTGTTCAGTGTGGACTGCGCGGCCAGCGAGACCGCCAGTCCGGCGACACCCGCGCCGGTCAGCAGGCCGGAGACCGGCACGCCGAGGCGGTCCAGCATGGCGATACCCGCAAACAGGCCGACCAGCGCATGAAAGATGTTCTCAAAAAAGTGTCCCATCGTCTGATTTGTTTCTAAATCCAGATGGTTCTGGGCGCTGCGCAGCAAAAGCCGGGTGACCGGGGCCGCACGCCAGCAGCCGAGCGAGATATAGAAGATGACCAGCAGGTCGGCAGCCAGATTCAGGTATTGCAAAAAAACGGCGTCGCGCACCAGCTCAAACGGCAGCGACTTGACGGCAGCCGCGCCCAGCAGTACCCGAAAAAGGCCAGCCACCGGCGTAAGGAAACTGTCCAACAAGATGTAAAGCCACGATGCCATGTGACTTTTTGCACGGTCCAGAAAACGCCGGGCGGCGAGCTTGTACACCTCGGGTGCACCGGCAGCCGCCAGTGTCAGCAGCGCCGCAGGCAGAAACGAGAGAAAATCGTGGGTGAGTTCTTCCATGGTGAGTACCTCAGTTTATGGTTGTGGAAATTCCTTGGCCCCCTCTGAGAGGGGGCTCCGCCCGCAGGCGGTGGGGGAGAGAACCTGACGCGGCCCGAAATATTTCGGATAGCCGCAAGGTTCTCTCCCTCCGGCCCTGTGGGGCCACCTCCCTCGCAGAGGGAGGCAAGAAGGTGGTGGGCAAGAATTTCCTTAATTATACCACACCCCCTTGCATTTTGTAAAATCTATGCTATAATACTTTCCGGAAAGTCTGTTTCAGGGCGGGGTGTGATTCCCCACCGGCGGTGAGCGGCATGGCCCGCAAGCCCGCGACCAGCTGCAAATGCGGCTGCTGACCCGGTGTGATTCCGGGGCCGACGGTTAAAGTCCGGATGAAAGAAACGGAAAGCTGTTTGCTTTGCTTTTTTGCGCCCTGTCGTATATTTTGCGGCGGGGCGTTTCGTTTTGGCAAGGGCAGGGCAGAGCCTCCCGGGTTCGTGAGCTGACTTTCACAAATTTTTACGGGAGGCATCTTCTCATGCAAAACAAGACTACCAACATCCGCAAGCTCACCGGTACCGCCATGCTCGGCGCTGTCGCCGCCGTACTTATGTACATGGAGTTTCCGATCCCCATCATGCCGTCCTTCATCAAGCTGGACGTGTCCGAGCTGCCCGCGCTGCTGGCCGCCTACGCCTACGGGCCGGTGTCCGGCATCGCCGTGTGCCTGATCAAAAACCTCATCAAGCTGCCCAGCACCAGCACTGCTGCGGTGGGTGAACTGTTCAATTTCGTCATGGGTGCGTTGTTTGTGGGCGTCGCCGGCTTTGTGTACAAGCGCAGCAAGACCCGCCGCAGCGCACTCATCGGCGCAGGGCTGGGCGCACTGGTCATGGCCGTTGTGTCCGTGCCGTACAACTACTTCATCGTCTACCCGGCCTATGTGGTTTTGTATCATCTGCCGCTCGAGGCCATCATCGGTATGTACCAGGCCATCAACCCCAGCGTGGACGGCCTTCTGACCTGCCTGATCACCTTCAACTTCCCGTTTACCCTGTTTAAAGGTCTGCTGGATGCGGCACTCTGCTTCCTGATTTACAAGCCGCTGTCCGGCGTGCTGCACGGGAGAAAGTAAGAAAGGCTTCCCCCGCGCAGGGGGAAGCTGTCACCGAAGGTGACTGATGAGGGCCGGGTTCACGCAACCACTCGTCTATGGGCGGCAAGGAGAACTTTGCCCTCATCCGGCCTCGGGCGGGGCCTCGGCCACCTTCCCCCGATGGGGAAGGCTCTCCTCCAAAACCACGCACGCTGCCGCATCTGCCCCGTTTTTGTGCAAACCGTATGAACTGCACAACGAAATATCGTTGACTTTGCCAAAAACCTGTGGTACACTAACTTCACAACAACAGAATAGCAACTTATCAAGAGCGGCTGAGGGAACAGGCCCGATGAAGCCCGACAACCTGCGTGTATGCGCAAGGTGCCAAGTCCTGCGGGAAACCGAAAGATAAGCGTTACCGCGCGCAGTCTTTCCGGCTGCGCGCTTTTTGTTTCCACGGTTGCGTTTCTGCCGAATATTTTATAGGAGGCTTTCCCCAATGTCCAAAGTTCTTTTCACGTCCGAATCCGTCACCGAGGGGCATCCCGACAAAATCTGTGACCAGATCTCCGATGCCATCCTCGACGCCATCCTGGCGCAGGACCCCGGTGCCCGCGTCGCCTGCGAGACGACCTGCTCCACCGGCCTCGTCCACATCATGGGCGAGATCACGACCAACTGCTATGTTGACATCCCCGGCACGGCGCGCGAGGTCATCCGCTCCATCGGCTATGACCGCGCCAAGTACGGCTTTGACTGCGACACCTGCGGCGTCATCACCAACATCGACGGCCAGAGCCCCGACATTGCGCTGGGCACCAACGACGACGTGGCCGGTGCTGGCGACCAGGGCATGATGTTCGGCTACGCCTGCAACGAGACGCCCGAGCTGATGCCGCTGCCCATCAGCCTGGCCCACAAGCTGGCCAAGCGCCTGACCGAGGTGCGCAAGAACGGCACGCTGGATTACCTGCGCCCGGACGGCAAGAGCCAGGTCACCGTGGAGTACGACGACGGCAAGCCCGTGCGCATCGACGCGGTGGTCATTTCCAGCCAGCACAGCCCCAACATCAGCCAGGAGCAGCTGCATGAGGACATCCGCCGCGAGGTCATTGAGAAGGTCATTCCTGCCGAGCTGCTGGACGAGAACACGAAATACTACATCAACCCCACGGGCCGCTTTGTTGTGGGCGGCCCGCAGGGCGACTCCGGCCTGACGGGCCGCAAGATCATCGTGGACACCTACGGCGGCTATGCCCGCCACGGCGGCGGTGCGTTCAGCGGCAAGGACCCCAGCAAGGTGGACCGTTCCGCCGCGTATGCCGCCCGCTGGGTCGCCAAAAACGTGGTTGCCGCGGGCCTGGCTACCAAGTGCGAGGTCGAGCTGGCCTATGCCATCGGCGTGGCAAAGCCCGTCTCCATCATGGTGGACACCTTTGGTACTGGCACCGTTGCCGACGAGAAGATCGTGCAGGCTGTCGAGAAGGTCTTTGACCTGACCCCCGCCGCCATCATCCGCGACCTTGACCTGCGCAAGCCCATCTACCGCCAGCTGGCCGCCTACGGCCACATGGGCCGCGAGGATCTGGGCGTGAAGTGGGAGAACACCGACCGCATGGACGCCCTGAAGGCCGCCGTGGCGGAGTAAATCAGCAGGAATTTTCCGGTCCCCCGTGCAGCGTATGCGCGGGGAATTTTTGTTTGTGGGGGCGGTGTATGGTTCAGGCCCGCGGCGGCGGGAACGGCCACGGAGGGGTCAAGACCCCTCCCTACGAACCGCCCGTTCACCCCGGCCCGTAGGGAGCGGTCTTGACCGCTCCGGGACGTTGGCGGAGGCAAAAGGCATCCCGGGTTGTGCATCTCCTCCCACACACAAATAAATTTGCCAAATGCCGCGCAATGCGGTATAATACCCTTATCTGTGAAAGTGCGGCGATTTTGCGGGAAGGGGGCGGCTATGGAACAGCAGGAACAACAGCTTATGAAGCTGGAAGGCACCGTCGAGCACGTCATCTACGAGAACGCCGACTCCGGCTACGCGGTGTTCGAGGTGGACGCGGGCGGCACCGATGTGGTCGTCGCCGGCAACGTCGGCGGGGTGGACAACGGCATGAGCGTGACCGTCTACGGCCACATGGTCAACCACCCCAGCTACGGCGAGCAGTTCCGCGCCGAGAGTATCGAAGCGCGCCTGCCCGAGGACCGCACCGCCATTTTAAGCTACCTGTCCAGCGGCGTGCTGCCCTACATCGGGCCGTCCACCGCCAAAAAAATCGTGGCAAAATTCGGCGATGATACGCTGACGGTCATCGCCGAGACCCCGCAGCGGCTCTGCGAGCTCAAGGGCATCACCGAGCAGAAGGCGGCTATCATCTCCAACGAGTTCCGCCGCATGTACGGCGTGCGGGAGGTCGTGGCCTGGTTTGCCCGGTACGGCATGACCGCCCAGCAGGCCGTGACCTGCTACCGCGCGCTTGGGCCGCATACCGTCGAGGCGCTGACCCAGAACCCGTATCTGCTCTGCGGCGAGCCGCTGCAATTAAAGTTCGGTCAGGTGGACACCATCGCGGCGGCGCTGCAATTTGAGACAGGCTGCCGCCTGCGGGTGGCGGCGGGGCTGCTCTACGCGCTGCGGCACAACGCGGGCAACGGCCACACCTGCCTGCCGCGGGATAAATTGCTTGAATCTACGTCAAAATTTCTCCGCCTGCCGCTGGGCGACCTGGAAGCCGCGCTCGACGAGCTGCTCTCCTCCGAGGAGCTGCGCACCCGCACGTTTGACGGCGTCGAGTACATCTACCTGCCCGACCTGCTCTCCGCCGAGGAGGACATTGCCGCGCGGCTCGGCCAGCTTTCGACGTTCCCCACCGAGGCCCCGCCGACGCTGGATGCGGACATCCGCGTGCTGGAAATGGCGCAGGGCTTTGCGTACGCGCCGTTGCAGCGGCAGGCCATACGCCTGGCGCTGTCCAGCCGGGTCATGGTGCTGACCGGCGGCCCCGGCACCGGCAAGACGACCACCGTTAACGCGATTTTGAGCCTGTACGAGGCACTGTATGACCGCGTGGCTCTGTGTGCCCCCACGGGTCGCGCCGCTAAGCGGCTGAGTGAGCTGACAAACCACGCTGCATCGACGATTCACCGCTTGCTTGAGGTGGACTACAGCAGCGGCAGCGTGCGGTTCATCCACAACGAAAAGAACCTTTTAAAATATGACGTCATCATCCTCGACGAGATGAGTATGGTGGACGTCAAGCTGTTTCAGGCGCTGCTGGCTGCGGCGCGGTACCACTGCCGCATCATTATGGTGGGCGACGCCGACCAGCTGCCCAGCGTCGGGCCGGGCAACATTCTGGGCGAGATTTTAAAGGCGGGCGTCGTGCCGACGGTACGTCTTACCGATATTTTCCGCCAGGCGCAGCGCAGTCTGATTGTCCAGAACGCCCACCGCATTGTGGAGGGGCAGATGCCGCAGAAGGGCGGGCCGAAAGACGATTTCTTCCTGATCGAGTCCAACGGCCTTGCCTGCCAGAAGCTGGTCTGCGACCTTGTCAGCACGCGGCTGCCGAAAGCCTACGGCTTTGACCCCGTGCGGGACATTCAGGTACTTTGCCCGACGAAGGTCGGCCCCACCGGCAGCGTTGAGCTGAACAGACGGCTGCAGGATATTCTGAACCCGCCCGCCAAGGGCAAGGGGCAGATCGGCACGGCAGAGAGTGCCAAAATATTACGTCTGGGTGATAAAGTCATGCAGGTCAAGAATGACTACGACATCACGTTTGAGCGTGCCGGGGCCGAGGCCGGTGTCGGCGCGTACAACGGCGATTTGGGCATCATCACGGCGGTGGACGTGGACGCGCGCAGCGTGACGGTCCAGATGGATGACAAAAAGTACACCTACACCGCCGACCAGCTGAACGAGCTGGAGCCCGCCTACGCTGTGACCGTCCACAAGAGCCAGGGCTCGGAGTTCCCCGCGGTGATCCTGCCCGTGGCCGACGTGCCCGCCCGGCTGTGCTACCGCAACCTTTTGTACACCGGCGTGACCCGCGCGCGGAAGCTCTGCGTCCTGACCGGTACCGCCCGCACCGAGCAGACCATGGTCGAGAATGTGCGGCAGAATATGCGGTACAGCGGGCTGCGGTATTTGCTGAAGGACGCGGCGACATCGACAGAGGAGAAGCAGGAACAGCTCTCGGCGACGTGAGCGGCCACGGAGGGGTCAAGACCCCTCCCTACGAACCGCCCGTTCACCCCGGCCTGTAGGGAGCGGTCTTGACCGCTCCGCAGGGGGCTGGGGTTGACGGGAAAGCCACGCACGTAGGGGCATACTGGCGATAGAACGACGATATTTTACCAATGGAGAACCATCCATGAAACAATACGACATCGGAATTGACCTGGGCACGACCTCCATTATCATTGCCACCGAGGAGCAGGGCGTTGTGTTCCGCCAGCCGACCATCGGCGCGGTGGACACGCGGACGAACTCCATCCTTGCGGTGGGGGACGAGGCATTAAAAATGGTGGGCCGCGCACCCGCGCACATTGACTTGGTGCGCCCGCTGCGGGACGGCATCATCCAGGACCACCGCATGACGAACGAGCTGATCGTCCGGTTTGTCAATCAGGTCTGCCGCTCGCGCATCTTCAAGCCGCGCATTGCGGTCTGCGTGCCTGCGGCCATCACCGGCATCGAGGCGGACGCCGTTGTGGAGTCCGTCATGGCGGCGGGCGCCAGGCAGGTCTACCTTGTGGACGAGCCTGTGGCAGCGGCGCTGGGCGCGGGCTTGCAGATCCGCCAGCCCCACGGCTGCATGGTCGTGGACATCGGCGGCGGCTCCACCGACATTGCGGTCATCAGCATGGGCGGGCGGGTCAAGGCCGCCAGCCTGCCTGTGGCGGGCAACGCCTTTGACAGCTGCATTGCCCAGTACGTGCAGGAAAAATACCAGATCGCCATCGGCCCGCTGACCGCCGAGCAACTGAAAAAACAGGTCGCCTGCTGCACCAGGAGCGAGTTTGAGGGCGTTATGGAGGTGCGCGGCCACTCGTGGGAGACGAACCTGCCCGCGCGGCGCATCATCTATACCCGCGACCTGTACGAACCCGTGCAGGAGCTGGCCGCCCGTATTGCCAACGCAGCCCGCAACGTGCTGGAAAGCACCCCGCCCGAGCTGGCGGCGGATGTGTCCGGCACCGGCATTTTGCTGACAGGAGGCGGCTCGCTGCTGCGCGGGCTGGCCGGGTATATCGCGGGCGAGCTGCACACCGATGTGGCCATCGCCCCCGACCCGTTGAACTGCGTGGCCCGCGGCACGGCAATCAGCCTGAGCGAGGGCAAGTATCTGAGCGCCGGGTTCCGGGATGCCACGCCGAAGGTGTGGAATAGAAGGCTGAACCATAGTCACGACCCGTTTACGGGGGAGTGAGGAACCGTTGACTGCGTGGCCGACCCTGGAAGCTTATGCCGACGGGAACGGGCGTGAACCATACGCTGCGCACGTAGGGGCCGGGCACGCCCGGCCCTGCACTTCCCTGCAAACGCCCGATACCGGGAAACCCGCGGGCCGGACATATCCGGCCCCTACTGCGCATTTTTAAATAAAATCTATGGCAACACCGCATAATTCCCGCCTTACGGCTTAAGCACCGCTCCGGCGGCT
>ENA-ORUB01004548-ORUB01004548.1-human-gut-metagenome-genome-assembly--contig:-NODE-4548-length-10581-cov-8.810849_pt1 | contig 10581 bp, 8 predicted proteins | sample MGYA00241918_ERZ509200 | MGnify/ENA primary metagenome ERZ509200 (study PRJEB26280, sample SAMEA2338853) | human gut metagenome | biome: human gut; feature: human-associated habitat; material: faeces... | reverse complement strand
CAATTACGCCATCAGCAGCAAGTGTTGCCACTGCATCATAAGCCCAGCTATCTTGTGGAACATCACTAAATGGGTTACTAGCAGCTCCTGCTACTCCCGTACTCATTAAAACCAAAGCAGATGTTGTAATAGTTAATGTAGATTTGTTAAACATAATAAATTCTCTCCTAAAATATAAAATTTTTATTTAAAATAAAGTTTTTGCCTATAAAAATAATATTAAAAATATTCAATCATTTATCTTTTATTTACTAGAGATTGATAAAATCTCAATCTCTAGTAAATTCATTTATATAATTTATTTTATTATTTATTAACTTTTTTGAAGTGCCATATAAATGCAGCATAATCGCCTTCAATAACAGGGCTTGGCATGCCTGCAAATAATTCTTTACCTTCTTCAGCTATACCACCAACAACTTTATCTGGAACATTAATGCCTACATACATTAATTCATCTCCGCCATAAAGTTTACCAGTACGCATATCTTCATAAATAGCATCAGCATCTAAACCTACAGCACAAATAGTTGCTAAATTATCATTTGGCACTGCTAATGTTCTAAAGAAGCTTACAACTGCTTCTGATTTATCTTTAGCTACAAAGCTCCATGCTGTTTCATTATTTTCAAATGGGCTTTGAATTCTATAGAAATCACCAAATTGGATAAGTTCTCTAACTTCTTTATAAAATGCTACTTGAGCTTTAGTTTGAGCTTTTTCTTCATCAGTTAATTTTGTTAAATCAAGTTCATAACCAAAATTACCACACATTGCAGAAATACCACGAGTAGCAAATGGTGTAATTCTAGCTACCTGATGATTTGGTACTGCTGAAACATGGCAACCCATAGCAACATTAGGATAAACCATAGATGTACCATATTGAATTTTCAAACGTTCAATAGCATCAGTATCATCACTTGTCCAAGTCTGTGGCATGTAGTATAAAATACCTGGGTCAAAACGACCGCCACCACCAGAGCAAGATTCAAATAAAACATTAGGGAAACGACTAGTAATTTCATCCATTACATGATATAAACCAAGCATATAACGATGAGCTACTTCGCGTTGACGTTCTGCTGGTAATACAGCAGAACCAATTTCTGTCATATTACGATTCATATCCCATTTTACATATTCGATATTTGCACTAGCAAGTACATCAGATACAGATTTAATAATATAATCGCAAACTTCTTTACGAGAAAGGTCTAAAATCAACTGACGACGTGCTGTAGAACGTGTACGACCTTCTATATGCAAGCACCAATCAGGATGTGCTTCATATAATTTACTGATAGGACATACCATTTCTGGTTCAAACCATAAACCAAATTTCATGCCCATACCGTTGATTTCATCAACAAGTTTTTTCAAACCGCCACGGATTTTATTTTCATTTACGAACCAATCACCTAAAGAGCGGTCATCATTATTTCTTTCACCAAACCAACCGTCATCTAAAACGAATAATTCAATGCCGAATTCACTAGCTTGTTTAGCAATTTCTTTGATTTTAGTTTCATTGAAATCAAAATATGTTGCTTCCCAGTTATTAATAAGAACAGGACGAGCTTTATCACGCCATACACCACGCATTAAGCGTTTACCATATAAATTCTGATAAGTATGACTCATACCTGTTAAACCTTCGTTAGAGTAAACAAGTACAGCTTCAGGTGCTTGGAATTCTTCTCCAGCTTTTAATAACCATGTGAAATCAAATGGATTGATACCAATTTGCATTCTAGCTTTGCTATACATATCAACTTCTGTATTAGCTAAGAAGTTACCACTATATACTAAACTCATAGCATAAACATCGCCATTTGTTTCAGTAGCATCTTTACGAACAAGAGCCATAAATGGATTTTGCGCATGGCTACTTGCACCACGACGACTTTCTACACATTGTCCACCGATGCGAAGTGGTGTACGAATAATATGACGTTCTCTAGCCCAAGAACCAGAAAGCTGAATCATTTCAAATTTACTATCTTTAAAATCAACGTTTGCACTCAATACACGTTGAATTTTTACATCATCAGCACTTTTATTTATTACTTTAACGCTACGAGCGATAGCATTATATTCTTCAAAAACAGTAAAGGATAATTCTACATCAACATTTTTTACTTTATCAGTTAATGTAATAATTAAAGTTTGAGCTTCTTTATCTGCTTCCACATATGTTGCAGGTAACCCTTCTAATGCAGGTTTGCCATCAACAATTTTATAATCTACATATCTAAAATCTGTAGCACTTGTACCATCAGCAAATTCAAGTTCAATAGCAGGACTACGTAAGTCTGTAGAACCATATCCAGGATATTCTTGTTCTTTAGACTCTAAATGGAAAGCATCTATATTATCTGTATTAGCAACAAAGCTAAACCAATCTTTTCTACGTACAGTATAATCAAGATTTTCAGATTTTAAAGGACGCCCCCAATAAAGATGGAGTAAATGCCCTGTTTCTAAGACTTTCATCAAATAACTTGTTTTAGAAGTTTTTAAATGAAATGTCTTTGTTTCTTGGTTAAATAAAATCATCTTTTATCCTCCTTGAATTAAAAAATTTCTTGCATTAATAACTAAATTAAAAATGCTAAGATTTTTTGCAAAATTCAATACAAATAAATCTGTAAACGTTTTCGCTTTTCTTGCCTAATATTATAATATTTATAAAAAATAAAATCAATGTTTTATGTTTCTAAAAATTGTCTCTATGTTGTTCTTTTTCACTTAATTAAAAATTTTATTTAACTAAATAAATTATGATATAATATACAAACAATAAAACATTTAAAGTGAGTGTGTTTTTATTATGATTTTAACAATAGAAAATTTATGTAAAACTTATGGAGAAAAAGTCTTATTTGAAAATGTAAACTTCAGTCTATCTTCAGGTGATAAAATCGGTATTGTTGGTGTCAACGGAACAGGTAAATCTACTTTTATCAAAGTTATTGCAGGTCTTATCCCTCAAGATAGTGGTAATATCATCGCTGGCAAAAATATAAAAATCGAATATCTATCACAAGATAAAATCTTCAATCCTGAAAATACAATTCTAATGGAAGTATTTCAGGGCAATCAACCTATTATGCAAGCACTTTATGACTACGAAATCACTCTAGCTCAAAGTCAAAAAAATCCTCATGATCATAAATTACAAGAAAAAATCATTAAATTAACTAGTAAAATTGATGAATTAAATGGCTGGCAATTAGAAAGTGATGCTAAAACTATTCTAACTAAATTAGGTATTATGGATTTTTCTACCCAAATAAAAACCTTATCTGGAGGACAACAAAAACGATTAGCTTTAGCTACAGCATTAATTCAACCATGTGATTTATTATTGCTTGACGAACCTACTAACCATTTAGACAGTGAAACTATCGCATGGCTTGAAGAATACCTCCAAAAATTGAAATGTGCTTTAATCATGGTAACACATGATAGATATTTCCTTGATTCTGTTGCTACTAAAATCTTAGAGTTGGATAAAGGCAAATCTTATGTTTATACCGGTAACTATACTCAATTTTTAGAATTAAAAACTGCCAGAGAAGAACGCGAAGAAGCTTCAGAACAAAAACGTCAAAACTTTTTACGCAATGAATTAAAATGGATACGTCGTGGTGCTCAAGCTCGTTCTACTAAACAAAGAGCAAGAATACAACGATTTGAAGAAGTAAAAAATCAAAAAGTAAATATTGATAATAGCAAAATTGAAATGGGACTTGCAGGCTCTCGTCTAGGTCGCACTGTAATTGAATTAGAAAACGTAAATTATACTGTAGATAATAAAACAATCATTAAAGATTTCACTTATACAGTCTTACGAAATGACCGCATAGGTATCTTAGGACCTAATGGTTCTGGTAAAACTACCTTATTAAATATAATAGCTGGCATTTTGCCACCAACAACAGGAAATGTAAATATTGGTCAAACTGTAAAAATTGGATATTTTGCTCAAAAAAATATTGATATGGACGAAAGACTTCGCCCTATTGAATATATCAAAGAAGTTGCACATCACATAACATTGGCTGATGGCACACAACTAAGTGCATCTCAATTAATGGAAAGATTTTTATTCCCAGGTACATTACAATGGACTCCTATCAGTAAATTATCTGGTGGTGAAAAACGTCGTTTATTTCTATTGCGAGTTTTAATGAGTTCTCCTAACGTTTTATTACTAGACGAACCTACAAATGATTTAGATTTACAAACTATGTCTATTTTAGAAGAATTCATTGATAATTTTAATGGTGCTATTATATTTGTATCCCATGACCGCTTTTTCATTGACCGCTTAGCAGATAAAGTCTTTGTTTATCAACAAGATGGCTCTCTTCGTCAATATCCTGGTGGCTATTCTTATTACAAAGGTGTTGAAGAAAAAGAATTAGCTACATTAGAAAAAGGAAAAAATACTGAAACAAAAAATGCCATTTCTGATACAGAAAAAACATCTAAAAATACCACAACTAAAACTGAGCCCGTAAAAAAACTTTCTTTTAAAGAACAAAAAGAATATGCTGAAATTGAAGCCATAATTGCTGAAACAGAAGGAAAACTAAAAGTAGTACAACTTCAAATGAGTCAAAATGCTTCTGATTATGGCAAATTAAATGAACTAACAAAAGAAGAAACTGCTCTTCAAGAAAAATTAGATTATTTAATGGAACGTTGGGCATATTTAGAAGAATTAGCCGAAAATAGCAAATAAATCAAACAAAAAAGCTTTCTATTTAGTACAAACTATAAATAGAAAGCTTTTTTGTTAATTATTAATTTTTTTGTAATTTATTCATGAATTTTTCATTATTTATAATAAATCTTTCATGTATTCCTTTACCAATAACTTTATGCGTATCTTTTGCTTCAACTATAAAAGTTAATTTTCTACCTTCTATTTTATCTAAAGTAGCTGTAGCTGTTACAACATCATCTAAAGCAGTTGGTGCGATATGTGATATATCTAATTTTATACCTACAGTACCTTCTCCTTCTTCCAAATAATCTTTTAAAGCCATACAAGAAGCCTCTTCCATTAACGCCACCATCGCTGGAGTTGCAAAAACTGGCAAGGCTCCACTTTTCATTATTTTCGCTGTATTTTCTTCAACCACTTTAACTTGTGCTTGTCCTTTTATACCTGTTTTTAAAGTTAACATTAATCTCATTCCTATTCATTTAAATATATTTTTTATTTTAACATATATTTAAAATTTATCCATAGAGTTTTTATGCAAATTATTAATTCATAAATATTCAAACTAATTTTACTCTTAAAACAATGTATACAATGTTTTATCTAGATTTTACATTGACTTAACATAACATTACTACTATAATGATAAATATGTTTTTAAATATATTGTTAATATGTTAACTGCATAAAATAACAATATATAATCAGTTTTTATGCAAAAAAAATAAATTTCAAAAAGGAGTCTTTTTAATGAAAAAGTTGCGCATTAATCTAACAGCTCAAATATTTTTAGGGCTAGTATTAGGTGCTATCTTTGGTTATTTTTTACCTGATATCGGGTCACAATTAAAACCATTAGGCGATGCGTTCATTCGCATGATTAAAATGATCGTTGTACCTCTTATTTTTAGTACTTTAATAATTGGTATTGCCGGTACTGGTGATTTCAAAAAACTTGGTCGTTTAGGTGGTAAAGCCATCATTTGGTTTGAAGTCGCTAGTAGTTTAGCTTTAGTTGTTGGTCTTGTAGTCGTAAATGTACTTCAACCTGGTGTTGGCGTTTCTCTTCCTTCCATTGGAGCTTCTGCTGGAGCTAATGCTGCCGCTACTGCAGAATCTTTCAGTATTTCTATGCACTTATTAAATATCATTCCTGCTAACATTGTTGAAGCTTGCGCTAAAAGCGATATGTTACAAATCATCTTCTTTAGCTGTTTCTTCGGTGTAGCTCTTGCTCATATCGGCGAAAAAGGAAAAATTGTTGTTGAATGTTGTCGTGGTATAGCAGAAGCAATGTTCAAAGTTACACATTATGTTATGCTTTTTGCACCAATTGGTATTTTTGCCATGATTTCTTATACTGTTGGTACTTTCGGTTTAGAAATGCTTATTCCTCTTGGAAAATTAGTATTTTCACTTTATTTTGCAATAATCGTCTTCTTAATTATCCTTGCAATTATTGCTTCTATCATCACTAAATTAAACTTCTGGCATATCTTCAAAGTTTTACGTGAACCATTATTATTAGGTTATTCCACTGCAAGTAGTGAAGCTGCTTTACCACTTGCCATGAAATGTTTAGAAAAATTAGGTTTACCAAAACATGTCATCACATTCGTTATGCCAACAGGTTATTCCTTCAACCTTGATGGTTCTACTTTATATAGCTCTTTAGCTGTTATTTTCTTAGCTCAAATGTATGATATTGATTTTGGTCTTACTCAACAAATCATGATGTTACTTACACTTATGATTTCCACTAAAGGTATAGCCGGTGTTCCTGGCGCTTCTATCATCGTAATTGCTGGTACAGCTGCTTCTTTTGGTATTCCAACAGAAGGTATCGCTATTATCTTAGGTGTAGACCGTATCATGGATATGGCTCGTACATTCTGCAATATATTTGGTAACTGTATCGCTACAGTTGTTGTTGGTCTCTGGGAACGTGAAATTTCTCGCGGAGAAATAAAATCTTCTTACCAAAATAATTTTAAAGGTGATACTTTAGCATAATATAAATAAAAAAAGCACTTTAGAAGTAATTTAACTACTTTTAAAGTGCTTTTTTATTGTTTAAATTTTATAACTCTTATTTTATAAATAAAACGCTTCAAAAAATAGCTATAATAAAACAAAAATGCTATAATAAAACATATTGTAAAGGAGGACGTATGGCTACAAAGAAAAAATTTTACGCAGTAAAAAAGGGTTATCAAACAGGAATATTTACTACTTGGGCTGAATGTCAAAAACAGACACAAGGTTTTAAAGGAGCATTATTTAAATCTTTTCCCACAAAAGAAGAAGCTCAAAACTATTTAGAAGATAAACCTTCTAACAATATTTCTGAACAAGATGATGACCGTTATTATATTTATGTAGATGGTTCATATATAAATGGTGAATATAGCTGGGGTATGGCTATTTTTTATAAAGGTGAATTAATAGATACTTTCAACGGGAAAGGCACTTCCATAGATGCTAGTGAACTACATAACGTAGCTGGAGAAATTCAAGGTGCTATGGAAGCTACCAAATGGGCTATTGCTCATGATGAAAAAATTGTAATCTGCCATGATTATATTGGCTTATCAGAATGGGCTTTAGGCAATTGGAAAACAAATAAAGAATTGACCAAAGCATATGCTGAATTTATGAAACCATATTTACATTTAGTAACCTTCAAAAAAGTAGCAGGTCATACAGGAGTATTAGGTAATGAACTTGCTGACAAATTAGCTAAACAAGCTTTAGGTTTATAATAAATTACTTAATAAAAATTAGAGGAGGAATAAAAATTTGACTACTACAGATAATTCATTGACTTTAGGTATAGAATCTAGCTGTGATGAAACTTCTGTTGCTATCTTACGCGGTGGCAGAGAAATACTAGCTAATGTAATTTCTACTCAAATTCCAATTCATCAAAAATTCGGAGGTGTCGTTCCTGAAATCGCCTCTCGTAAACATATTGTTAATATCATGCCTGTTTTAGATGAAGCACTTCATAAAGCAAATGTTACTTTAAAAGATATTGATCGCATTGCTGTAGCGTATGGCCCAGGATTAGTAGGTGCTTTACTTGTAGGCGTATCTGCTGCCAAAACTTTGGCTTTTGCTTTAGATAAACCACTAATTGGCGTAAATCACTTAGAAGGCCATATCTTCGCCAATTTCTTATCCACACCTGAACTTCAACCACCATTTATGGCTCTCGTAGTTTCTGGTGGACATACTTCCCTAGTTCATGTAAAAGACTATAATCATTTTTCCCTAATGGGACAAACTCGCGATGATGCAGCTGGTGAAGCTTTTGATAAAGTAGCTCGTGTAATGGGATTACCTTATCCAGGTGGCCCTCAAATTGATAAATTAGCTAAAGAAGGAAATCCTGATGCTATTGATTTCCCTATGGCATTAAATGAAAAAGGTAACTATGAATTTAGCTTCAGTGGCTTAAAATCGGCTGTGCTCAATTATTTAAACAATATGAAAGCAAAACGCATCGAAATCAACAAAGCTGATGTTGCCGCTTCCTTCCAAAAATCAGTAGTTAATATCCTAGTGCATAAAGCTGTAGAAGCAGCTCGTCAAACCAACATGACAAAACTAGTACTTGCCGGTGGCGTAGCAGCAAATAGCTCCCTAGAAGGACATCTCCAAAAAGCATGCAAAGAAAACGGCTTAGAATTTTACTACCCAAGCAAAATCTTATGCACAGACAACGCTGCCATGATAGCCTGCCGTGGCTACTACCAAGCCCAAGCAGGAGATTTTGCTGATAGCAACCTAAACGCTATCCCTTATCTAGAACTAACTGACAAAGAATAGTTATCTATTCATTTTTCTTTTAGATAAAAGAAAAACGAATCAAAAAGAAAAAATCCCGCGATATTGATTTTACTTTGATAAAGATAAAATTATGTCTACAACGTCCAAAACTCACTTTGTTCAAACAGTTGGACTAAAAACATAGCCATAATTTTATCTTTATCAATAGCTTTCAGCTACCGTAAAATCTGCTAATGCGGGAAATTTTGGTATTATTTAAAAACAATTACAAAATAATAATTTGTAACTTTTATTTTCCGCATTATAAAATTTTAATGGTAATCGCAAGATTATTGAAAACAATTATCACTGAATACGATTTTAGTCTGAATGTTTGAGCGAAGCGAGTTTCTAAGCGTTGTATGAAGTGATAATTATTTTCAAAATTAAAATTTTATCTGCGGTGATTTCTTTGGTTCGTTTCTTTGTCATCAAAGAAATGAACTAATACTTAAAGTGGGCGATTTTTTATGTTGGAGATATTTTCTGATACTTCGTTATTATTAGCTATTGGTATAGCTTTTATTTCTACGTTAATCCAATCCTTGACGGGTTTTGGATTTGCTATTGTTTCTACACCATTGCTTTTAATGGTCTATGATGCCAAAGAAGTCGTTGTTCTTTTGCAATTTTTATCTGTCGTTCTTGATACTGTTTTTGTATTTTTTGTCAAAGATAATATTGATTGGCATTTTTTAAAACCATTGCTGATTGGTTCAGTAATTGGTCATCCTATTGGTATTCTCATCTATCTATTTGTGCCTACCATAGGATTAAAAATTTTCATTGCTTGTGTTATTTTATCATTTTTATTTCTTACCAAAATTTATCGTAAACAACTGACTGAAACTTCCTGTAAAACTGGTGTTGTTGGTTGTCTATCTGGTATTTTAAATACTTCTACCAGTATGAGTGGCCCACCGCTTATTATTTATTTAACATCTACTAATCGTGATAAAACTTCTTTGCGTGCCACTTGTATTGCTTATTTTACTATTATTAACTACCTAGGTATCTTTGCTTTTTACTTAGCAGGAAAAGATTTTTCATTTGCTATTGAACAAAGTATTTATATCGTTCCATTCTGTTTTATCGCTTTATGGCTAGGTAATAAATTATTTCCTTATATTTCTCAAAAAATGTTTAATCGACTCGTTTTTGTTATGTTATTATTCAGTGCTTTATATACTATTTATTCAGCTATCAATTAAAGGAGAACTATATGAATAAAGTTGCTGTTGTTACTGGTGGAGCTAGAGGTATTGGCAAAGCCATTTGTGATGAATTCAAAGCTCAAAATATTACAGTATGTACTATTGATGTTTTACCTAATGATTATTTTGTTGGCGATATTGCTGATGAAAAAATATTGACGCAATTTGCCCAAAAAGTAATTGATGAGCATACAAAAATAGATTATTTAATCAATAACGCTTGCCTTATGAAAGGTGGCTTAGCTACTGCTTCTTATGAAGATTTTCTCTACGTACTAAAAGTTGGTGCTGTAGCTCCTTTTATGCTTACTAAATTATTTATGAACCATCTTCAAGACAATGCTAGCATCGTAAATATTTCTTCTAGTCGTCATTTGATGAGTCAAGCAGATACTGAAAGTTACACTGCTGCTAAAGGAGCAATTTCTTCACTAACTCATGCTATGGCAGTTACATTACGTGGAAAAGCTCGTGTAAACAGTATTTCTCCTGGTTGGATAGATACTACAAATAGTGAATTTTCCTCAGCAGATAAACTTCAACATTTAGTAAATCGTGTTGGCGTACCCAAAGATATTGTAAATGCTGTGATGTTTCTTTGCAGTGAAAAATCTTCATTTATCACCGGTCAAGATATCGTCGTTGATGGTGGCATGACGAAACAAATGATTTACCATGACGATTATGATTGGTATTACAATAAATAAAGGTATTCTTCCTTGATACACAGAATTATATTATATAGGCTATGTCACAACAAACAGTTGATAAATAGCCATTTTTATAGGGGAGTATCAG
>ENA-ORUB01004535-ORUB01004535.1-human-gut-metagenome-genome-assembly--contig:-NODE-4535-length-10606-cov-5.823429_pt1 | contig 10606 bp, 8 predicted proteins | sample MGYA00241918_ERZ509200 | MGnify/ENA primary metagenome ERZ509200 (study PRJEB26280, sample SAMEA2338853) | human gut metagenome | biome: human gut; feature: human-associated habitat; material: faeces... | reverse complement strand
TAGGCGAACTGGGGAAATCCGTGAAGAAGTCGACGGATTCGGGCATCCAGGTCTTCAGGTCAACGGTATCACCCGGCAGCAATATGGCGTTCCGGCTGGACAGTGCACTCACTACCGGAGTATTGCCGCATATGGAGTCTTCCAGAGAAAGATAGGCAGCCCAGGCTTCCTGCCCTATAAGTACAATCAGCGCCGGACTTTTATCACCTTGATATTTAGCCAACAGCTCAGCCATTCTCCTCTCCCAAAGAGGGGATTCGGAAAAACTCTTGCAGTTCATGTTCTCCAATGCGATGGTGTTTGTCCCGCCCAGGCGTTGGAACTCCTCCATAAAGTCGGAGATGTTGCCGGAAGTACGGCCGGCATCCGGATTATAGGAACTGATAATCAGTACCGGATGCTCTCCCGTAATAGAAAAAGCGGGCAAAAGGCAACAGAAAAGCGCTACCATGCATGGTAATATTGTACGATATATGTGTTTCAATTGATTGATTCGTTTAATTGCTCCATAGCTTTGACAAATATAGATAAAAGTTGGAACCTAAAGAAAAAACAACAATTGTTTTTTTGTACTTTTGGCACCTATTATAAAATGAGATACAAAATGATACAAGATTTTCATCGAATGATATCTGCCGCTCTCGGCATATCAGAAAGACAAATAAGCCAGACCCTCGGCCTGCTGGAAGACGGAGCGACAATCCCTTTCATCAGCCGTTACCGCAAGGAAGCAACGGGAGGACTGGACGAAGTGCAGATTGAAGCTATCCAGACGCAATATGAGAAACTGAGCGAAACCGCCAAACGTAAAGAAACCATCCTGAACACCATACAGGAACAAGGTAAACTGACCGCCGAACTTCAGAAGCGCATCGAGGAGACTTGGGACAATACCCTACTGGAGGACATCTACCTCCCCTACAAGCCCAAACGGAAAACACGTGCCGAAGCAGCCCGTCAAAAAGGACTGGAACCCCTCGCCACCCTGCTGATGCTGCAACGTGATCCTCATCCGGAGGAACGCGCCGCCAATTACGTGAAAGGAGACGTGAAGAACGTGGAAGATGCACTGAAAGGTGCCCGTGACATCATAGCCGAGCATGTTAGCGAAGACGAACGTGCCCGAAACAGCGTGCGCAACGCATTTGCCCGCCAAGGCATACTGACCGCCAAAGTAGTGAAAGGCAAAGAAGAGGAAGCGACCAAATACCGTGACTACTTCGACTGCTCCGAATCGTTGAAGCGATGCAACTCCCACCGCCTGCTCGCCATCCGGCGTGCCGAAGCGGAAGGCCTGCTGAAAGTCAGCATCAGCCCGGACGATGAGGAGTGCGTGGAACGGCTGGAACGCCAATTCGTGCGGAGCAACAACCCCTGCGGACAGCAAGTGGCAGAAGCCGTGCAGGATTCCTACAAACGCCTATTGAAGCCATCCATAGAGACGGAATTTGCCACGCAAAGTAAGGAACGTGCTGATGAGGAAGCCATCAAGGTATTTGCCGAAAACCTCCGTCAGTTGTTGCTGGCTTCACCACTGGGGCAAAAGCGTGTGATGGGTATAGACCCCGGATTTCGTACGGGTTGTAAAGTTGTGTGCCTCGATGCACAAGGAAATCTGCTCCACAATGAGAACATCTACCCCCACCCTCCGGTCAGCAAGCAGAAAGAGGCATTTGCCAAGCTGCAAATGATGATAGAGTCTTATAAGATAGATGCCGTTGCCATAGGTAACGGAACTGCCAGCCGCGAGACGGAGGAGTTCTTGAAACATCAGCGCTTCAACCGCGACATACAGATATTCATCGTCAGCGAGCAGGGAGCTTCCATCTATTCGGCCTCTAAAATTGCACGGGACGAGTTTCCCGACTACGACATCACCGTACGCGGTGCTGTGTCCATAGGCAGACGACTGATGGACCCGCTGGCAGAGTTGGTAAAGATTGACCCGAAATCTATTGGTGTGGGGCAATACCAGCATGACGTGGACCAAACCAAGCTGAAAAAATCACTGGACCAGACCGTAGAAAACTGTGTAAACTTGGTAGGTGTCAACCTGAACACCGCAAGCAGCCATCTGCTGACCTATATCTCGGGATTGGGTCCGCAACTGGCACAGAACATTGTGAACTATCGCGCCGAAAACGGTGCCTTCACCTCGCGCAAGGAACTGATGAAAGTACCGCGCATGGGTGCCAAGGCATTTGAGCAATGTGCCGGCTTCCTACGTATTCCGCAGGCAAAAAATCCGCTGGACAATACTGCCGTACACCCGGAAAGCTATTGCATCGTAGAACAAATGGCAAAGGACTTGGGTTGCAGCGTAGCCGAGCTGATAGCCAGCCGGGAGCTGCGTCTGAAGATTAATCCCGAACGCTACCTCTCCCCCACCGTGGGCATGCCGACACTGAAAGACATCCTGCAAGAGCTGGACAAGCCCGGACGTGACCCACGCGGACCGATAAAAATATTTGAATTTGATAAGAACGTGCGCACCATCAGCGACCTGCGCGAAGGCATGGAATTGCCCGGCATCGTAGGAAACATCACCAACTTCGGCGCATTTGTCGATATAGGCATCAAGGAAAACGGACTGGTACACCTCTCCCAACTCGCCGACAGATTCATATCAGACCCTAATGAAGTAGTGTCCATTCATCAACATATACGCGTAAAGGTACTCAGCATAGATATGGACCGGAAACGCATACAGCTGACAATGAAAGGAGTGGAACAGAATTAGGGGTTAATGATTAGTGATTAATGACTAATACGGAAATCATTAATCACTAATCCCTTATAATAGTGTCTTAAGATAATTACTGTACCAAGCACTAAAAGTAGTGAACACAGAATAGAGCCTTCGAACCCGAAAGTTCCTCCATTTATCAGATTTTCTTCCGGAAAGTGAAGAATCAGCAGATTCTCATTGCTAAATTCATTTCCACTGACTTTATATCCCAAAACAGAACCTTGAATCCAGTTCCAGAACCAATGCAAGGCAATGGGAAAACAGAGGTTACGCGTGTATATATAGGAAGCTCCCAAGAAACAACCCGCCAGCATGATATTCAAAAACGGGACGAAGGCAAAGCTGGGATTGAAAAGATGCATCAACGAAAATAACACCGCAGAGATAAGCAATGCCACAAACTTATTGACGCCTCCATCCAGCATACGCCCTAAAATGAAACCGCGTCCAATAACTTCTTCCGTAACTGCCACTAAAAAATAAAGCAAAAGACTCGACAACAACGAAATGGGAGAAAACAAGACCCCTGCCACTTCCACAGCCCCCAACAATAAAGACAAGCCAAAACCAACTACATACAAGAACACGACAAACAAAGCTCCGTTCAGCAGGCTTCTGCCCCATCCCTTCAAAGACAAGCCCAAGCCCGAAAAAGGAAGCTTCCTGAAACCCAGCACCATACAAGCGGCAATAAGCCCACTGGCCAACATCAAGACTTCATTCAACATCATTAAATAGACGCTCATCCCACCAGCTTGTGTCTTCAACTCAGGGAAAGCAATCGCAAAAGGTATGGCAAACAAAAACAGAAAAATCATAAAAAGTACAGTAAACAGTACTATATCAACGAATGCCAGCCAAATACGTTTTGTTTTACTCATAGCAACACACTCTTCCTTCACCGTTTCTTCCGTCTCCATTTGTATCTCATTTTGATTAATATCCGACAAAAATAATAATAAAAAGAAAAAACTTCATGTATTCCTGCCGGTTTCTTCTTATATTTGAAAAATCAATCTGGAATCGACAAACATGAAACTAAGAAAAATACTTTTAGCCGTTGCCGGACTGGCGTTAATGCTGAATGCCTCGGCACAAAAATCCAAAAGATACTACGTGGCCAAACCTGGCACCCTGGTGGAACTGATGACAGAAGCGGAAGCCAATGAAATCACCCAACTGACCCTGCAGGGCAAGCTGAATGCCGTAGATTTCAGGCATCTACGGGATGAATTCAAAAACCTGCAACTGCTGGACATTTCAAATGCCTCCATCAGCATGTATGCAGGCAAGAACGGGACTTATCCAAACCGTTTTTATGTATATCCTGCCAATTGCATTCCGGCATATGCCTTCTGCAAGCAAATAGACGACAGTACATTTGTAGGTAAGGAGACGCTGACCAGGATTATCCTTTCCGACAAGACCAAGAACATCGAAGATGCTGCCTTTAAGGGATGCAAAAATCTCAAGATATGCCAGATACGGAAGAAAACGGCTCCCAATCTGTTGTCCGAAGCATTGGCCGATAGCGTTACAGCCATATTTGTTCCATTGGGATGCAGTGACTCCTATCGTACCAAAAAGAAATGGGAGACCTTTGCATTCATTGAAGGAGAACCACTGACAGTAAATGTGCAGATTGGTAAAATGGGCAGCCTTGCCAGCGAACTGTTAAGAGCCGGATTTCAGCCCAAAGACGTTAACTTTCTGACCGTTGAAGGAAAAATGGACGAAGCCGACTTCACATTGATACGCGACTATATGCCCAATCTGGTTTCCATCGACATGACCAACAGTAATGCCACTGCAATTCCCGACTATACTTTCACCCAAAAGAAGTATCTGCTGAACGTACGGCTCCCGCAAGAACTTAGAAGCATCGGACAGCGTGCATTCAGTGGCTGCGGCCGTTTGTGCGGCACGCTGGTGCTTCCTGCCAGTGTAACCGCCATTGAGTACGGAGCATTTATGGGATGCGACAACCTGCGCTATGTGCTTGCCACGGGGAATAAGATTACCACGCTAGGCGACAACCTTTTCGGCGAAAGCCAAGGCAAAATTATATATAAGGAGAAACAATAACTCAGACTATTCCCCGCCTTAATAAGAACAAAGAGACTCTTTTAATAGCAAAAGAAGGTGTGTCAGAATGATAGCTAAAAATCATTCTAACACACCTTCTTCTTTTTTTCAATATCGCACAAGCCTTTATTAAACCAAAAAGATATGAAAGAAGAATCGTTCCATCATGGCAGAAATATTGTTCCACCGTGGTGAAAAAATCGTTCCACCATGGTGGAACGATTTTTTCCTCATGATGGAACGATTTAAAATATGCTTATTTAGTCCTTAGCTTCCGTTATCACTTTGTTGCGTACATACGTGCACGCAACTCCTTGATGTGGTCTGAAGTGATGTATTCGTCATACTCCATCATCTTGTCGATAATACCGTTCGGAGTCAATTCGATGATACGGTTGGCAACCGTCTGAATGAACTCGTGGTCGTGGGATGAGAAAAGGATATTGCCTTTATAGGTCTTTAGATTATTGTTGAATGCCTGGATAGACTCCAAGTCGAGGTGATTGGTAGGTGTATCCAGAATCAAGCAATTGGCATTGCGCAGCTGCATACGTGCAATCATGCAACGCATCTTCTCACCTCCCGACAATACGCTTGCTTTCTTCAGCACCTCCTCGCCGGAGAACAGCATACGTCCCAGGAAGCTCTTCATATAGACTTCATTGCCTTCACCGAACTGGCTCAACCAGTCCACCAGATTCAGGTCTGTATTAAAGAATGCAGTATTGTCCAGCGGCAGGTAAGCGGTGGTGATAGTCACACCCCAGTTGAAAGTACCTGCATCCGGTTTCATATTCTCGTTGATAATCTCGAACAGGGCGGTCATGGCACGCGGGTCGTGCGAAAGGAATACAATCTTGTCTCCCTTCTCTACGTTGAAGTTGACGTCGCGGAACAGCACCGTACCATCTTCCAGCGTTTTCGTCAAACCGGAAACTTCCAGAATCTGATTACCCGGTTCGCGTTCGGGCGTAAAGATGATGCCCGGATACTTACGTGATGACGGCTTGATTTCTTCTACATTCAGTTTCTCCAACATCTTCTTGCGGCTGGTAGTCTGCTTGCTCTTTGCCACATTGGCACTGAATCGGCGGATAAACTCTTCCAGCTCTTTCTTCTTCTCCTCGGCCTTTGCCTTCTGGTTCTGCTGCTGACGGAGCGCCAGCTGGCTGGACTCGTACCAGAAGCTATAGTTACCGGCAAAGAGGTTAATCTTTCCGTAGTCGATGTCCACCGTATGCGTACAAACGGAGTCGAGGAAGTGACGGTCGTGGCTTACCACCAGCACCGTATGCTCAAAGTTGGAGAGGTACTCTTCCAGCCAAGTCACGGTCTCCATATCCAAGTCATTGGTAGGCTCGTCCAGCAGCAAGTTATCAGGATTTCCATAGAGAGCTTGCGCCAGCATGACACGCACCTTTTCTTTGTTGTTCAACTCACCCATCAACAGATAATGCTTGTCTTCCTTGATACCCAAACCACTCAACAAGGCGGCAGCATCGCTTTCGGCATTCCAGCCGTCCAACTCGGCAAATTTCTCTTCCAATTCGGAAACCTTCAGCCCATCCTCGTCTGTGAAATCCTCTTTGGCATACAGCACTTCACGCTGCTTCATGATATCCCACAACACCGTGTGTCCCATCATCACCGTGTCCATCACCGTAAAAGCATCCCACTTGAAGTGGTCCTGGCTCAAAACGGAAAGACGCTCTCCCGGAGCCAGCATGATGGAGCCCGTCGTAGGGTCCAGCTCCCCGGAAATCGTTTTCAGGAAAGTAGATTTTCCGGCGCCGTTGGCACCGATGATACCATAACAGTTACCACTTGTAAACTTCAGGTTTACGTCATTGAACAACACTCTTTTACCAAACTGTACTGAGACATTAGAGACTGTAATCATCTTTATATTTACGATTTATTTATTTACAATTTACTATTTAATACCTATTAGTCTGCGAATTGCGAGTGCAAAGATAGTTATTTTTCCATGAATAGACACAGAGAAGCGCTGTCAATCTGACATAAAAGTATTACCTTTGCAGCGTTTTCGGCAAAAATATCCGTTTTGGCAAAGTTTTTGCTGGAGCACTAATATCGTATTAACTTAAACCCTTAACAGCAATGAAAGCAAAATCATTTTACAAGAATAATAAGCATAACAATATGAATCCGAAAGAAAAAGAAAACAACCAGGAAGAGGAACTGAAAACTCAAGCTACTCCTAACGAATGTGACGAAGAAACTGTCGGACAAGAAACTTCACAAGAAAACGAAGCTCCCCTGACAGAAGAAGAAAAGCTCGCCCAGGAACTGGAAAAGGCCAATGAACAGATTGAAGAGCAGAAGGACAAATACCTGCGCTTGTCTGCCGAGTTTGACAATTACCGCAAACGTACCATGAAGGAGAAAGCAGAACTCATCCTGAACGGTGGTGAAAAGAGTATCAGCAGTATCCTACCCATTGTGGATGACTTTGAACGCGCCCTCAAAAACATGGAGACAGCCACCGACGTAGCTGCCGTAAAAGAAGGCGTTGAACTTATCTACAACAAATTCATGTCTGTATTGGGACAAAACGGCGTTAAGGTAATAGAGACAAAGGAACAACCGCTCGATACAGACTATCACGAAGCCATCGCCGTGATTCCGGCACCCAATGAAGCACTGAAAGGCAAAATTCTGGACTGTGTACAAACCGGTTACATCCTAAATGACAAAGTGATCCGTCATGCCAAAGTGGTAGTCGGAGAATAACATAAAACTGTATGGAAAAAAGAGATTACTACGAAGTATTGGAAGTCGAAAAGACAGCAACGGTAGAAGAAATAAAGAAAGCCTATCGCAAGAAAGCCATCCAATATCATCCGGACAAGAATCCGGGCGACAAAACAGCCGAAGAGAAATTCAAGGAAGCGGCAGAAGCATACGACGTACTAAGCAATCCGGACAAGCGTGCCCGCTACGATCAGTTCGGTCATGCCGGACTGGGTGGTGCCGCCGGTAATGGTGGTCCGTTCGGCGGCTTCAGTGGAGGCATGTCCATGGACGACATCTTCTCCATGTTCGGTGACATCTTTGGCGGACACAGTGGAGGTTTCGGCGGTTTTGGAGGTTTCGGCGGAGGCGGTGGAGCACAACAACAACGCCGTTACCGTGGTTCGGACCTGCGTGTCAAGGTGAAACTGAACCTCAAGGAAATCTCTACCGGCGTGGAAAAGAAATTCAAACTGAAGAAATACGTGCCTTGTACCCACTGTCATGGTACGGGAGCCGAAGGTGACGGTGGTTCAGAGACCTGCCCGACTTGTAACGGCAGCGGCACGGTAATCCGTAACCAGCAAACCATACTCGGCACCATGCAGACAAGAACCACCTGCCCGACGTGTGGCGGTGAGGGCAAAATCATCAAGAACAAGTGTAAGGAGTGTGCCGGTGAAGGCATTGTATACGGTGAAGAAGTAGTAACCGTAAAAATTCCGAAAGGCGTTGCAGAAGGTATGCAACTCTCTATGGGAGGAAAAGGAAACGCAGGCAAGCACAACGGCGTGCCGGGAGACTTGCTGATTCTTGTAGAGGAAGAACAAGACCCGAACTTGATACGCGATGAAAACGACTTGATTTACAATCTGCTCCTCAGCTTCCCGACAGCAGCCTTGGGTGGTGCGGTAGAAATTCCCACGATTGATGGAAAGGTGAAAGTAAAAATTGACTCAGGTACGCAACCGGGAAAAGTGCTCCGCCTGCGCGGCAAAGGTTTACCCAACGTGAACGGATACGGCACGGGAGATTTGCTGGTAAATGTCAGCGTATACGTACCCGAAACGCTGAACAAGGATGAGAAGAAGGCGCTGGAGGAGATGGAAGAATCGGATAACTTCAAGCCAAATACTTCGATTAAGGAGAAAATATTCAAGAAGTTCAAGAGTCTGTTCGACTGAAAATATGGTGCATAAAGAAGCCTCCCGGTATACAATAAAAAATATCGGGAGGCTTTCCTATGTTTTTTTATCGGGAAAATGTTAAAGTTCCAACATCCGCTTCATAAAAGCCTTTATTCCTTCCGTATCAGAAGTCTGAGGAGCCCACGAAGCCAAATCCTCTGAGGGTAGAGGCTGATATGGGCCTTTTTTAATTTCAAAAATAACGGTACCTGACTCCAAGGCAATAATACTATGCCATGTATTAGAAGGAATTTCCAGACCATATTTACCTTCCGAAGGATTGAGGCATACCTTATCTGTTACATTACCGGCATCATCATAAAAAAATGCCAGCAGACTTCCACGCAAAACCAGATAAGTTTCTTCCTTACCTGTATGACGGTGAGGAGGAAGATAAGTTCCCGGTTCCAAAGCATTCAGCAACCGATGAATAGGAGCATCCATAGACGCATGAAAATTATAATTCATACGTAAACGGGAGTTCTCCTTAGCTTGTGAAGTAACGGTATCCAGCAGCTCTTCTGTTATCAGCTTCATCATAACTTCAGCAATTGGGCAAACTTGGCAGGAAGTTCTGCTTTGCCCGCCTCAATAGACAAACTTTTTCCTTCATTATCTACTAATATAGCAGCCTTCTGCGAGGAAGCCAATGAGGTAACTTCCGACACATTACCGGCAACAAACAAACATCCGGAAAAAAGAGGAGTAATCACCTTCCGGGTATGCCCTTTCCATTTTACAAACACAGCCTGCATCGGGCAATATGTAGTATATCCCGCAGCATTCAAACGCTGCATCAACTTATGTTCAGACTTGGGTGCTGTGTACAATGCATGCCAGCACATCATATCATTATCCGTCATCATATTGTTTGCTTTTTCCATCCCTTTAATAAATCTTTTACAAATAATATCCATCCCACACTGCCGACACCTGCCAAGAACATGAAGCCGATCAAAATCATCAATTTATTGGGCTTTGCAGGCTTCAAAGGTACCGTAGCCGGCTGGACAACCGTATATACCGGTGTAATCTCCTGCACCTTAGCTCTTGCCATCTGCAATTGTTGAGACACTTGTGTATATACTTGATAGGCTAAATTCATTTCATTCTGTAAACGCTCTTGCTCTGCGCGATAACTCAGTAATATTATATTCTGGTTTGCATCTACAAAATTTGCGTATTTCTTCTGGGCATCCTCATAACTGGCCTTTGCTTCTCCATAAAGTTTTTCGGTAAATGCCAAATCATGACGAGCCTTATTAGTCCGATAATCTGTGATGTAGTTCTGCAGGCAATGCATCACGGTATCCGTCAGCGAAGCAGATATCAAAGGATCCTGCATAGTAACAGACAAGGTTGTCACACCTGTCTTTTTGTCTACGGAAACAGAGATACGTTTACTTAAAGCATCTGCAATGGCAGACTCATCTCTAGTAAGACGAAAAGGATCCAGCTTTGCGTCCCCCTCTTCCGGTTCATCCTTAAACAAAGACAATGTCCATCCCAACACCTTAAAAGGAGCGGAGAAAATTGCACTCCACCAAGGAGAACGCTGTTCTTCTTTCAAATAAGCATATAAAGTCGTGTCTACTTTTGCTTTCTGATCCTTGACTTTAACATCGAACAGTTCAATCAGAAAAGGAGTAGAACTTACAATATCAGGATAAAGTTCGGGTGACAAAGCATCCTCACCAGAAGAAGTGCCCAAATTGATACCCGCCATGGCTGCAAGGGCTCCCATACTTCCACCACCAGATTTGCCACCACTCTCCGGAGCCAATGTCACACTTGTAGAGTACTCCTTAGGAATACTAAATGCAACAACCAG
>ENA-ORUB01004533-ORUB01004533.1-human-gut-metagenome-genome-assembly--contig:-NODE-4533-length-10607-cov-7.465883_pt1 | contig 10607 bp, 8 predicted proteins | sample MGYA00241918_ERZ509200 | MGnify/ENA primary metagenome ERZ509200 (study PRJEB26280, sample SAMEA2338853) | human gut metagenome | biome: human gut; feature: human-associated habitat; material: faeces... | reverse complement strand
CCGTGCTGCCTGTTTGGTTGAACCCCAACCGGCAACCCGTTTAGTATGCCACAGATCATGCGATTAACGCAAATACGGCGTGTCGCGGAAGCCAAAAAGTCTCAAAATCGTTGAAATTCCAACGATTTCTCACTATCAGCCACATGTCGGTGTCAATCGGAGCAAATCCTCCCGAAAAAAATTCCAAAAAGAAAAAACACGAGTATTTCTTCCGAACCTTCCCTGCAGACCATCTGAACAGCACGCCAACGCCAATGAACACGGCATACATCGGCTGCGCACGGCCTATTGCAGGAACCCCAAGTGCTTGAAATCAACAAGACCCCGCCAACGCAACAATTGTTCACCAATCGTTCGCTGACGGGGTCTTCAAACAGCTACGCGCTACGCTCAGCCGAGAATGGCCAGAATATCGCGGGCGGAGACGATCAGGTAATCCTCACCCTGATAGTGCACCTCGGTGCCGCCATACTTGGAGTACAGCACCTTGTCGCCGACCTTGACGTCGACCGGAATGCGCTCGCCGGCGTCGTTGCGACGGCCCGGACCGACAGCCAGGACTTCACCCTGCTGCGGCTTCTCCTTGGCATTGTCCGGAATGAACAGACCGGAAGCGGTCTGGGTCTCGGCTTCCGCCTGCTTGACGATGATCTTGTCTTCCAACGGTGTGAGTGAGATCGACACTGTGGACCTCCTCTTTCTAAAGAGAAATCGATACTTACCGCGCCGGGACCCGCTAGCAAGAGGCTGACGATCACTTACGGCGTCGTCCTTTCGCGCTGAAACATATCCTAGCGCGATTATTAGCACTCTGCCAACTCGAGTGCTAACGCTGAGAGCAAAATATACGAAAAAGCCTGAAACCATGCGGTTTCAGGCTGATGTTCTTTACGCTTGTTCGTATGTTTCGTGCGTTTCGTGCGTTCGCTTTCCCTCCGTCACGCCCCGCGACGGGCCATGATGGACGCCAAACCCACACCCAGGGAATCGGAGGTGACGCTGGGAGCCTCAACGTCGGCGCTGACCTCGGAGTCGTGGAATCCCACGGTATCCACGTCCTGCAGATGCACACCAGCCTCCACACGGGCTGCGGCCTCGTCGGAATCCATGCTGCTGATCGCGTCGGTCGGCACAATCAACGGCTCGACATTGTCGGAAACCGTACTCGCAGTCGGAGGCACGGCCTTGGCGACCTGACGAGTGGACTTGATTTCCATGCTTTCCGGAGCGGCTGGCGCGATATCGTTACCGTTGCGTGGCGATCCCAACGAGAACGAAATCAGATCCTGCGACGCGCCGGCCACGGCGGACGAATCCGCATCGCATGCATCCACACCCTCGGTTTTGGCGATTTCATCACGCTCATCGTGGATGGACAGACCGTTCTTCTTATCCGGCACGACTTGCGCATCCACAACGTTCGGTTCCGCAGCGGATTTCGCTTCGGTTTCCCCCTTGCGTTTGCTTACAACAACATCACGGTCGGCCTTGCCGCGATCGATCGCCTGACGGATCTCACCTTCCGGCATAACATCGGTCGGCACCTGAGATTCGGCGATCCTGCGAATTTCCGCAAGCTCCTGCTCCCGCAAACGAGCGCGCTCCGCCTGCTCTTCCTGGGCGCGCTTGCGCTCTGCCGCAGCACGCTTCCTCATCTTGGAACGATACTTGGTGACTTTCCGCTCCCACGCTGCGGCCTGCTTGGCGGCCCTCACCCCCAAAGCGAGCACTCCAGCAAGCAGCGACGCAGGAATCAAAGCAAACAACGGACTGAAATGCAACACAAACGCACACATCAACACGACGATTGTGATCACCAGCATCGAGACAACAATAATCCGCCTTCTGCGGATCGCGGCACGACGAAGGGCACGGACATGCGCGATCCTTTCGTCGGTCAGCTTGCCCTCATGCGTCTCGTTGGACTGCATTATTGCCCCTTTCGCCTTTGCGGCGGTCTCATCGGAGAATCGCGTTCCACTGTCGGCATCCACCAGATGCAGCGACGGCGAAAAGCGGTCCTCTCGGTGCTCGATTACCCGCTTCATGCCTTTGACCGTCCGTTTGGGCAGCCAGAAAACCATGAGAATAATCACAATCGCAAGCACCACAACCGTGCTTAACGATTCATAACCCATAACTCATAAGAATAGGTGACATTCCGACATTCTCCGGGGTGCACGCCCCCGCGTGTCGAACATGTGCGCGAAAGCGCGTGTCGAACCTCGCCAACGGCTCACTCGCCCATCAACCGTGCGGTAAAGCCATTCGGTGCGTACTCCGGCAGCAACGCATACGATTCATGGTCACGCCATTGCCCGTTCACGAACATGTACGCCTTGCGCATCCCCTCATAGGATGCCCCCACTTTGAGTGCCACCTTACGTGAACGTTCGTTTTCGGGAAGCAAGTCGATCTCCACACGATGCAATTGCGGCCCGGAAGGGTCGAACATCGCCCAATCAGCCAATAGCGTAACAGCCATCGGCGCATATCCACGCCCCGCACACCGCTCATCGACCCAATAGCCAACCACGCCGGTACGCATGGCGCCATAGCAGATGGCCCCTAACGAAATCTGGCCGACGATACGCCCATGATGCTCGATGACGAACACCACTCCGGTGCCGTTTCGCTCGTTGCATCGCATCGCACGCACCCACTCGTTGAACGACATCGACGCGCCATGCACCGGATCCCCGGATTCCCAAGGCTTCAACCAATCGTCGTTGCGCCAGCGGACTTCGTTCCATTCGTCGCAGTCGTCAGTAGTCAGCGGACGCAGGATTATGGGAACGTGAAGCCCATGTGCCTGAATGAACCGCGGAACATCAATGGCATTGGGATCCGAACGCATCATGCCCCGTAAAGATCGCAAAATCGTCACGCCCTCATTCTGCCATACGCATAACATTTCCGATTGCGCGCAACCATCCCGTGGTACAACATGCGGTATGACCACGAACATGCAAGCCGACGTCATGGAAAACAGCGTCTGTGACGAAGCCGCGAACCAACGTGAGCTGAAAAAGCAATGGCGCGCACACGCAATCGCACGAAGAAAGCAAACCAGTAAGGAGGAACGACTGGAAGCCGGCCGTAAGTTGGCAGAACAGGCGCGGAAGGCGAATCTCATTCATTCGTTCACCACGGTGGCCGCATTCGCGTCCATGGGCAGCGAAATGTCGATGATGCCGATGCTGCAGGCATTATTCGATTCGAATTGCCACGTGCTGGTGCCACGGCTCGGATCCGGCATGGATATTGGCTGGAGCGAACTTGGCGACATTCACGATCTGCAGGACCAGACCAACAGCGACGGGTCCATCAATACGCACCGCCCGCAAGAGCCGGGCAATAGCGCAAACGGACCTGAAGCGCTGAAAAACGCCGGTCTGATCATTGTTCCCGCCCTTGCCGTCGACCAAGAGGGATTCCGTCTGGGACGTGGCGGAGGGTGGTATGACCGCGCGCTCGAGTATCGTGCGGCCGGCGCACGGGTGGTGGCGGTTTGCTGGCCGTGGGAGCCGACGGACAAGCCTGTTCCGCACGAAGACCACGATATTCCCGTCGATGGCGTGCTCACTCCGAACGGATTTACGGCCATACGCGAATAAGATGTCCGAAGATAAGACGTCCGAAGATAAGACGTTCACGCAGCCGTCTCAGGGAACGTACTAGGATATGTCCCGTTAAGAAATTTGAGAACCTGGTTGAAGCGAGGATACTTTGCCTACTTACCATTACCGTTGCAAGAACTGCAACTACGATTTCACCGAACAGCAGTCATTCACCGACGATCCGATCACCGTTTGCCCGGAATGCGGCGAAGAGCAGGTCCGCAAGGTGTATTCCGCCCCGCCGATCGAATTCAAGGGATCTGGTTTCTATCGCACCGACAAGTCCAAGTGAGCGAAAACGAATACACGTAACCGAGCAGCCGAAGCAAGGAAACGAGTCAAATAACCAGGGTCAGCAAACCTTGGAAAACAAGGCGACACGCCGAATCCTGTGGATAACTCGCATCCTCCGACCACAACCCTCGATCCGGCTTGCGCAGCAACTATTCGTAAGGTCATCATGCATGAATGGTGACCTTTTTTCATGACCTTAGCCAACGTCTGCAAGGCACGGACGGCAAACACACGAACCGCGCACCGTCTTCGGCGCCTCATCGACGACGAAACGCGCAATTGCATCGTCTACTTGCTTCGCTGTGCGCCGGACTTGCCATATTTGCGGCCCTGCAGTGCGTGCGATTGACGATTTCCACGCAATCCGTCGTCATTGCGGCGAAGTCCATCGCCAAAGGCGGCGTGATTTCCGCGGATTCGCTTGCTTTGCGAGATATTCCATACGATGAGGCCCTGCGCAGCGTTGCTCACGATATCGATGATGCCGTCGGGCTGATTGCCCAAGTGGATATTGCGGAAGGCAGCATCGTCACCTCGGCCATGGCTCGCGCTTCCCCCGTTGTTCCCAAAGGATATACGGCGGTCGAAGTTCGGTTGGCGAGTTCCGCCGACAGTCTGACGATTGGCGATACGGTGACGCTTTCCAGCGCCACGATGTTCAGCGAGGCCACGCCGGAAACGGTACCGGATATGGATGCGGTGTCGTTACGTGAGCTGTGCACGGGAGCGATATTGACCGCGAAACCTTCACGGAATGCGGACGGCGACACGCTTGCGGTGTTTGCCATGCCTCCTCATGAGGCGGCAACCGTATTGCAGGCCCAAGAATACAGCGCGATCATCGCCATCGTCGGTTCGTAACGGCATTCCCAAGCGAATCCGCAGCACCATCATGCGGAATATATGAAATTCGGGAGGTCTGAACGTATCAGAACCTCCCGTATAGCAGACGAACGTCAGCGCTCCCGCTCGGAGAACACGCCCCAATGCGGTGGCAGCTCGCCCAGAATACGCTTGTCGTCGTCAGCATTGCGCTGGCGTTCGGTAAGCACATCGGACGGTTCAAGCTTGACGCCATCGGCATCGAACAGTTCCGTACCCTGCCGAACCACACGCTTGTGTTTGCGCGCCGTACGGCGGGTGGCGGAGTATCCGGACACCACACGCACGGCAGACTGGTCAGATTCCGCGGACTCTTGGATGGAGGGTTCGTCGACGCTCACTTGACCTCCTGATACAGGTCGCTCAAGCGTGCCACGATGCGATCCACTTCCTTGTCTGGATTCACGAACGCGCCAACGCTCCACACGGTCATAACGGACCAGCCAAGCGATTCGATGTTCTGCAAAAGCACGCGGTGGCGTTCCCTGGTGGACTGCAATCCCATGAACTGCGCATCGTCGGTAAGCACGGCCAATGCGAACGGCTTGTCGTTCAGGCCAACCACCAGCGGCAGCTTGGAACCATTGTCGAAACCGTAGTCGACGGCCACATTCAAACCGCGGGCACGAATACGGTCGGCAAGATCGTTGAGCAATACGTTCGAACCGTTCGTCTTGACGACTGGACGCACCACGCTGTCATCGAGCTGTTCCGCCCAGCGAAGCACCGTTTTCAGCATCTTCGGACCAGCTTGGTGCAGGCGCTCGTCATCCATGTCAGCTGACGAGAATGCGGACACGATGTCAAGATGACGATCCGGCACGGCCAACGCATCCAGCAACATACCCCGTCCGCCTTCGGATTCCAACGCTCCAAACTGTTGCAGCAGCCTTCCATGAGAAGTCTTCGCGTAGCACATCGCAAGAATCGCATCGGTGGCATGCGCGCCGGCCACATCGGAAATGTCCACGATGCGCACATGACGCAAGAACATGCCCATGGCCTTGTTCTTATTGGCGATCGCCTTAAGCTCGGCTCCCAGTCGGGTGCGGAACGTATGGGTCAGCGTCACCACGGTAAGCATGTACGATGCAGGCACGATCGTGAAACCGGCGGCACGCTTGGTGATCAGCCTGACCACCTCGTCGATTTCCTGCTGGCTGCTTTCCACCAGTCCGGACGTGATGACCGGCACGCCATTGGCATCGGCCACAAAATGGTAGGCGACCTCGCCCTGCGCGCCTTCCCTGGCCACGTCGAAGGGCACGGAACCGTAGCCTTCCGATTCCAGGAACGCGTTGAGCTTCGGCGCACGGCGAACAGGACGATTGGCGATTTTCACGCTCGGCAGCAATGCGATGAGACGCTTCAGACCGTCGGAAGTGACGGTTTCGCGATGCGCGATCACCACCACCTGCTTGGCTCGGCTGATGATGCTGAGCAGTTCGATGGATTGAATATGCGCTGCGGCATCGATGATCACGACGTCGGCCAATGGCGCCGGATCGGTGATGGCCGCAAGCGTGGCAGGAGTCGCAACGAGAATAGGCTTCGCCGCGGCGAGAATCTGCGGATGCTCCTTATGCAGGCAGTTCAGCGAAACATTACGGGCGCCGGCAAGCGTGGTATGCAGCAGATTGGCCTCCTGCGTACGCGAGAACAGCATGTCGCACAGACGGCGCATGGATTCCTGCGCCACCATCGGACCGACCGAACGCACATGTTCCACATCGACCTGGGCGAACCGCTCCGCAGCGCCCTGCAATGCCGACCCATCCTGATTGGAAATGATCGCGGAGGATTTCACGATGTCTTCGAACGCCGTGGTCCACCATGCCAGCTGCAGTTCCCCTGCAACGGCATCGTTGGCAACGCCACGATTGTTCAGATCTTCGACCAGCTCGTCGAGGCCGACCGAATGGAATTCACGTTCCAGACGGGCGCGCTCAGGCAGAATATCAAGCGACTGCTTATCGTCATACAGGGCCTTCAAACGCTCTTCGACCTGATTGAAATCAACGGTTTCAAGATTGCCGCCCTGCGGGGTTGTGGCAAGCACCGCATTCAACGCGGTCATATCCCGATTGAGATTCTCCTGCGTTTCGATAATGTCATCCAGCTTGGCGGGCAATACCGGCCAGCCGCCATGAGGCACGAACATATGCCACTGATCGGCCTGCTTGGACACCACCAGCAACGCCTCATGCAGGTTCTCCACTTGGGCACCGACGCGCAGCAAACCCTTGGCTTCCTTGATGTGGCGGCGACGCTCCCAAAAGCCCATGGACGTACCTTCGGCCTTGCGCTCGGCCTTCGGCTTGGTCGCCTCGATCATGGATGCAATGTCACGTTCGAAAATCTCCGGCTGGAATACGTCAAGCACACGGCGCAGGTTCTTCAGCACCATGACCTGACGGCTCCACTCCTGCGCGGTCGTGGGAATCGGGAATCCGCAGGTCTGTACCGTACTGGCCACCTGCTCGCGGGTGGCGGGCAACACCTTGCGCAACAGCTCAACCACACGCTGGTATGCGCTCACCGCCTCCTCTTCGGAATACAGCGATGCCTTATACCATGCGGTGTCGTTCTCCGTAATGGTGTATTCGCCAAGCTCGCCCGCACGCTGCAGTTTCGCAGCCCAATCCTCGATCTTGTCCGCGATGGAATGCGCGGTCTGCTTGTTCAAACGCACATGCGTGGTCGGATGGGTGGGCAATGCCGCAATCTGCGCGAGATTCTGAATCGTCTGGTAGGCGGATACGCCCCACTCCTGACTCACGCCGTGAAGATCGCCCAGATAACGGGTCAAACGCGAACGCACGCCAACCAGCTCATCGGCAATCTGATCAAAACGGGAGGAAGCAACCCCCGATTGGAAGCCGACGGCTGCAATCAGCTGACGGTCAATCGCAGCGTTGGCACCATCATCGGCGATATCCAGCAGCTGTCCGCTCATTTCGTTTGCGGCAACGGCCTGTACAAAACGACGCTTCTGATCGGTCACACACGGCACATAGAGCACAGACCGTCCGTTCATCACGCAACGCGACGCAATCGCCGCGGCCTGCTCGGCGGTATTGTTGGCGATCGCACTATCCACAAACAGCGAATGGCCCGCGGAAGCAAGCTGCGAGGCGTATCGGACGGTATTGTCCGCATCGCCGACCTCATACTCGCCATGAGGATCGGCATCAAACGGACTGTACTCCGGAATTTCGGCACCTTCCAACGCTTCGGCGGCGGACTTGTCTCCCGACAAAGCGTCCAAGGCGGTATTGCCGGTCGGACCTTGCGCCAACTGGTCGATGATCTTCCGGCTTTCCACCAGCATCTGCGATGCCGGATCCATAAAGCATCCGAGAATAATGTGCCGTTCGATCTCAAAATCAGGGAACGCGTTGGCCGCAAGGCGTGTGATGGCAGCGAACACCGCGGATGTTTCCGGCGTGCCGCTTTCGTAATTCGAACCGTCGAACAGCTTGGACTCGTCCAATACGACGTTGTTCTCGCGCAGCACGGCGGCGAAAGCCGCATTCAAGCGTACGCGCCCTGTGAACGCGATCACCGTACCGTTTTCAATATTGCGTCCTTCTTTGCGCACCTCAACCGGATACATGAGTACCGGCATCTGGTTGCCTTTCCAGATGGCCACGCCAACCACCAAAGACAGTTCGCCCACGCCGCTGACACGGCTTTTCGCCTCACGATCGTCGAGCACACGCTCCACACGACGCCCGGCGGCACGCAACATGCCGTTGTCGCGGAACAAGGAATCAAGTTGCACATGCCCGCTGGCGAACAGCTGCGCGATGCCGGACGGATGCGCATGCGTCATGTCAAGCTGGGCGCTCAGCTGCGTCACGTCCTCAAGCGGCGACGGCGATAGACCAAGACGGTACTTCTCACGCCACCCCCGAATACGATCCAGCGCGGTGACGGTCTCGTTGCTTTCGCTCATGTATTGACTCACTTCCCTACCGCTTTGCGGTATTCCGCATACCCCGGATTATGTGACAGGGCCGCGTCGATGTCTGCATTGCCCAAAGCTCCCAGCCATGCGTACAAATCGTCGTACAGCGACGGGTTCATGGCAAGGAACGGCAGCAGCTCCGGATGACGTGCCATCTCGAACTGCACGGTGAAATCGTCGGTGCGTTTGGCATCATCCGACGTCAGTCCGTCGACTTCAATGGTCTGTTCCTGCTTGGCAAGCTCTCCCTTGGCGACTCGATCGAACACCGATCCGGGTTCAAAAGCCGGTTTGAATACGCTGGTTTCGTCCGGTGTCGGCTCGCTCACAATCTGTGGCTGCTCCGTGTTATGCGGCCTGAAACGCTCGTCGTCGGCCCGTTGCGCCGCTTCTTCCGGTTGAATCGGATTGGTACCGGATTGTTCTGCAATTTCATTGCGCTGCTCGTGCGTTTTTTCCGCTTGTTGTTCAGGCGTGTCGCTGCTATCCGGCAATGCCACGATAATCGGCTTGCTTGGTCTTGCGCTGAATAGTTTGCTCACGGGAATCGTGTCGTGTTCGACGTCGTTGCCTGCGATGACTTGCGTCCGCGATTGGGATTCGGGCAGCATAGCCGGCTTTTCCTTTTCGGCGGCGTTCTTCTTGGCCTCTTCTTCCGCCGCCTGCTGTTCCGCCACGGCATCTGCCTCGGCTGCGGCGTCGGCGAAGAGGTCACGTGGCGCGTTATCCACGACGTCGTTATGCTGCACCAGCGAAACGGATGGGAGATCCCCATAATCCGGCTCGTTGGATCGAACTGGCGCGAAAGACTGACGTTCGGAGCGTTGCATGAGATTCACACGATTGGCGACGTTGCGCGCGTTGAACAATGCGGTCGGCTCTCCGGCACGCAGATTGAGAATGTCGTCGACCGACATATCGGCGGCGTCGGGCTCCTGCGACGCCTCATCGGACACTGCATAGGAGAACAGATTAGATACCGGAGCTGACGTGGTACTCTCGGATTCGGGCATGGCGCTCACGCTGTCACGTTCAAAAGTGACGCGTACGTCGCCGAATTGCAAGGTCATTGGCGTGGATGGCAGTTTGAAATCCTCATCCGCGGGCAGACGCATCAATTGGCCGTTGTCGGCCACTACAAACGAACCATTGGTCGACTTGAGATCACGTACGGAAGCGTTGCCCTGCGCGTCGACTGAAACAATGGCATGCCGTTTCGACATGGATTTGTTCGTATCCATAATGTCAAGGCGCGCGAATCCGTCATCCGCCAGAGGACGTAACGGCTTGCGGCCGATTTCCACGCTTTCGCCGCTGCCCAGCTTCTTCAGTTCGGTTCCATCAACCTTGACGGTCCACTGCTGTGCCGTTCGTTGATCTTCGCTCACCGTTGTCGGCCTTCCTTTCACACATACCACTACTTGTCATTGTGTCATGCCTTGCCACGTATTTCAGGATTATGACGCGATTAATTGACAACTTTCGCCTAATTCCCCCATTGTATGGCACGATATGGAAGCATTCATGCCTAAATCGGATTTTATTGGATCGTCAGCGAAAGAAAATCCCGTAATATGCGGAAAACCCCGCCGCCTTGTGGCGAACGGGGTTTCCACTCAAGATTGTGATATGCGGCTTCAAGCCGCGCGAATCACTTGAGCTCGACGGTAGCGCCGGCTTCTTCGAGCTGGGACTTAGCCTTCTCAGCGTCTTCCTTCTTGGCCTTCTCCAGGACAGCCTTCGGAGCGCCGTCGACCAGAGCCTTGGCCTCAGCCAGACCCAGGGAGGTGATAGCGCGGACGGCCTTGATGACCTGGATCTTCTTGTCGCCAACGGCGGAG
>ENA-ORUB01004526-ORUB01004526.1-human-gut-metagenome-genome-assembly--contig:-NODE-4526-length-10617-cov-2.571388_pt1 | contig 10617 bp, 10 predicted proteins | sample MGYA00241918_ERZ509200 | MGnify/ENA primary metagenome ERZ509200 (study PRJEB26280, sample SAMEA2338853) | human gut metagenome | biome: human gut; feature: human-associated habitat; material: faeces... | reverse complement strand
CAGTCAGGATTATCAGTGGGAAAGAAACGGAAAATCTCTTTCAGAATATCTTTTATCCTTATCATATTTCCTGCCTATATAAAATACGAGCCATGAATTATCATTCTTGATACTCCACGGCTCGTTATTTCTATTATAATTATTCTTTTACATCTACTTTCAGACACAATTCGTCTAACTGTGTATCATCGATGGCAGATGGAGCATCAATCATAACATCACGCCCTGAGTTGTTCTTCGGGAAAGCAATACAGTCGCGGATTGAATCCAAACCGGCAAACAAAGAAACCCAACGATCCAAACCGTAAGCCAAACCACCGTGAGGAGGTGCTCCGTATTTGAAGGCATTCATCAAGAAACCAAACTGTTCCTGTGCTCTTTCTTCGGTAAAGCCCAGCAATTTGAACATCTTGTCCTGCAATTGACTATCGTGGATACGAATAGAGCCACCTCCAACTTCTACTCCATTGATTACCATATCGTAGGCATTGGCACGAACAGCACCCGGATCAGTATCCAACAATGGAATATCTTCCGGCTTCGGTGATGTAAACGGATGGTGCATTGCATAGAAACGCTGGTCTTCTTCGCTCCATTCGAACAACGGGAAATCAACTACCCACAGGCAAGCGAACTTATTCTTGTCGCGTAAGCCTAATTGTTCGGCTACATGCAGACGAAGTTCGCACAACTGTTTGCGCGTCTTCATAGCATCGTCACCAGAAAGAATCAGGATCAAATCACCCGGTTTGGCATTGAATGCCTCTTTCATCTGCTGTAAAACTTCCTGTGAATAGAATTTGTCGACACTCGACTTCACATTTCCGTTATCTTCTACACGGGCATAAACCATTCCTTTGGCTCCTACCTGCGGACGTTTTACGAATTCGGTCAGGGCATCCAATTGCTTGCGTGTATAAGAGGCAGCACCTTCGGCACAAATACCACCGATATAAGCGGCATCATCAAATACAGAGAAACCATATCCCTTCATGATGTCCATCAATTCGACGAACTTCATGCCGAAACGCAAATCCGGTTTGTCGCTACCATAATATTTCATAGCATCTTGCCAAGTCATGCGCAAGAACGGTTCCTTGATTTCAATACCACGGATCGTCTTGAACAAATGCTTAGCCATGCCTTCGAATGTCTGGATGACATCTTCCTGTTCTACAAAACTCATTTCGCAATCGATCTGCGTAAATTCCGGCTGACGGTCAGCACGCAAGTCTTCATCACGGAAACATTTTACAATCTGGAAGTAACGGTCGAAGCCTGAAACCATCAACAATTGCTTGAATGTCTGCGGAGACTGAGGCAAAGCATAGAACTGTCCCGGATTCATACGAGAAGGTACGACAAAGTCGCGTGCACCTTCCGGTGTTGATTTGATCAATACCGGTGTTTCTACTTCCAAGAAGCCTTGTTTGTCCAAATAACTACGTACTTCGAACGCCATCTTGTGACGAAGTTCCAAGTTCTTGCGCACACATGAACGACGCAAATCCAAGTAGCGATATTTCATACGCAAATCATCTCCGCCGTCGGTTTCATCTTCAATCGTGAACGGAGGTGTTACAGCTGTATTCAAAACCACCAGCTTTGATACGATCAACTCTATGTCTCCCGTTGCCAAGTGCGGGTTCTTGCTCGAACGTTCACGCACGGTTCCGGTTACCTGGATTACATATTCACGTCCTAACTTATTTGCCTGCTCGCATAAAGCGGCATCTACTTCCTGATTAAATACCAACTGTGTAATACCATAACGGTCGCGAAGATCAACGAACGTCATTCCACCCATCTTACGGGTTTTCTGCACCCAGCCGGCCAGTGTTACCACCAAGCCTTCGTCTGCCAGACGCAAATTGCCACAAGTTCTTGTTCTGTACATATATTATTCTATTAAATACAATCTGACATTTTGATTTATCACAGCCCGGCAGTCAGCCCGTCGGACGTGCAAAGATAATAATTCTTATACAGATCGGTTTATTTTTCTTCTTCTTTCTTTATATAAACCCGGTGAGTTCCTGTTCCGGCGATGGCGATACCACTATCAGGATCTTCCCGCCAGCGGCGAAGCTCCAAACTGGCAGTCGTCCGACAGAGTCCGGTCAGCCGGCAATAATCGGCAACCTGCATGAAGGGATGTTCCTCCAAATAGTTTTTTGCCAAAGCCAGACGCTCTTCGGGCGTATACTGACTGGATGACCTGCGCGGTTTCTTGTCCGAACGTTCCAATTGGCAACCACTGTTTGTCCGCGATACCAACTGTGTATCTGCTCTGAAGTTTATGCCTTTGACCTGTAAACTCTGCGCATTCATCCGTTCTTTATCCGACGTCTCTGCGCTTTTTCCCTTTTTAAAGCCCAAAGCCGGAGTAAACACCCCTATTCCATCCAGTTTGACGGAATAACCGTTACTCATCCAATAAGCCAACTTGGAAGAGATTGTATCCAAAAGTCCTTTTACCTCGGCTGCTGTAAAAGTTGTACCATTTTCAATGCTTTCCGCAAATTGCTTCATGTCGCACATGCCGCATAATTTCATACGCGGGTAAACGATCGGTTCCCCTTCTTCATTCAGACTATTCGTCTGACACATGATATATTCTGCCATACACCAGTTCTTTTAATTGCAGTTCATAGTATTTTTTCTTTGTTCGCCCAGGGCGAATATATAATCACCACCGGCGAATATATATTCATCGTCGGCGAACATATATTCGCCGACGTAAAACTAACAAAGATTCGTCTCTTTTCCAAGTTTTTCTCACAGATAATCCGAAAAGAATCCGGATCAAATCCCATTACCGGTCTTTGCTATCCGATCTTCCCTTCCGACAAGTATTTGGAGATCGTGCTACGATGAACGCCCATAACCTTGGCGATGGCCGATTTCGTCATATTCATTTCCAACAGGCGCTTCACTTCCGATTCGCGTCCCGTCAGTTTATTCACTTTTGATTTGCTTCCCTTCGGTCTTCCAAGTAAAACACCTTCGGCTTTCTTCCGTGCCAATGCTTCTTTCGTCCGTTGCGAGATCAGGTTACGTTCGATTTCGGCAGATAATCCAAAAGCAAAAGCCAGGACCTTCGACGTAATATCGCTTCCCAAGCGATAATTATCTTTGATAGTCCAAACCTGTACATCCGAAAGCATGCACTGATGCAGAATACTCATAATCATCAAAAGATTCCTTCCCAAACGAGAGAGTTCGGCACAGATAATAATATCTCCCTTCTGCATTTTCGACAAAAGTTCGCCCAACTCCCGCTTCTCCACAGCTTGGCAACCAGAAATAATCTCTTCGATCCAACTGTCGATCTTAATATCATGCGTCTCACAAAAACGAACGATTTCAAATCGCTGGTTCTCGACCGTCTGTTTATCTGTACTTACACGAATATATCCATAGACCATAACTTCAACAGATTAAATTAGTAATGAATAATTCTTCAAAGTACTCTTAATAAATCCATACGCTGTACCATCATATTGTTTAAGTATAAATTAAAGGATGAGAAATTATATGGGTTATTGCCAATATTCTTGCCTAAAGGACACGGCAAGAATCAATCAAGAATCTCAAGCGGCTTGTTGCAAAATATCTATCAAGATAGGTTTTGCGCCACTGACGAAGCACTCAACAGCTATTACCATCAAAATGAGTCCCATGAGTCGCATCATCACATTATTCCCTGTTTCGCCCATGAAATGGACCAACTTGGTAGACGTGCGAAGGATAAGAGCTGTTATCAGAAAAACAAAAGCGATGATAAAGATCAGGATTGCCTTTTTAAGCAAGGTTTCAGCGTCTTCCATCAACACGATTCCGTTGGCTATTGCTCCCGGTCCGCACAACATCGGAATAGCCAAAGGCGTTATTGAAATGTCATCCGCAAAATGCATCTTTTCATCCTCATTCAATTTTATATGCGTATAATGCGCTTGCAACATATCATATCCGATCTTCATGATCACAATACCACCTGCTATTCGGAATCCGTTGGTCGATAATCCAAATACTTGGAAAAGGAACTGTCCGAAGACAGTAAATGAAATCATAATCAGAAAAGCGACAAAGGTTGCCTTCATGATTATTCGTTTTCGTTCACTTTCTGTCATACCTGTTGTCATGGAAAGAAAGACGGGCATCGTTCCCAGCGGGTTTATCAACGTAAAAAACGAAGTAAAGCACAACAGGGCAAATGGTATTACTGAATCATTCATAATCGTATTCTATTTAATATTATAATATGTCACAAACCACTCATAGAACATACGAGTTCCTTCCTCTACCGATGTTTTCGGTTTATAATGAACATCATGCTCCAGCTTTGACGTATCAGCATACGTTGACTTCACATCTCCAGGCTGCATTTCTTTAAATACTTTGTTGACGGTTTTTCCTGCATACGATTCAAGCAGCCGAATAAAGTCCATCAACGCAACGGGAGAAGAATTTCCTACATTATATATCTTATACGGAATCGATTCTTCCGAAGGAAAATCAAGCACTCGTAATGTCGCGTCAATTACGTCTGCAATATAAGTAAAATCTCGTTGCAAATCACCATGATTGAACACTTGAATTGTTCCTTCGCCTAAAATTTCTTTCAAAAACAGATTCGGAGCCATGTCCGGTCTGCCCCAAGGCCCATAAACCGTAAAAAAACGCAGTCCGGTGGTTGGTAATCCATACAGCTGACTATACGAAAAAGCCATCAGTTCGTCGGCCTTTTTCGTAGCACCATACAAACTAACCGGCTGATCCACCTGATCCGTTTCCTTAAACGGTATTTGCTTATTCAAGCCATACACACTGCTTGAACTGGCATACACCAAATGTTTTACCTGGTTTTGGCGACATCCTTCCAATATATGCAAGAATCCGACAATATTCGACTGGATATATGCTTCAGGATTCTCAATAGAATACCTGACTCCAGCCTGAGCAGCCAAATTACAAACGGCGTCAAACTGCTCATCAGCGAATAATTGGGCGATACTTTCCCGATCCGCCAAATCCATTTGGATAAAGCGCAGGTTAGCATAAATCGTACTGGTCACAAAAGCCGATGCTTTCACCTCTTTTATACCCAGTCTTTTCAACCGATCCAGTTTCAGTGATACCGGATAGTAAGCATTCAAATTATCCAACCCTACAACTTCATCTCCACGTTTTACCAGTCTCTCTGCCAAAAAAGAACCGATAAAACCTGCCACACCTGTTACTAAAACCTTCATACTCTTTTATCTTTTTTAGTTTCACGGTTACCTATCATGATATTACGGATATAAACGATAAATCCGGTTGACTGCCCCAGAATCAAAATCGGATCTAAACGGATAATTCCATATAAGGCGATCGTCAACGAACCCACCAGACTTATAATCCAAAAATTGACAGGCAAAACCGAGGCGCCAAACTTTTTCGAATAATACCATTGATATACAAATCTCAACGTAAAAATCACCTGTCCCATCGACCCCATAATAATCAGCCATAGCGGAATATCTTCATCCATAAAAAAGGAATCTATAAACGAATGGAAGTCATTCAACGCAAAGACGGCTGCCACCACTGGAGTCATCACCAGAATAGCCTGCAGAATCCGGGGAAGTTTATTCCAAAGCCCTTTTTCCTTCAGGTTCCAAATATAGACATAAAAGGATATAAACTGCCCCAGGATAATTGAAAAGTCATTTCGCAGCCATCCGTAAATACAAAGCAAATAAGCCCCCAGTAAACTGAACACCCAATACAACGAAGGCGAAACGACTTTCTTCTTCTTCTCCGACAAAATCCATTGGATCAACATCCGGGCAGAGAAAAAGGCCTGAGCAATCAATCCTATCAAATAGATTCCCACCATGCCTTATTTATCCGACAAATTCGTGTCGCCTATTTGATAGTTGATATACCGCTTTTTCATCCACCGATAGGCAAAACAATCCAGAAAAGGAGAAACCAGCCTATTCCACAAATGATATTTGGAAACACCTGCCACTCGAGGATAATGTCGGACCGGCACTTCTTTCATCTGTCCGTTCTGCAACAGGATCAAAGCCGGCAGAAAACGATGCATTCCCGTAAAGAACGGTATTCGTTTGGCACAATCCGTATGCAGAATCTTCAGAGGACAACCGGTATCCGTTGCTTTGTCTTTAGTCATCATCCTGCGGAAACCATTCGCTATCTTCGACTGTAAATTCTTAAAGAAAGAATCTTTCCGGTTGGCTCGAATACCCATCACCAATTCGTATTCATGGGCATAAGGCAACAAACGTTCAAAATCTTCCGGATCCGTCTGCAAATCGGCATCAATATATCCTAATAGTTTGGATTCAACCTGATCAATTCCAGCCTTCATGGCGGCGCTTAATCCGCCGTTCTTCTTCAGACTACAATAGAAAAAATGAGGCTGCCGATGGCAGATCTGCATCATTCGTTCCAAACTATGGTCTGTCGATCCATCATTCACGAAAAGGATACAAGCAGGCACAGAAGCCTGCTGGACATAAGAAGACAGTTTTTCTTCCAATGCACACATATTGTCCTCTTCATTATAGACAGGAACTATAATCGTCAATTCATAATTACTGGTACGATTCATTTCAAATATTATTTCTTTCGTATAATTGTCACTCGTTTGATAAAAGCAGAAGAATACCGACGATGCCCTTTAGGCCAAGGATTATCATCATAAACATCGACTTCTTCCCTAATCGTATTCCGCTTCAGCCAGTCAGGCATCACTGCTTCTGATTCGATACTCTGCACCAAGACAAACGGCATAGCAGCCATAACAGCAGTCGAATCAGACAAGTCTAGTCGTTGAATTTTCTTATAAGCCGCATAGACCAACTCCATACGTATATCTTCGGTTGCCGGATGATAAAAAGGCAATGCCTGGACTTCTTTTATGTCTCGGGTAAGCGCAATACTTTTTTTGTCTGCGTTGGAAACAAAACTTCCAACATAAGGCATCAGAAATATTTCAGCAAAGACAAAGAGACCAACTACTCCGCCCAAAAGATAAGCCGGACGAACTGATCTAACTGCATAAAAAAGGCAAGATGCAATTCCCCATAATCCCAATGATAGAAGTATAAATGCAGTTCCCGTCATCCTTTGTTCTTTGTACATAAAAATATACAGCATAACGGGTAATGCCAGTACCACGACAGACAACAGATAGCCATTAATCCGATATAATATTCTTCCCAACCGGTCTGTCTCTTTCATCTGTCTGATCCAATAATAAAACAAATGAGCCATAGTCAGAGCTGCCGGAATGGAAACAGGAAGCAAATAACGCGTTTTCTTTTCGGGAACCAAGGAAAGGAAGAAAACAACAAACAACATCCATAACAGTGAAAACAGGTATGGCTTTGTTTTATCTCCCAATCTTTTCGTCCAAACAGGGACAAACAAGGCAAAGATGGTTACCAACGACCAAGCTCCGGTTTCCAAAAAGAACTTCCAATAATAATACCACGGACGAACGTTCTTGTTTGCCCAAGAAGAAGATTCTTTATTCCAGACATATTCGGCCATTTCTGGATGATAAATATAAATATAAGCATACCACCAGCAGCTGAGCACTATAGTAATAATAAGCATGCTCAGGCAAGCATTCCATTTTCCCGTCAAGCTTTTCCGATAATAAATAAGGTAAGCACACAAGAAAGGAAGCAACAAGGCATAAAAAGAAACCGGTCCTTTCCCTAAGAAAGATAAACCCATCGCTATTCCTGAAAGCATAAAAGATTTCCAATCACAGCCATCGGTTTGCATAGCCTTAAACAAATAATAAATGGCCATCAGCATAAAAGCATGGCAATAAATATCCCACGACGCCGTACGTCCCATCAAGATGATGTTATAAGAAGTACATAATATACCGACAGCTATCCATGAATATACTTTATCCTGCGTCAGTAATTTTCCCAACCGGAACAAATAAAACACAAGCAATAAAGCAGCCAGACCAGCCATAGCCCGCTGTAAGCCTAAATTATCAGAAGAAATATATTCTGCTATCGCAGAAATCCAGGTAGGTAACGGTGGTTTTTCCAAACGTAATTCTCCATTCATTGTAGGTGTCAACCAATTTCCATCATAAACCATTTCTCTCGCCGTAATCATATTACGGGATTCCATGATATCTACAAAAATGGCTTCGTTGTTTACGAAAAAGGTACAACACAGCACCAAGCCAATAAGTATCCACTTTCCTACTTTACTTCTAACATCCACAATATTCATCCTCAAATAAACTAAAAAATCCGTTTCAGAGTCCAAACCCCTCCGAAACGGACTTGCAAAATTATCAATATATCATAAACTCTGTTATCGCAATATCATTATTTCAGTTCTTTTATTTTTATATTACAAAATGAAACCTCATTTCCATGATCCTGCAATAAGATGTGTCCTTTAGCTGCTTCTCCAAAAGGTCCACTTGTATTATACTCAGGAGCAGCATACTTACTGCCTTTTACCAGTTCCTTAAACTCCTGGCTGCCTCGTTCATACTCCAAAACCTTCTTTCCATTCAGCCAATGTTCTACATGGTTATTGGGGAAAACCTTAACAACTGCAGTATTCCATTCACCTACGCCATTGAATGAGCCATTCTCACTCTTCTTTAAATCATATAAGCTGGCCAACGTACGGCTGCCTGGATAAGTTGTATATAACTTCGCATCTGGATGAACAGCATCGTCCAAGATCTGATATTCCAAACCAAAAGCTGAACCATGTTGTTTTTCATTCTCAGTCACAAAATATTTGATACCGCTATTTGCACCTTTGGTTATCTTGAAATCAACACTTAACTCGAATGCTGAGTATTCGTCGTTGGTAACAATATCACCTCCGTTTGTAGATTCACCACCATCAGAAGCCTCTACAGTAAGAATACCATCTTCAATCTTCCAGCCTTTTTCCGGGAAAGTAGCTAAATGAGCACCTCTCCAGCCATTGGTTGTTTTACCATCGAAGAGCAGTTTCCAGCCATCAGCCTTTTCCTGTTCTGTCAATTGGTTTCTTACTACTTCTTCTTGAACATTCTCTTGAGCTACAGGAGCTGCCGATTGTTCCTTATCGGCCTTTTGTCCAGAACAGCTAACCAAAGCCAAAGCTGCCAAACAAATAAATTCTAATTTCATAATTCTTTATCAGATTTAAAACTGTCAATTTTCAATGTATAAATAAATTACGCCTGAGGATATTTACGCCAGAAGCTCCACCATTTTAATTGCAACACACCAAACAATGCTTCTCCGAAAATAGAAGAGTTCATCTTGGATGTACCTAAAACCCGATTGATGAAAATAATTGGAACTTCAATTAACTTAAAACCACATTTGTAGGCTGTAAACTTCATTTCAATCTGGAAAGCATATCCCTTGAAGTGAATTCTGTCCAATTCAATTGTTTCCAGAACTTTTCTCCGATAGCATTTGAAACCCGCAGTTGTATCATGAATATCCATGCCTGTAACAAAGCGGACATAAACAGAAGCGAAATAAGACATCAATACACGCCCCAATGGCCAATTAACCACATTCACTCCATTACAATAACGAGATCCAATAGCCACATCGCCTCCTTGTTCTGTACATGCAGCATATAAACGAGGCAAATCTTTCGGATTATGGCTAAAATCGGCATCCATTTCAAAGATGAAGTCATATTTATGTTCTATGGCCCATTTAAAACCACAGATATAAGCTGTTCCTAAACCCAATTTACCTTGACGTTCTACAAGGAACAAACGCTCGGGAAATTCTTTCTGCAACGACTTGACGATAGACGCCGTTCCATCAGGCGACCCATCATCAATAATTAGAATATGAAATTCTTTCTCCAAACCAAATACGGCCCGGATAATATTCTCAATATTTTCTTTTTCGTTGTAAGTAGGTATAATAACTACACTATCCGACATGAATTTTGGTATTTTATATTTTTACACCCACAAATATAGACAATATGTTTGGATATAGCGACTCAAACCAGACTTTTTTGGCTTCTACTTACAAATCCGAAGAAGAATCTGAATCGGAACGTTCTTCTACATTATTATCTTTCCATTTCGTTGATTTATCCACTAAATAGCGAGGTCGTTTTTTCACTTCCTTATAGATTTTACCAATATATTCTCCTATAATACCGATGGCAGTCATCATCGAACCGCCGATTAGCCAAAGAGAAACTAATAAAGATGTCCAACCAGGTATAGTTTCACCTTCCCAGTAAACAACAATGGCATATATGATAACACCCACAGAAACTAAAATAAACAACAACCCTAGTAGAACAATTCCTTGTAATGGCCGTACAGAAAAAGAAGTAATTCCGTCAGCCGCAAAACTCAACATTTTACATAACGGATATTTAGATTTGCCTGCCTGTCTTTTCTGTCGGTCATAATAAACCATAGCCGATGGAAAACCTAAAGAACTGACCAAACCACGCAGAAACAAATTTCTTTCCGGATACTGAAGCAGAGCCCGTAAAGCCCGATTACTTATCAGACGGAAATCGGCGTGATTATAGATTACGTTTCCGGTCAAACCATTCATCAGTTTATAAAAC
>ENA-ORUB01004524-ORUB01004524.1-human-gut-metagenome-genome-assembly--contig:-NODE-4524-length-10625-cov-2.711447_pt1 | contig 10625 bp, 4 predicted proteins | sample MGYA00241918_ERZ509200 | MGnify/ENA primary metagenome ERZ509200 (study PRJEB26280, sample SAMEA2338853) | human gut metagenome | biome: human gut; feature: human-associated habitat; material: faeces... | reverse complement strand
CGCTGATCTCCCACCATTCTTGTTTCAGACCGGGATCTACCGGCAATTGAATACGCTTGGCAAGGAGGACCTCCAATAATTAAATCCAAAGGCTCTTCACCGACCAATGCATCTACTTCTTCAAAAATGGCGGGTAACGTTTCTGTGGAGATCTCGTAGTTCAGTACGGAATCCAGGACACCATGTGGAATATGTTCATAAAACTGATTCCGGCTAATCTCTCGATTTAAGTACTGATTATAGATATCCAGCTGTTCATTTTCTTGCAGCCAATGGTATGCCATACGTGTTTTCAAGGTATAACACGCAGCAACATCCATTTCCACATGTCCTACGGCCTTATATCCTGCCCTCAGGAAGCCTTCTGATAAACCACCAGCTCCTGCAAACAGGTCCAGAAATCTGGGCATATCATCACCCCGTCCTAACTTACATTTGTTTTGATGTGTGACCAGCTTATGTACCGACTTGTGTAAAACCAGACAGAATCATATTTTGGCGTTCTTGCTCGGCGCTGCAATCATACAGAACATAGAGCATCGCACATGCACGGGAAGCCGCCACATAATTCAGTAAACGGGTATCCTCATCAGAAAAATGGTCAACATCAATCATTATTACGATCTTCGACTCCAATCCTTTGAAGCCGGAAATTGTTGAGAATCTAACATCGTTCTTCTTTGCTTTCCACAAGGGCCCTGTGGTCTTCAGTGTGCCCAAATCCTTGTCCAAGCCAGTAAGCCCCAGTCCGTTTTTCGGATTTGAAAGAGCATAACGCGAAAGGATAACAAAGTCGCTTCCAATTGCACCACTGTCCTTGATTTTCCGGATGATCGCATTGATTTTTTGCCGTTCATCTTCTTTCCCGCTATAGCTGTCATATTCGACCTGAGGACCGGAAACTGTGGGTTTGCCTTGGTTTGGAATATTGGTCATTAAAATGTTTGCATTGGCAATCTGCTTGGTGTTTCTGCAATTTGCACGCAGCTTCCAGCTCATAGCATAAGCTTCCCGTCGAAGTTTCTTTATCATTGCATCAAGCTGAGCATAAGAATTGAAGATATTCTGGTTCGGATCATAGTAAATTGCCCATGTTCCATCGCCCAGCCCATCCTGCACAATCCTGTCAATGCATTCAAGATAGGTGTCTGTGAGCAAATCCTGCCCTTCATCAATGATTACCAAATCGTACGCAGGAACACCTTCTATTGCCATAAATGCTGCAGGCAATTCTTTCTCATAAAAATGCTGACTCAGATCCGGCGACCAGTCAAAGCCACAAGCGCGCATCATAAATGCATGGAGTGTAACTGCTTCAACAAAAACATTGTCCTTTTCAAATTGGTACTGCACATATTGCGCGATGTTATGATTGAAACAAAGATACAGCACACTTTTGCCTTCCCAGTAGGCTCTGCGTGCCTGTTCCATAGCAATCAAAGTTTTGCCTGCACCTGCCACACCGGAAACCATCGTCCGTGGATTGTCAAAAAGAGATTCTAAAACCTCGTACTGCTCAGCAGTTAGCGCACACAGTTCTTTTACTGCGCGTTCCACCGATTCCTTCATAGATGGTACAAAGTGGAAATCACCACGAAGCAGATTAGCCAGTTTATCGATTTCTGCATCTGTCAGTCGACCACCTTCGAAACCGTGTTTTTCAAGACATGTCTGCCTCCAGTACCCAAAAGCTTGGTCGACCAAGCTATCCAGATTCCAGGGGCGTTTTGCATCGACCAGTATCTCAGGCACAACATCGATACCAACGCCAGTTGCTTCAAAATAACAGTCCGGCATGGCAACAGCACATGCGTACTGGCAGCGTACAAGGGGATCATTGTTTCCCAATCGGCGAACCATGTACTGCCGCAAGGACTGCATATTGCCTTGCACTTGTTGGAATGGGCCTTCATTCTTACGGGAGATTTTCCCGTAGCGATTTGTAAATTCCCATACACCACCTCTGCGGGATACTTGGCCGCCTTTAACTTCAAGGCATAGTACACCCTCATTGCACAGGACCACGAAATCAATCTCACCAAAAATATTATTGGTATGTTCTGCAATTCCCAGAGAATGCAAAACGACATATTTTTTGTTGGTTCTGTGATCACGAAACTCAATAAACAGCCGCTTTTCAGCAGGGCTCTTGATTTCTGGTGCCAGAACATCTGGAATCAACTTAACCATAGCTATCTCCCATTATTCCAACAGGGCTCCAAAGAACCCCCGTTCTCTGTCTTTTATGGTGCCAACAACTGCAGCCCGGTCCAGCAGACAGTTTCGCATTTCGCAACTGGTTTCGGGCAGAAGAGCACAAGCGTGGCAAGCGGCATAATTCAGCGAGTCATAACCCTGTGCATGGGACTCAATGCAGATTGGATCGGACGAACACCAGGATGCCTCCTGAAGCATATTTCTGAAAATCATTTCAAAAGATTCTGGAAGTCCTTTTCGAACCAATCCACCCAAACTGCCATCAGAGTCAGACGAAGAAGTGTACAGCAAAATACCTGCCATTTTCACATTGGACTCCGGATATGTGCTGTATATCCGCTCCTTGATGGAAGCGCCGGAATAACCGCACTCCAACGACAACTGACGAATCAGTAAGTGGGAAAGAGTATGTAACAGTACATACCTGGCAGAGAAATTGTCACAACCAACATTGCTATGTTCGAGCCGATCCCGCATAGGCTGATATTCATCTTCAAAAGCGGCTTCCCATTCTTCCAGTACATCCCGGATTTTGATAAACAGACCTTCTCCGAGCATCTCTATTGCAGGCAACCAGTTTAACGGCACATCACTAAGTGGCACACAATCCCCGGAAAGATGATAACCATTGAATCTGTCATCATCCGCATTTGGTTGCTCTGGAGTAATCCGCCGGAATCCGCGCAATGCCAATACTTCACGCAGACGCTTTGCCAAGACGATATCCTCAATATAGTCTTCAAGGAATTCTGGAATGGCTGCCCGTGCAATTCTGAACTGTACATCTTCAGGATCATCGTAGTCCCCCATGCAGAACACACGGTATTCATCTTCCAGCAAATTCTGCTTTGTATACTCCTCGCTATCGCCGCCATTATAACGTTTTTTAATCTCAACTATCAACTCGTCAATTGTACAGGTTTGCATCGCCAATAACGGTTGAAATACTGCCTGAATGACCATTTTTAAGGTAAAGTCATCAGGATTGCTGGCGAGAATAGGTTCGATCCGCTCCCAGTTTACAGCTATTTCCTGTTGCACTTTACTGCTCCAAGGAGGAATCGTCAGTGCGCTTGCTGTCATGGAAAAGTACACATTGGAAGCGCCACGCTGGAGTGCACGCAACTGTGCCCTACAGGAAACTGGGTCATTGTATTCTTTTTTACTGCCCAACCAAGGGCGCTTTCCGTAACAGGAATAACCGCGAAGCGCATCTTTTGCCATGCTTCCTGCCATAGTGCGACTCTTTCCGCATGCGGTGCATTTAATAACAATACTGTCCAGACCACCAGTTTCATCAGAAAAGCTGATACGCAGAGCCCCACCACGTTTATCGGAAGGACATTCACTAAAGTTTCCATAATGAACCCACCAGTCATAAGGAAAATCTTCCAGATGACCATTGGTACACGCAGCTATAAAACGAGAAGGTACAATATTTCTTTTCGGATGACCATTAGAACAGCTTCGATCAGTTACATCGCCAAATCCCCAATATGGCATTAACCTTCCACAATCAGGGCAAAAATGGTAGTATGGAAATCGAAACGCTGGCACATCCGGAGTCATTTCATCATCCTGCGAATGAGAAATATATGGTTCTTTAAAATGAGATACCTTCAGCAATTTTTCAAGATTAGGCTCATGCAGAACAGGACTGTTGTCTTTCCAGTAGTTGGCTCCTGCCATAATAACGGAATAGTCCGGCATGTCCACAATGGAACCGTTGCCAAAAGTGGTGATCAACTGCGTTTTCCGCAATCTTCCTACCACCTTTTTAGGCTTGGCCTGATCTCTGTTTGAACCAAAATGCAGTCTTGCCATAATTACAGTCCTCCCAGCAGGTAAATACCAGACTGGCCGTCCACATTTCTCATGCTGTTCATGGTGCGGAAACGGTCGTTTTCAGTATCACTCTTCAGCAACTTTTTCTCATTCTTTCTGCTTTTGTATACAAGAGATCCGGTTGCTGCAATGTCCCATGCATCCTGTATATCTTTGAGTTCATCCATAACAGCAGACAGTTCGCTGGGATCAACTCTTCTCACATAGTCTATAATGATTTCCTCAACCTTTTGAATTTCCGGATTATCAGAACGATAGTTAATAGCCTGACTGTTACCACGCAGATTCTCGATCAAATATCGGCACAGGGAAACATATAGGGCATGCAGTCCTCTGTCTCTTGCACGATCAGAGAACGGCGTTAGACTGGTGGCCTCGACATACCGATACAATGCGGAATGATACTGCAGGAACTGCTCATAATGGGATCGGTCACGGGATCTGGAAGCGTTATATACTGCAATAACCAAACCCGGATTATCACGACCAACACGGCTGGTAGCCTGAATATATTCTGCATTGGTTTTCGGCTGACCGGCGACTACCATTGCGCCAAGACGGCCCACATCAACACCAACAGAGATCATGTTGGATGCCAGTAAATAGTCAAATACATCTGCATGGTTACCCTGGGAGTAGCTACGTTTCAGCTTGACCTGGATGATCTCTGTGATTTCGGAGTTGCTCATACGGCTGGTTAGCTCCTCCGTATATGTATATCCATTTGATGTGTCTACTCCGGGATATTCAGACGCAAACTTTGTCTTTGCCAGATAATCCAGACGGCTCTGAACGTCGTCGAGGATTTGCGTACTGGCGCCGCCCAACTCACGCAAGCTGTTAAAATAGCCGGTGATCGTCCAGAAATTGTCCACGACTGTATCAGGATACTCCAATGTCGCCAGATATCGTGTAGCAAACAGCATTGCTGCGTTAACTCTGATCAGTGTAGTGGTGGCGGTTGTTCCAATACCCATTACACCAAAATACCGACGGGCAGGTCTTTCTTCCGGTGTGGATTGTACTGCAAAGAACGAGTCTTTAGCAGAGAGTCCCTGTGGTGGAAATTGTGTGTGGGTACGGCCATAAAGTGCCATGATCTGATTTGCCGCATTCCGTATTGTTGCTGTGGAAGCAATTACCTTTGCACAAACACCATCACGCTCACACAGTTTTGATATTGCCGCCTCATAAATACCGGTCATAGTACCCAGCGGACCCGAAATCAAATGCAGCTCGTCCTGGATAATCAATTCCGGCGGTTTTTTACTGTTTGCAATACCAAACAGTGCTGACGGCTTGTCATTTAATGGAATCTGCGCAAACTTATCAACGGTTGCGACGATAAAAGTTGGCAGATGTTGATAAATCGCATCATCAATAATATGAACAGGAAGGCCATTGGGCGCAGTATGGAAATGACAATGCTGGTTGGGACACTTGATTGTCATCCTGTTTTGCGCAAGATCGACATCATAATGCTGTGCATGCAATTTTGCACCGCACCAGGGACAAACTTTGATTTGAACGGGATTTGATTTCTCATCAACACCGCCCTCTTTTTGCTTGTTGATGCTGGTTCGGGCCTCTTTCAGGTGATTCGGTGTAAGATTACCGCCGACCCACAGACCAATAGAAATCTCGTTCCCGCCTATATTGTACTTTTTACGCAGCAATTCACATGCAAATATCAGAATACTGGCACGCTCAAACTGCTGCAGGGTAAGAAGGCGAAGTGTATAGCGCATAATGACGGTAACACCATCTGCATTGGCATCCCGAAGTCTGCGTAAAAAGATTACAAAGGCAGTAATGCCGAGATATGCCTCCGTCTTACCGCCACCAGTAGGGAACCAAAGAAGATCAACTATCTGCCGATCCGGGACTTTCTGTCCGGGATGGCCTTTGGGTTCAATAAAAGATGTCAGTTCGTGGAGAACAAATGCCAACTGGAATGGATACCAACAAACCTTATCAGGATCAAACTGCTTTCCGTTTTTCAGAAGGGTTTGTCTCCGCTGAAGAAGCATCGCTTCATTGGCAAGTTGGAAAGCGCGGAATGCTTTTCCGTCTCCGGTAGCACTATCCTTCAGGATCTTGATGGCATAATTGATTCTGTTGTATGCATCCCGGCATTTTTGTACATTGCTCCGGGCGATATCCTGAAGGCTTGGCTTTACCTTCGATATGCCGTCGTTTTGCTGTTCAATCCACTGTTGGTATTTTGCTGCAAAAGTACTCAATTCCCGAACGACATCCCCAACCGGGGCAGTGGACAAAAATTGCATCGACAATACATTGCCGCTGACAACCTCTGCTGCTTTCATTTGCCGGAGATTAAAAGTTGGAAAAAACGCAGACTCCACCCATTCGGGTTCGATATTCTCCATGTCCCACATAGCCGAGCATCCGTGACCCTGCGCATAACAATGCACATCAGAATACAGCATATCCAGTTCCAAAAGTTCCGGATCGGTGGTCAGGTATGTCTGCCGATTCACACTGGTAAATACAGATGCTCCATCAACACCGGTTACTCTTATAACAGGTTGGAACGCGCAGCTCCTGGATGTAGCTCCCATATCATTCTCAGACTGATTCTCATTAACCAGCGCAATTGTAATTACACGCTCACCCGATTCCATGATGGAATGTGTATATACCTGTAATTGAAGGCCACTGGGCAAATCTGCGTACTCCACCCGTTCTCCGGCGAATTCGATTGTTGTAGAATAGGGATATTCGTTGCGCCGCCACACTTCTTTCGGCTTCTTTTCCAGATGCTCCCATTTGGAAGTATCAATGCCGCAATCCTTTGCATTCTCAAATGCGATAGGCTCATAGAAAGCGTAGCTACCGGAGATGCAGATAGCATTCACACCGGTTTTCAGCGTAACCGTAATGCCCATAGAAGAAGGATTGTTCTGGTTACTCAGGGAAATGGATGCATCGTAGGTTTCGATCTCATTTTCCAACAAAGGATTCCGCGCAAGATCCAATGCCTCTACAGTATTCTTTTGAGGATACAGTTTTCCCATGATGTAATACTGAACCGGAAGTTCAGCCAAGCATTCATCTTTCGTGACAGGTCCAATAAAATCCTGCTCCAAAATGCGGGATACGACCTCCCTGGCTTCATAATATTTTGAATAGTCAGCCATAGCTAAACCTCCGGTTCTGTATGATTAGTAAGTGTCTTTGTCAACTGCTGCAAATCCTGTGATGGTTATGCCAGACCAAATGCTGACATCTCCAAAGGTCTTTGCTCCGGCAGGAACAGGGGGCATTCCGGACACGCAAGTTGTGATGTTGTGTACATACACATCACAAAACGCATGAGGATATACCTCATAATACACCGAGCAATTCATGTTTTTTATATGCTGAATTGCCTTTCCCAGTTCACATGCGAAAGATTTGCTGGTATAGCCCAGTACAAACTTTTCGTTGTCTTCCAGTACAATTCGATATACAATATAGGGCTTTGTTCCTTCCGGACATTTGAGTAGTTTCAATCTCATTCCAGGATGAACATTTTTCCGGATATACTGCTGAAGTTTATTTTCAGCGGCAAAAGAGCGCAGATCCAAGTCGGTATCACTTCCAACCTCAAAATGTGAAATATACCGCTTCTTAAAGCCACCGGCTTTTGCGCACCGTTTGCTTTGATCGTCGTTCCTTGTAATATATATCTGTTTGTCCTTTTTGGAAATTTCAGCTCTTTCTACCTTTTTCTTGGGTCGTGTCAGCGCAACGTAACATACCTTGTGTTCCAAAAGGTCTTCTGTATCGGGATCTGCCATTGCCTCAATCACATCGTCAATGACAATCACAGAGTCAAACTCTTTGCCCTTTGCCCGGTGGATATTGCTGACCGTAATAGAGTGCCTGGACCCTGTTCCGGATTCGTACAGCATTGGCTCCCTGGCATTTCTCAAGAGACCTTTCAACAAATCTGCAACCTCGTATCTGTTCCGTGATTCGCCACGCTGTGTCGAAACAAGGGCCATCCACCGCAGCCGTGCCATTTCGTATCCAGCCTCCGGAAACAAGGCAAGATGTTTTGCCACAAAGGAAGTTTCATCAACAGATTCGCTTTCATAGTTACAGAATATGCGAGAAATCCAGTCGCCCAGAGTTGGAGACCCAAGGCCACGGTGCAGGGCGTGTGGAACATCTGCGTTTTGGAGCCATGCAGAGATCTGCAATGCCTGTCCATTTGTGCGGGTAAGGATTCCCAATGACTCCCCCTGACCAATATATCGCAGGGCATCACTTCTTGAAAACTTGGTCAGTTTTACAGGCATCCGGGGAATGTGTGCCAACAAATCGCTTGCTGCCGAAACCCGATCCTGGGTGGAACCAGTAAGGATTGCCTTCCGGTATGGGACCGTCAGCTGCCCAAAGGTATCGCCTTGGCGGTGATTCTCTGTGAGTGCGTAATAATTGGCACTGGGAAAGCTTTTGAAAATGTCCTGATAGAATTCTTCAGAGGACATAATTGCAGGATCGCCTTCTGCCATGTAGTCATACAATGCCTGACAAGAATCGCCCAAAATCGTAAAACCACAAGTATCAGGGAGACCCTTCAGCATCGCCAAAACCAACTCTGCCCGGCTGCCAACCAAATCCTGCACCTCGTCGACAATGATATGCTCATAATCAGCCAGCATATCTTTTTTCTTTTTGAAAATGGATGTTGCAACTTTTATACGCCGATCATAGTCATACGCTTCCAAAAGGAAGTGTCTGGGAAGTAACTCCTTATGATTATCCTGCACCCATGCCAACATATATGTAGAGAAGGAGTCAAATGTACGAACATCTACATCCTGCCACTCATAACCGATGCGTCCAGTCTCAGCAGCATCAGAGAGTCTGTTTCGTACAACCTCCACGGCAGAGCGTGAGAAACATAGAACCAAGATATTCTCTGCCTTGGCCTGCTCCTCGTTAATCATATGGATGATTTTTTCAATCAAGGTCCACGTCTTGCCTGTGCCGGGGCCTGCATTTACGATGCTGCGCTCTGCAGGTTCTGCTTCAATAATTTCATCCTGTGTGGTTTCTTTAAAAGAACTGAAATCGATTTTCTTGACCTCCACAGGCCAGGGCACCGGCTGAACAGGTTTCCGGACAACGAACGGATCATCCTGATCAGGCTTTTTCTCCGTGGGAGTTGGAGACCCCGATTCTCCGGCATGCTTCTGTTCCGGGTTGTCTCCTGCAAACAGTTTCGCTGCTGCTCCAGCATCTCCATCTTCTGCTGCACGCTTCTTTCGTGCAGCTTCTTCAAATTCAAAAATTGCCGGTTGAGCCCTTTTGTTCTCCTCGTGTATTGCTAACTCGGAGGGATCAAAATCGGGACGGCAACTATGAAAGTGGCTACATTTCGTATTAAGACACCTGCAGACAACCTGCTCATGACCCCGGTGGTCTCTAATCGTTCCCCATGGATAGTCATTTTTTTCAGCGTATGCGCAGTGAACCGATGCATACTCGTATTCTTTCTTCTGAAGGCTCGTCAATACATATTGCTTTTTGAGAATCTCCAGTGAAAATGGGTCATGTATTTTGGAGCGGAATGTAGAGTCCTCATAAAAACTCTTTTCTACAGGATACAAATTGCTTCGGAACGCTACAGTACTGATATTACTCTCCATACTGCACCTGCCTTCCAGGCAGCTTATAATAGCACTTCAGATGCGTGTACTCCCACAACCGCCGGAATTCCGCAGATTGCATATTACTTCCGGCAACAACAGTAAACACCATATTTTGATCAACGGAAGCCTTCAGCACAATTTGTTCCTGGAGGAAGCGATATGCAGGGACAGACAGGGTTTTATACCTTTCCGGAGATGCCTCGATATCAGGACTGCCACCAAAAACAAAACGCGCTTCCTTGCTGGAATCAACAATTCCAAAATGGCATGTATGCTCCCATCCGCGAATGGGAGTATCTGGCTTCAGGATTTCGTAGTATGCATTATCGCTCAGCACGATACCAATAGACTGATTGGCATAATAACCTCCGGGAGTCATAGCCAGCATGGCAGCACCCTGACCGACATTCCACATGGTTTCTTCCGGGAAAAACAGCTTGTCGCCATACTTGTCATCCATCTTCTCCAACAGGGGACGCAGATTGCTGCTACCGCCCACCATAACAATCCGATCGATATTGGCAAGTCCAACCCCTGACTGACGGATTGCTTCCTCCAGACAGTCCATCGCCATCGTGACTTCAGGATCTACAATATCCGCAAACCAGTCATATTCCAATGTTTCACGGCAGGCACCATACATGCCATAATTATTGATAGAAATTGTGGCAGTATCGTCATCTCCAAGCATGCGCTTTGCACGCTCGGCGCGAACCCGCATCATATCCTGAGCGCTGGACGGCATATCTGCGAACGCCATCTCTACACCTTTTTTACGGGCAATTTTTGCATGGATTCTCTTGGCAATTTTATCATCGATATAGTCACCGGCAATGTCTCTTCCGACTGTTGCCAATTCAGATACTTTTCCATTGACATGCTGAAGAATGGATACAT
>ENA-ORUB01004512-ORUB01004512.1-human-gut-metagenome-genome-assembly--contig:-NODE-4512-length-10638-cov-3.606255_pt1 | contig 10638 bp, 9 predicted proteins | sample MGYA00241918_ERZ509200 | MGnify/ENA primary metagenome ERZ509200 (study PRJEB26280, sample SAMEA2338853) | human gut metagenome | biome: human gut; feature: human-associated habitat; material: faeces... | reverse complement strand
TCGTGTCGCCCCCGGCGAGCGTCACGCCGAACTCCTCGGACAGTTCCCGGTAGCCGAGCATGAACTCTGCGGCCCACGCATCGGCGGCATCGGCCGGAAGGGCGATCGAGAGCAGCGTCGCCACGGGGCGGGCGCCCATTGCGGCCACGTCGCTCAAGTTTACGGCGAGGGATTTGCGTCCCAACTCGCGGGGCGAGGTCGCCGTGCGGAGAAAATGGACCCCTTCGGTCAGCAGGTCCGCGGTGAAGACCAGCGATTCGCCGCCGCCGACAGACAACACGGAGCAGTCGTCGCCGATGCCCTCGAATCCGTTGTCGGGAAGCGGGGCGAAAAGGGTTTTTATGCTGTCGATGAATCCGAATTCGGTCATGGAAGAGTTGTGTTATGGCGCAAAGTTACCGATTTTTTCGGTGAATTTGATTATCTTTGTCCGGGAATCGCCCGCTTGGGGCGTTAGGTTAATGAATGAAACTATGAAGATATTGATTCTCAACGGACCGAACCTCAATCTTCAGGGGCGGCGCGACACCGGGGTTTACGGATCGCAGACTTTCGAGTCGTATTTCGAAGCGCTGAAAGCGAACTATCCCTCGGTGGAGTTCGGCTACTTCCAGTCGAACATCGAAGGCGAACTGATCGACGCCGTGCAGCAGGCCGACGGCGTTTACGACGGCGTGGTGCTCAATGCCGGCGGATATACGCATACTTCGGTGGCGCTGCGCGACGCCGTGTCGGCCGTGTCGGTTCCCGTCGTCGAGGTGCACATCTCCTCGATCCTCGCCCGCGAGGAGTTCCGCCACACCTCGCTGCTGGCTCCCGTGGCCGCGGGGTCGATCATGGGGTTCGGCCTGAACTCCTATCGGCTGGGCGTGTACGCGCTGCTGACAGGCGCGGAAAAATAGTTGCGTCGGGGCGGAAGCCCGGCAACGCTGCCTTCAAGTCCTCTCCGGGGAGGGATTCGGGGTGGACAGACTTGTGAACGACGCCAACGGCGGCGGCAACACCGCCCGAGAGCGTATCGAAGGATAATATAAACGTAAAAACATAGCTCTATGTATCGCATGAAAAAAACCAAGATTGTCGCTACGATGTCGGATTTCCGCTGCACCGAAGAGTTCGTAAAACAGCTTTTCGACGCGGGTATGGACGTGGTGCGCGTCAATTCGGCGCACGTCTCCGAGGACGGGGCCACGCATATCGTCGAGACGGTGCACCGGGTGAACCCGGCCATTCCGATTATGATAGATACCAAAGGACCCGAAATCCGCGTCACGACGATCGCCGACGAATACGGCAACAGCATCAATTTCCGCCCGGGGGACCGGGTGGCCGTGCGCGGTTCGGACGGCTCGGACTTCACGACCCGCAAGGTGGTCTACATGAACGTGCCGTCGATCGTGAGCGACATTCCCGTCGGGGCGCGGATGCTGATCGCCGACGGCGAGCTGGAAATCCGCGTCGTGGGCAAGAACGATACGGAGCTGGACTGCGAGTTCGTCGTGGGAGGCGCCATGCGTTCGCGCAAGAGCGTCAACGTGCCGGGCGTGTCGATCGACCTGCCGTCGGTGACCGAAAAGGACCGCCGCTTCATCGAATGGGCCGTGAAGAACGACGTCGATTTCATCGCGCATTCGTTCGTGCGCTCGGCGCGCGACATCCGGGCCGTGCAGGATATTCTCGACGCCCACGGCAGCAACATCAAGATCATCTCGAAGATCGAGAACCAGGAGGGACTGGACAACATCGACGAGATCATCGAGGCTTCGTACGGCATCATGGTCGCCCGCGGCGACCTGGGCGTGGAGCTTCCCGCCGAGGTGATTCCCAACACGCAGCGGCGTATCGTCGAGAAGTGTATCTGCGCCAAGCGTCCCGTGATTATCGCCACGCAGATGCTCTATTCGATGGTCAAGTCTCCGCGTCCGACGCGCGCCGAGGTGAGCGACGTGGCCAGCGCCATTTACGAGCGTGTGGATGCCGTGATGTTGAGCGACGAGACCGCCATGGGCGATTTTCCCGTGCAGTCGGTGGAGACGATGGCCCGCATCGCCCGCGAGATCGAGCGCGACGAGACGCATTTCAAGCCGATGATCGACATGGACATGGTTTCGGTGAACCACGAGATCACCGCGCAGCTGGCCCGTTCGGCCGTGCGCGCCTCGACCAACCTGCCGATCAAATACGTGGTGCTCGACACCAAGACGGGCCGTACGGGCCGTTATCTGGCGGCGTTCCGCGGCCGCAAGACCGTGATGGCCGTCTGCTACCAGCTGCATGCGCAGCGGATTCTGGCCCTGTCGTACGGCGTCGTGCCGATTCTCCGGAATCAGGAACTCTCCGACAGATACCATTTCCTGGTCGATGCGCTGGAGTTCCTCGACCAGTACCGCAAACTCGACGACGGGGACCTGATGGCCATCGTGGGCGGCAGTTTCGGTCCCGACGGCGGTGCGTCGTACGTCGAGATCGCCAACGTGCAGAATATCCGCAAGCGTAACGAGGAGATCGTCGCGCAGCACAACTGTTAGGCTGTTGGGCGGCGAACTCAAAGAGAAAGTCGCGCAGGGCGTGGCGTGGAGCATGGCCGAGAAGATCGGCTCGATGCTCCTCGCGATGGCCGTGCGGCTGGTCATCCTGCGCCTGCTGACGCGCGACATACTGGGCTTCATGTCCATTCCGTCGGCCGTCGTGACGGTGCTGCTGGTGATCGTCGACAGCGGGTTCTCGCAGAGTCTGGTCCGCCACAAAGGGCCTTCGCAGAGCGATTACAAGTCGGTTTTCCTTTTCAACATCGCCGTTTCGGCGGTGCTCTACGGGGTGCTGGTGGCCCTGGCGCCCCTTGCGGCGCGCTGGTACAGCATGCCCGAAATCGCGCGGATCGCCCCGGTTTTCTTCCTGCTGCTGCCGCTCAACGCCCTGTGCGCCGTTCAGAATACGATTTTCATTCGGCAGTTCCGTTTCGCGCTGCTCTCGAAGGTGACCTTCCTTTCGTCGCTGGCGGGCGGGCTTACGGCCATTGCGCTGGCGATGGCCGGGTGGGGCATCTGGAGCCTCGTGGCGGAGCGTGTGATCGCGGTCGGGATGCGGACCGCGCTGCTGTGGTGGTTGAGCGACTGGCGCCCCTGCGGCAAGTGCGGGCTGAAGCCCCTGCGCGAGATGGCGCCGTTCGGGTGCAGTCTGATGGTGACGGACCTGATTTCGAATTTCTATAACAAGATACCCCAGTTTTTTCTCGGAAAACTCTATTCGCCCGCGGTGCTCGGATCGTTCGACCAGGCGGTGAAACTCAAGGACATGCCCGCCGCTACGGGCATTCAGGCCGTGCAGAACGTCACGTTCCCGGCCTTGGCGAAGATCCGCGACGATGCCCCGAAGTTCGCCGAAGGATACCGGCAGGTGGTGATGGTCGTCTCTTACGTGATGTTTCCGATCATGCTGGGCATGTCGGCCGTGGCCCGCGACATGTTCGCCGTGCTGCTGGGCGAGGAGTGGATGCCGACGGTTCCCTATTTCGAGGCGGTATGTCTGGCAGGACTGTTCTCGCCGATCGCTTTGACGGCTTACAATGTGTTGAAAGCAAGGTGTAAGGGTCCGTTGATCGTGCGTCTCGAAGTGGTGAAGAAGATCATTATGACGGCGATTTTCGCCGTGACGATTCCGCACAGCGTGATGGCCGTGGTCTGGGGGCTGGTGGCCATCGCATTCTGCGAAATGGCGGTCAATTTCCTGGCGACGATGCGCTTCACCTCCCTGACGTTCCGGCGTTTCGTCCGTACGCTGCTGCCCGTGGCGCTGGTGTCGGGGACGATGTACCTCCTCGTGCGGCTCACGGCCGCGGCGATTCCCGGCAACGACCTCGTGCGGCTGCTGGCCGAACTGGCGACGGGCGTGGTCAGCTACCTCGCGCTGTCGGCGCTGTTCCGGCTGGAAGCCTTCCGGGAGGTGACGACCATCGTGCGCAGGCAGCTGAAAAAATAAGGTTTGAAACCCAAGGGCCTCTGATATGTTCCGACAACCCGATTCACTCTATGCCGGAGTGTTGCTTTGTTCGGCGATCATTCTCGCGGTGGTCGGCGGATCTCTTTTTTGGCTGCGTATGCCGGGCGATGAACGCCTGCGCAATTACCGCCTTTCGCGCCGTTTTGTCGGCTGGGCCTACTTTTCGCTCGCTTTCACCGATGTGCTGTGGCTGCTCTTCTTGCGGGAGGAGTATGAGCTGGATTTCACGCGGATTCTGGTGCTGGCCGTCGCTGCGGTGCAGGCCACGATGTTCTCCGGGGCGCTGGTGACGTTGGTCAACTCCCGTTTTCCGCTTGCGCGGGGAGTTCGCCGTCATCTGCTTGCCGTGGCTGCCGGAACGGCGTCGCTGTTCGGCTGCATGTTGTTCTTTCCGCAGGCCTTTCCAGTGCTTTTCCGGCTGACGGCAGCCGCTTATTGTGTGCAGATAGCCCTCTTTGCGCGGATTTTCGTACGCGAATACCGGGTCTGTCGCCGCAAGCTGGACAACTTTTTTTCGGACGGAGAGATGCGCCGTCTGCGATGGGTGGCCGTGTCGTTTCTGATGACGGCCCTGATCGGACTGACGGCCGCGGCATGGCTGGTGTCGGGGTTAGGGATGCCTTACCTGTTTGCTTTTACGGGGGTCTACATGGTGTTCTACACCTTCTTCGGAATGAAGTATATCAACTATCCCGCGGAGTTCGGGCGGATCGCTCCCGTGATCGCCGACGATGTGCCGGAGCCTTTGGCCGCCGGGGAGAATATCCGTACGGCGCTCGACGAATGGATCGCCGCGAAAGGGTATGTCCGCCCGGGGCTTTCGCTGGAGTCGCTGGCCCGCGAGGTCGGGTGCAACCGCAGTTACCTGTCGCGGTATGTCAACTCCGAGTTGGGGCTTAACTTCAAATCGTGGATACGCGCCCTGCGCATTGCCGAATCGCAGCGGCTGTTGCTGGAGCATCCCGGGGCTTCGGCCCTCGAGGTGGGCGAGATGGTCGGCATCCACGGGCGCAGTACTTTTTTCGCGCAGTTCTCCGAAGTGACGGGCATGTCGCCCGGCGAATACCGCCGCCGCTATGCCGGCGGAGACCCGATCGCCCCTTTGCAAGAGTGAAAACAACGCCGAGTCCAGAAACCCGGCGTTGTTTTTTAAGTTCCCGGACTCCTCCGCAGCCGTTTTGCGCTACTTTTATCATCGGATTAAAACGAATGCAATATGATGATGAAAGGATTTTTTACGGCCGCATTGGCCGCATTGGCCGTGTCGGCCGCGGTGCTGGCGCTGGCGGGGTGCTCGGACGGCGGCGGGAACAAGGCGTCACCGGTATCGGGAGCGGTCGATATGACCCGGATGACCGCCGATGAGGTAAAGACCGCGATCGGAGCCGCACTCGACGCGGGCATCACCGAATTCAAACTGACGGGCGAGTTTGCCAAGATCGGGATTCCCGCTCGGGTCTCCTTTTCCGGCACCCCTCCGGTCGGCAACCCTTTCTACGACTCCGGCGTGGAAAAGATCGACCTGACCGGCGTGACCGACTGGCCGGAAGTGAATGTGAACGGACGGGTGGACGACGATTTCAACTTTCCCCCGGGCGATGTCCGCGGCCTGCCGGCAAGGGCGTTCGACGGACAAAAATATGATAACGGAGCGTTCCATTATGCCTATCCCGCCCTGCGCGAAGTGAGACTGCCCGCCGGAGTGAAAGCGCTCGGCTGTTTGGCATTTTTCGCCTGCCAGGCGTTGAGCTTCGTCTCCTGCGACGGCGTGGAGGAGGTCGGAGTGCAGGCCTTGTCGGGCTGCCCTTCGCTGGAGAGCGTGCAACTGCCCGAGGCGGTTCGGATTTATAACGCAGCTTTCATGGCTTCCGGCCTGACCTCCCTTTCGCTGCCCGAAACGACCCGACTCGGATACAGCGCATTTCAGCACTGCGATGCTCTGACCGAGCTGCGGCTGACCGCTGCCGGCAATATTACCCTGGAGATGAAGGACGGCGCAACTCCTTTCAGCCAGAACTTCGCCAAAGTATGCGATCTTACGCTGAACGCCGACAAGCATTACAGCACCGGCACGGCGGCACCGAAAGCTGCGTCCGCCGACCAATGGGCCACGAACTACTACGGAGATCCGCTTACCTGGAAGAGCATCGCTTTCGAGTGACGCAGGGGTGTTTCGTTATTTTTACCGCTCCCGTTGCTCCCGCATCTGAACGAACGGGCCGCACCCCGGAAGGATGCGGGCCCGTTCGTTTCCCGGAAGAATGCGGGTTATTTGTAGACTTTGGGGGTGATGACGCCCCGGAGCACCACCAGCGCATTGGTGACCAGCGCTTCGAGTTCGTTCTCGCCCGGATAGACCGCGATCGGAGCGATGAACGAGCAGCGTTCGCGGATGTACTCCACGACAGGCTCGTTGTAGGCGATGCCGCCCGTGAGGACGATGGCTTGAACGCTGCCCGAGAGGGCCGCGGCCATGGCTCCGATCTGTTTCACGATGTTGTAGCACATGGCGTCGAGAACCTTTTTGGCCCGCTGGTCGCCCTGTGCGATGCGTTCCATGACCTGAATCACGGAGTTGGTTCCCAGGTAGGCCACCAGCCCGCCTTTGCTCGAAATGAATTTCAGCAGCTCCTCTTTCGTATATTGTCCCGAGAAGCAGACCTTGATCAGTTCGCTCGAGGGGATGCTCCCCGCGCGGTCCGGGGCGAAAGGACCGTCGCCGTCGAGCGCGTTGTTGACGTCGACGATACGTCCCTGCTTGTGTGCGGCGACCGAAATGCCGCCGCCCATGTGGGCCACGATCAGATTCGACTCTTCGTACACCCAGCCCATCCGTTCGCAGTGGAGACGCGCCGTGGCCTTCTGGTTCAGGGCGTGGAAGACCGGTTTGCGCGGGCACATCGGCATGCCCGAGATGCGTGCCGCGTCGTCCATCTCGTCGACCACCGGCGGGTCGGCGATGTAGGCCTTGACACCCGCCATGTGGGCGATCTGTGCGGCCAGCAGTCCTCCGAGGTTGCAGGCGTGTTTCATCTGCGCGTTCCGCAGATCGTAGCGCATGCGCGAATTGACTTCGTAGACTCCTGCGGGAATGGGGCGTATCAGTCCGCCGCGGCCGATCACCGCCGAGAGGTTTCTGATGTCGAACGCCTCTTCGCGGAGCGCCGAAAGGATCAGTCCGCGGCGCCAGTCCAGCTGGTCGTTCACGCCGGCGAAGCGGGAGATTTCCTCGGTGGAGTGACGGAGGTTCAATTCCAACAAAGGCCGCTCCTCGTCGTAGAGGGCGACCTTTGTAGACGTTGAGCCGGGATTTATTGCTAAAATTTTGTAGCCCATAAGTTCTCGGTTCGTTTTTAACGTGAGTCCGACGGATTCGCAACGACTGATTGTCGAAGGGAGACTTTCAACCGGGAGGCGTTGCTTCTTTCGTCGGGCTGGTTTAAGATTGGATTAGGTCCGGATGACCGGAATTTTATTTTTTTACAGCCAGGCAGGCCAGCGCTATCGAGAAGAGCTTGGTCTTGCTCGTGTCGCCGCGCGAGGTGAGCACGCACGGAACCTTCGTACCCATGACCATCGCCGCCAGTTCGCCGCCGCAGAGGTGCGAGACCGACTTGAAGAAGACGTTGGCCGATTCGAGGTTGGGGAACAGCAGGCAGTCCGGATCGCCGGCCACCGACGAACCCTTGACCTTTTTGTGCTCGGCGACCTCCTTGTAGAGCGCCACGTCCAGCGACAGCGGACCGTCGACGACGACGTTGCCCAGCTGGCCGCGGTCGGCCATCTTGGCCAGCAGCGCGCCTTCGGTCGAGGAGATCACGTTGGGGAGCAGCTGCTCCGAGGGGGCGATGCAGGCGATTTTCGGCGTTGCTATGCCCAGCAGGTTGGCCGTGCGGGCCAGGTAGCCGATCTGCACCATCTTCTGCTTGAAGTCGGGGAGCGGAATGACCGCCACGTCCGAGATGATCAGCAGTTTGTGGTAGCAGGGCATTTCGACGATCGAAACGTGGCTCAGGACGCCTTTCGGGGGGAACAGTCCGGCCTCCTTGTTGAGGATGCCGCGCATGTATTTGTCGGTCGAGACCAGACCTTTCATCAGAACGTCGGCGTTGCCCGAAACGACCGATGCGACGGCCTGCTGGACGCATTTCACATCGTTGGGTTCGTCGACGATGTTGAAGGCGTTGATGTCGATGCCGTTCTCCTGGCAGACCTGTTTGATAACCTCCTTGTCGCCGAAGAGCGTAGGCTCCACGAGACCCTCCTTATAGGCTTCGTAGACCGCTTCCAGCGTATGCGAATCCTGTCCGTAAGCTACGGCAAGACGTTTTTTACCCCGTTTCCTCGCCTCCTCGACGATTTCGGTAAGATGCTGAATCATGGTGTTGTTACGTTTAAAATTGATATATGCTTTGTTGTTTTGCCTCTATGCTGTCGGCGGTCGTTGCCGCCGCCGGCGTCGTTTGCAAGCCCGACCCCACCCCAAAACCCTCCCTCGGGAGGGGCTTATCGCATGCGGCCGGGATGCGGACGTTATTTTACCAGATTGTAGGTGTCCGTGGCGATCACCAGCTCCTCGTTGGTGGCGATGGTGGCTACCTTGACTTTCGAATCCGCCGCCGAGAGGATCTTGTTCACGCCGCGCGCGCCCTTGTTGGCCGCAGGGTCGAATTTCACGCCCATGAACTCCAGTCCGGTGCAGACCGCCTCGCGCATTTCGCACGAATTCTCGCCCACGCCGCCCGTGAAGATGATCATGTCGACACCGCCCATTTCGGCGGCGTATTCGCCGATGAACTTCTTGATGCGTCCGTAGTACATATCGCGCGCCAGAATTGCGCGGGGATTGCCCTCGTCGTAGGCGCGGTCGATGTCGCGCATGTCGCTCGAAATGTCCGTGAGGCCCTGCACGCCCGACTTCTTGTTCATCATCGTGTTCAGCTCGGCATAGCTCATGCCCTCCTTTTCGCCGATGAACGTGATGGCGCTGGCGTCCACCTGGCCGCAGCGCGTGCCCATCACCAGGCCGTCGAGCGGCGAGAAGCCCATCGAGGTGTCGTAGGACTTGCCGTTGAGAATCGCCGTCACCGAACCGCCGTTGCCGATGTGGCAGGTGATGATCCGCGAGTTGTGGAAATCCAGTCCGGCCAGTTCGGCGCCCACCTTGGCCACATACTTGTGGCTGGTTCCGTGGAAGCCGTACTTGCGCACGCGGTATTTCTCGTAATAGGCGTGGGGCAGGGCGTACATGTAATTCACCGCCGGGATCGACTGGTGGAACGAGGTGTCGAACACCGTGACCTGCTTCACGCCCGGCAGGACCTTTTCGATCGAAAGCACGCCTTCGAGATTGGCGGGGTTGTGCAGCGGGGCGATCTCGAACAGCGAGCGGATCTTCGCCTTAACGTCCTCGGTGACGATGCAACTCTCGGGGAAGAACTCGCCGCCGTGGGCTACGCGGTGGCCGACGGCCTTCACTTCGTCGAGCGACGCGATCACGCCGTGGGCGGGGTCGGTGAGGGCGTCGAGCACGAGCTTGATGCCGGTCGTGTGGTCGGGAATCGGCTGGTGAAGCTCGAACGGCTCCTTGCCGACGGGTTTATGGGTCAGGTCGCCTTCCGGGAGGCCGATACGTTCCACAATGCCTTTTGCGAGCAGTTTGCTCGACGCGTCCTCCATGTCGATCACCTGATATTTGATCGAAGAGGAGCCGCAGTTTAAAACCAGAATTACCATAACTTCTATTTTAAGTTTTTATGTTTTTTCTTCGTTGTTGTGCTTCCGGGCGGTGTTGTCGCCGCCTTCGGCGCCGTTTACAAGCCTGACCCACCCCGGCCCTCCCTCGGGGAGGGAGATGGCGTACGTTTCATTCGCTTTAGGGCTGCAATCCGGTTGTTTGCGTTTTTTCTTCGTCGTTGTGCTTCCGGGCGGTGTTGTCGCCGCCTTCGGCGTCGTTTACAAGCCTGGCCCCGGGCAAATTCAGCCATCTAATTCGCGGCGTTCCGCCGCGTATCCAATTCTGACCCTCCCCTAAATCCCCTCCTCGGAGGGGGCTTGTCGCAGCGCGACCGGGATTTAACCGGGTTGCAGGTTATTTTTAATTCTTAATTTTTCATTTTTAATTGCGTGCAATTTGCGCTCCGATCCACATGCCCAGCGCGGCGAAGGCGATGCAGACCGCGACGCTCAACGCAATGTAGGCCGTCGCAGGCCCGCAGCAACCGCACGGCATCGGCCGAAAAGGTCGAAAAGGTGGTGAATCCTCCGCAGAATCCTGCGATGAGCAACCATCCTGCCGCAGCCGAATTCGTGATCTCCAGCAGAATGCCGATCAGCAGCGATCCCGCGGCGTTGACCGTGAACGTTCCGGCCGGAAAACCCAGCAGCGTGTGCCCTCCGAGCAGCCAGACGGAGAGCATATAGCGGACGATGCTTCCGGGGGCGCCTCCCAGGCCCACGGCGAAAAGTTCACGAATCATAATTTAAATATATGTATTATTTTACGGATGTGCAAATTTAAGCAAAAAATGATTACGAATCGTTCAATTATTTGCCGAAATAAGTGGAATTTTTGTCACATATGGCGTCGGGGTCTTTTGGCGCCGGCCGTCCGGGCCATGCGGCGGCGTTTCCCTTCCG
>ENA-ORUB01004508-ORUB01004508.1-human-gut-metagenome-genome-assembly--contig:-NODE-4508-length-10647-cov-1.965068_pt1 | contig 10647 bp, 9 predicted proteins | sample MGYA00241918_ERZ509200 | MGnify/ENA primary metagenome ERZ509200 (study PRJEB26280, sample SAMEA2338853) | human gut metagenome | biome: human gut; feature: human-associated habitat; material: faeces... | reverse complement strand
AGATAAAATTTTTACTTGATATGAGTTTTGATTTAACATCAAAAAAGACTAAAAACGAAAGGAAATAAAAATATGAAAAAAATTATAAAGCTGATACCACTAATGCTTATACTTGTTTTGGCATTGACATCGTGTCAAAAAAACGCTGAAAACAGCGGCAAACCAAAGGTATACACATCATTTTACGCAATGTATGACTTTGCAAAAACAATCGGAGGTGACGATATAGACCTAACAAACATAGTACCGACAGGAACAGAGCCGCACGATTTTGAGCCGACTGCGTCTGATATGGCGAAACTTTCGGAGGCTGACATATTTATATATAACGGCATCGGAATGGAAAGCTGGGCGGACAAAATAATCGAAACACTTCCGCAGAACGTAAAAGTTATATGCACATCGGAACAGATACCGACAGACGGAAACGATCCGCATATTTGGCTTAGTCCGCAGAATGCAAAATTGCAAATGCAGGCAATATGCAACGTGTTGTCAGAGGTGGACAGCAAAAATGCACAGAACTATATAAACAGACTTGACAGTTATCTAACTCAAATTGATGAGGTAGACACCGAGTACAAAAATGCCGAACTTGACGGTAAGACGATATTTGTAACGCACGGTGCGTACAGCTATCTTTGCAACGATTACGGTATGAAACAAGTTGCGCTTGAGGGGGTTACAGGTGACAGTGATCCGTCACCGTCACAAATGGCAAAGGTGGTTGACCAAATAAAGAGCGAGGGCGTAAGTTGTATTTTCTATGATCCGCTTGAGGGTGACAAAATGGCACAGGCGGTTGCGAATGAGGCTGATATTCAGGCACTTCCGCTTTATACTTTTGAGGGTGACAGCGAAAGTCGTGACTATGTAACGGTTATGAAAGCAAATCTTGAGGAACTAAAGAAGGGGATTTAAAATGAAAGCATCAAAACAGATTTCAGAATCACTTCCGATTATGATACTGCTCACATTGTCCGGTGGATTTATGGACGCATACAGTTATCTTTGCAGAGGTGAAGTTTTTGCAAATGCGCAGACGGGTAACATACTTTTGTTCGGTGTTAATTTGTCAATGGGGCATTGGAGCAAGGCACTCCAATATGTGTGTCCTGTTTTGGCATTTGCGATTGGTATTGCGGCGGCAGAATTTGTGAGAAGAAAGTTTACAAACAGAAAACACGTTCACTGGCGACAGATAATTGTATTTTGCGAGGCAGTGATATTATTCGGCGTAATGTTTATACCGCAGGAACTGAATTTGCTTGCAAACAGTCTTACATCGCTTGCGTGCGGTGCACAGGTTGAAAGTTTCAGAAAGATACAGGGCAGCGGTATGGCGACTACAATGTGCATAGGTAACTTGCGTATGGCAACGCAATCGATATGTGATTATTGGTTTACAAAAGACAAACCCGCAATGGAAAAAGGATTTTTGTTTTTCGGCATAATTGCAATATTTACGATAGGTGCGATTATGGGTAACGTATCTGTCAGATTGTTCAGCGAAAAGGCTATTTTGGTAAGCAGTATATTGCTGATAACGGCGTTTTCGATTATGCTTATTGATAAGGAAGATTGAGGATAATATGGAACAGGAAATTTTAAAAATTGAAAATTTGTATTTTGATTATTCCGATACATCTGTATTGCGTGATGTGAATTTTACATTACATAAGGGTGATTTTCTCGGTATAATCGGTGCAAACGGTGCGGGAAAAAGTACACTGATAAAAATAATTTTAAAAATTTTGCCGTACAACAAGGGTAAAATAACACTTTTCGGAGAAGATTTATCAAAGTTTAAAGAAAATTATAAAATCGGTTATGTTTCTCAAAAAGCAAATTCGTTTAACAGCGATTTCCCTGCAACGGTTAAAGAGGTTGTAATGGCAAATCTGTACAGCAGACGCGGACTTTTTAAACGCTACAGAAAAGAGGATTACGAAAAACTAAGTACAGTGCTTGAAAAAGTGGGAATGTCGGGATACGAAAACCGACTGATCGGTAATTTGTCGGGCGGTCAGCAACAGAGGATATTTATTGCAAGAGCGTTGATTTCGGAGCCTGAACTGTTGCTCATGGACGAGCCGACAGTCGGAGTTGATGCGAAGTCGGTAAGACAGATAATGGACATAATAAGCGAACTCAACAAACAGGGAATGACGATTATTATGACAAACCACGATACTCCGGAACTTGTCAGAGTATCGGACAAACTTTTAATATTCTGCGAACACGGCAACGGAGAATTTGTAAGCCGAAACGACCTTACAATGCAACAGATAAACGAAATATTTGCAGGAAAGAGGGTGCATCATCATGGATAATATTTTTCAGTACGCATTTATGCAAAGAGCATTTGTAGTTGCGGCAATAATTGCGGTGATTGCACCGTGTATAGGCGTTTCGATTGTACTTAAAAGACTTTCGGCGATAGGTGACGCAACGTCACATTCGGCGCTGGCAGGTATCGCATTCGGACTTTTGCTCGGAATTAATCCGATTTTGGGTGCGGTGATGTTTTCGATTTTTGCGGTTATCGGAATAGAGGTTTTCAGAAAATCATTCGGCAAATATTCGGAAATTGCAACGGTGGTTGTTATGTCGGCAGGTATCGGTCTTACGGCGGTGTTGTCGGGATTTATAACTAACGGCTCAACTAATATAAACAGCTTTTTGTTCGGCTCGATAGTTGCAATAACCGATTTTGAATTGTACTTAACGATTGGACTCGGCATAGCGGTTATTATAACTTCAATATTATTGTATAAAGAATTGTTCTTCGTTACGTTTGACGAAGAGGCGGCAAAGCTTGCGGGAGTGCCTGTCGGCGGTATTAATCTTGTACTTATGTTATTAACGGCGGTTACGGTTTCGGTTGCGTCAAGAATTGTCGGCGCGCTTATGATTTCGTCACTTCTTGTTATACCTGTTGCGGCGGCAATGATGATTGCGAAAAGCTATAAGCAGACAATATGGTGGTCAATCGCGTTTGCGGAATTTTTCACTGTTGCCGGACTATTTATATCGTACTATCTTGACCTCAGACCGGGAGGCACGATTGTGCTTTTGGGTGTGGTATTCTTGATTGTAATAATGGCTTGTACAAGTAAAAGGAGAAGGTGAGAGTATGGAGGATATAAACAGCATACTTTCAAAAGTAGGTTTGAAATGTACAAAACAGCGTATAAGCGTTATGCAGGTACTGTCGGACGCAGACGCACCTCTTACGGTTGAAAATATATATGACAAGGTTGACGGAATGTCGCTTTCGACCGTTTACAGAATTGCGGAAAAGCTGTGTGAAAAGGGTATAGTTAGTAAGCATACAATTCAAGACAGTGATAAGTTTTATTATGAACTCATAAACGGCGAACACCGTCATTATGCAATATGTCTTGGCTGTAAGGAAATGCGTTACGTCGATATATGCCCCGTACATTCACCGCATATAGATAATTTTACGGTGACGGGACATAAACTTGAAATATACGGCTATTGTGATAAATGTCAAAAGAAAAGGGACACTAAAACGAATTAATAAGCATAACAATAGGGACACTAAATTTTAGTGTCCCTATTATATTGCTTTATTTTATCATTTCGATTAAATCGGGGATACATTCCTCGAATTTAACCGCGTACCAATGCTCTTTTTCACTCCCTAAAGTGTGCTTGATACAGTCAACCGTAAAGTCAACGGCTATCCTAACCGCCTTACTCATATCAAATCCCTTAACCAATGCACCGCACAAGGTGCTTGAAAAAATATCGCCTGTACTGTGGAAGTAACCGGGAATATTTTCGTTAAAGTACGATGAAGATTCGCCTGTTTCTCTGTTGTAGGACATAACGCCCTGTGAATTATCGTCAAAACTTACACCTGTAAGAACGACAATTTTTGAACCGAGATTTGAAAGACGTATAAGCAGATTTTTTATATATTTTTCGTCATATCCGCTGTCGATATAGTCCTCGTCAAGCAGCTGTGCCGCTTCGGTAAGGTTAGGCACGATTACGTCGGCTTTTGAACAAAGTTTTTTCATTTCCAAAGCAAAATCTTCGGTGAATCCGGCATAAAAATGCCCCTTGTCACCCATTACGGGATCAACGATTATAAGGTTGTCATCGGTCTTGAATTTATCGAAAAAGTCCGAAACTATTTTTATCTGCTCAAATGAGCCTAAATAACCTGTTGCAACTGCGTCAAATTTTAAATCAAGGCTTTTCCAATGGTCTGCGATAGACGGAATATCGTTCGTTAAATCGCGATATGTATAGCCTGTAAATCCGCCTGTATGCGTTGAAAGTACCGCCGTAGGTACGGGACAAGCTTCTATACCCATTGCGGAAATTATAGGAAGCGCAACGGTAAGCGAACATTTACCGAAACACGAAATATCTTGTATTGACACAATTCTTTTCATTCTAAAACTCCATTCCTTCGTTTATAAACGACTTTAGATATTTTATAACATTTCATTGTTAATGTCAATAAAATCATAAAGTTGTCCGAATGTACATAATTTAATATACATAAATAAATATTGGGAGGCGAGAAAAATTGTGTTATGACTATGCGAGAATGTTGAAAGACATAGAAATGCTTACGGACAATTATAACATTATAGAAAGATTTTCGATAGGAAAGAGTGTTATGCAGAAAGATATTCCGTGTTTGAAAATCGGAAAGGGAAAGAAAAAACTGCTTTTAAGCGGTGCGTATCACGGACTTGAATATCTTACGGCGGCTTTTTTGATAAAATTTGTGTCAAATTACACCGTAAAGCTGATGACGGAAACGGAATATTTCGGGTATGACATAAAAAGGCTGTATTCGGATATTACGGTTTACATTGTACCTATGGTCAACCCTGACGGAGTAGATATTGCACTTAACGGTCTTGATATTACTAACGAATATCACAGGCACTTAATCAGTATGGTGGGAATACATAGTTTTAATCATGTTTGGCAGGCAAATTCGAGGGGAGTTGATATAAACCATAATTTTGACGCAAAGTGGCAGATGGTTGTCGATAAACCGTCACCGTCAAAATACGGCGGTGAATATGCGGAGTCCGAGCCCGAAACAAGGGCAATTACGGAATTTGTGAGAAAAGAGCAGTTTGATATGTTGTTGGCATTTCACAGTCAAGGCCGTGAGATATATTATGACTTTGACGGTATGACAGGTGAAAATTCGGTTGAGATTGCAAAGAAAATGGCGGAGGAAAGCGGATATGCGGTGTGTATTCCGACAGGTACGGCGTCATACGGCGGTTGTAAGGATTGGTTTATAAAGGAGTTCGGAAAAGAGGGATTTACGGTGGAAATAGGTACGGGACAAAACCCTTTGCCGATGAGTATGCTTGATGAAGTGTATGATGAAAATGCCAAAATTGCTTTATGTGCCATGCATGAATGTGCATATAACTAAAAATGAGCTGTTGAAAAAACAGCTCATTTTTAGGGGACAATAAATTGTCGTATTATTTTTAGTCTAATTTTGAACCGCACTTATAGCAGAAATGAGTATTCGGTGCGTTTACAGAGTCGCAAACGGGACAAGTAATCGGCTTAGGTGTGTCATTTTCTGTCGGAGCGACTTGATCGGTTGTTTGTGGTTGAACAGGTGTTTGAACAGGTGTTTGAACCGGTGCTGATTGTGCCTGTGGTGCTGAATATGTTGTTGACTTTACCGGAGTCTTTGCATATTCATAGAAACCTGCGTGTACAAGACCGAAGAACAACGGTGCAAACAATGTATATACAAGCTGAACTATGACTGTGATAACCGCAAACAATATACCGACAAACGGAATCTTTGAAAGCAATGCAAGTATAGCCATAACAGCATAAATCAGCAAGTTAGGGATAAATTCGGCACAGAACATTTGAAGTTTGTAACCGTTTGTATCCTGCATTGATTTTCTGAGTGCCGCAGTTGCGTTTACTGATTTTTCTTCATTAAGTATATACGGTGTGAATGAATACGCATAATACTTTGAAATAGCGATAAACGGACCTGCAATCGGAACTAAGAACCAAATGAAAATCCATAGCTTTTTCCAACACATACCGCCGGCAGTTCTCCAAAAATCTTTAAAACCTTTGAAAAGCTGGTCGGAATAAACTTCCTTACCGTTGAAACCGTCAAGATAAACTGCCGCCATACCTGCGGAAAGAACCGCTATAACAGGCACAATAACTATCGGTAATACGCCGAATACAAGAACGAGTATAGTTAAAAGTGAACTCAAAAGTGAAAGCCCCCATAGCTTAAACGGCATTTTTGACAATACGTTAAAAGCTCTTTTGTAGATATTACTTATAATCATAATAAAAACCTCCTTAAAAAATTAATTGTTTTGACCGTAATATGCGTTTGCGCCGTGTTTTCTGTAATAGTGTTTATCCTTTAATTCTTGAGGTGCCTCTTGAACTTTCGGATTAATCATTTCGGTACGCGCTGCCATTTTCGCAACTTCTTCAAGTACGACTGCATTGTGAACAGCCTCCATACCGTCTTTGCCCCAAGTGAAAGGACCGTGATTTTTACATAGTACGGCAGGCATTGCAACGTAATCTTTGTCTTTGAAGAAGTCAACGATAAGTACGCCTGTATTTTTTTCGTATGCCTCGTCGATTTCTTCCTTTGTAAGATTTCTTACGCATGGAATTTCGCCGTACATATAGTCAGCGTGAGTTGTACCGTAGCAAGGAATACCGCGTCCCGATTGTGCCCAGCTTGTTGCCCAAGGTGAGTGTGTATGTACGATACCGCCGATATTAGGGAATGCTTTGTAAAGCTCAATATGAGTCGCTGTGTCTGATGATGGGTTATATTTACCTTCGATTTTGTTACCGTCAAGGTCCATAATAACCATATCTTCAGGCTTTAGCTTATCGTAATCAACGCCCGACGGCTTGATTGCAAAATAGCCTGTTTCTCTGTCAATTTCACTTACGTTACCCCAAGTGAATGTAACAAGTCCATGCTTTGGTAACTGCATATTAGCCTCGTAAACTCTTTGCTTTAATTCTTCTAACATATTATATATCTCCTTTTATTAGTATTTCAAATATTCAACTGCCGCTTTTTCGATAGGCAGACCGTTCTTGTAACGTACAGCAAATTCGTTAAATCCTTTAACGTCCTCGTCTGCCGGCTCAAGTGTGTATGATTCACTTTGTGAGAATACTTTGTTGTTAAGGAAATCGGTAAGTGTTTCGTTTTCTGATTTTGCAAGCATATATGACGCAAGCAATGCGATACCCCATGCACCGCCTTCACCGGCTGTTTCCATAAGTGAAACAGGTGTGTTTATAGAGGCAGCCATAAACTTCTGACCAACGTCCTTTGTCTTGAACAACCCGCCGTGACCGAACATTCTGTCAAGCTTGACATTTTCCTTGTCAAGAAGAATATCCATACCGAGCTTTAATGTTCCGAGTGCGGAATAAAGGTGAGTTCTCATCATATTTGCAAGGTTAAACTTACTGTCCGGTGTACGAACGAAAAGCTGACGGCCTTCTTCAAGACCTGTAATGTTTTCGCCTGAGAAATATCCGTAAGAAAGAAGTCCTCCGCAGTCTGCGTCACCTTCAAGAGCTTTTCTGTAAAGTGTGCCGTATAGCTTTTCTGTATTTATTTCAATACCGAGTTCGGCTGAATATTCTCTGAATATATTTACCCAAGCATTAAGGTCAGATGTACAGTTGTTTACGTGTACCATTGCAACATCGTCACCGACCGGTGTTGTAACTATATCAATTTCGGGATAAGCCTTTGAAAGCGGTTTTTCAAGTACAACCATAGCAAATACAGACGTACCGGCTGAAACGTTTCCTGTACGTTTTGTAATGCTGTTTGTTGCGGTCATACCCGTACCGGCGTCACCCTCCGGAGGGCATAGCGGAATACCTGCACTGAGTTTGCCTGTTGTGTCAAGAAGTTTTGCACCCTCTTCTGAAAGCGTACCGGCATTTTCTCCTGCAACAAGCACTTTTGGAAGTAAGTCTGAAATTGTATAAGGAAGATTTTTATTTGAAATCAACTTATCGAATTTCTCAATCATACCCTTATTATAATCTTTTGATGCACTGTCAATAGGGAACATACCCGACGCCTCGCCGATACCGAGTACAAATTCACCTGTAAGTTTCCAATGAACATATCCGGCAAGTGTTGTAAGATACTTGATTTTTGAAATATGTTCTTCTCCGTTTAAAATCGCCTGATAAAGATGAGCAATGCTCCATCTTTCAGGAATATTGAAGTCAAAAAGACTTGTAAGTTCTGCGGCGGATTTGCCTGTTATGCTGTTTCTCCAAGTACGGAACGGAACTAAAAGCTCCTTGTTTTCGTCAAATGCCATATAGCCGTGCATCATAGCACTGAAGCCTATTGCACCGATTTTTGTAAGTTCTTCGCCGTATTGATTTTTAACGTCGTCAGCCATATTTTTGTAGCTTGTCTGAATACCTGTCCAAACGTCCTCAAGACTGTATGTCCAAATACCGTTTTCCAAACGGTTTTCCCATTCGTAACTGCCGGACGCAATAGGATTGTTATTTTCGTCAATCAAAACTGCCTTTATGCGAGTTGAGCCAAGCTCAATACCGAGTACGGTTTTGCCGTTTTGAATTGCGTTTTTAATCTGCTCCATAATTTTCTCCCTCTGTTTTTTATTTAAAGAATAAAACTCTTAACTATTATTATAAACAACTTATCTATATTTGGCAATATAAAAAAGAGATTTTTTCCAACAAATTTGAGGTGACTTCGGCTGTTGCAATTCTTTTGATAATGTGCTATAATCAAACGAGATATAGATATTTGGAAGGTGAACATAGTTGGAATTATGTATATTTAATAAAATAGAAGATGACCTATGTATAAAGGGGATATTGGAAAAGGATAATGTTATCGTTTTAAGAAACATTATCGAATTTTCCGAAACAGAGGGCGTTACAAGCAGTGCAATAAAAGAATACGTTGCAACACGTCTTGCGAATGACGACAACATTTTATCACGTCTTGCACAGGCAGGTAAATTTATCGGGGACGACCTTTACAGACTTGCAAAATTTGATATTGAGCAGATTTATAAAAAGCTGTTTTCAACTCAAATTAAGTATGCACCGTCAGGTAATCCTATCGGATTCAGTAACGGATATGTGGCGTCAATCAGAGCGATAACAGAGTCAAAGTCGGCACAGGAGCTTCTTGATTTGCTTATCGAGCATTACAGAAAGTTCGGCAGCGGAATTTTAGCGAAGTATAATGCGTTTAGATATGACGGCGAACTTATCGGAGTATCAAATACCGATGATATTACTTTTGATTCTCTTGTCGGCATTGAGTATCAAAAACAAGTGTTGATTGATAATACAAAGGCGTTTGTCAGCGGTAAAGCGGCGAATAACGTATTGTTGTTCGGTGACAGAGGTACGGGTAAATCATCATCTGTAAAGGCACTTTTAAATATGTTCTGCGATGACGGACTTCGTATTATAGAAATGCCTAAGCATTGCATAAAGGATATACCGTCACTTTCAAAGGTGTTGGCTGAAAGCCCGAATAAGTACATAATATTCCTTGACGACCTTACTTTTGAATCACACGAAACAGAGTACAGAGCGTTAAAGGTTGCAATGGAGGGACAACTTCAGGCTAATCCTACAAACGTGCTTATATATGCAACGTCAAACAGAAGACATTTAATAAGAGAGAATTGGTCAGACAGAGAGGGCGGAGAAATCCACGTGAACGACCAAATGCAGGAAACACTTTCACTTTCGGAACGTTTCGGTATCAGTCTTGTATTCTCTGCGCCTAACCAAAAAGAATATCTTAATATCGTTTCCGAAATGCTTAAAAAGCACAATATCAAAATGAATGCGGATATTGAAAAAGAGGCGGTAGTATGGCAGATGAACTACGGAGGCCGCAGTGCAAGATGTGCAAAACAGTTTGTAACGTCTTACATCGCAAAATAAATTCAGAGAGGAAGTTTATAATGAAAAAGAAAATTATAGCTATTACACTTGCAGTTTCGGCAATGATGTCAACAGTTGCTTTTGCCGAAAACATTAATGCAAATTATACGGATAATGTATTGTCATTTGAACAGACAGACGAAAATATTGCCGTTGTTTCGTGCTATGACGAAAACGGCAAGCTTTGCTACAGCAATATGTATAAGTCTGAGGACGGCAATTTCAGTGCCGATATACCTAAAGAGTATAAGGGGATGAAAACAAAAGTTTACTTTGTAAAGTCAAAAGAGATAAAAGAAGTCAGTGTAAGTGATGATGTTCAGCCGACAGCCACACCGTCCGTAACACCGACAGCCACACCGTCTGCAACAGAAAAGCCGTCTGCAACAACAGCACCGACAACTAAGCCGTCAACGGACACACCGTCAATTTACGAAAAAGTAACAGACGCAATTTATGCACCGGCGGTTGTTAAGGAAGTTGAAACAACTACAAAAGACGGTGAAGATATGTATGCCGTTACTTTGCTTGCACAGGGCAAGGAAATAAAGACGTTGATTGAAAATGATGTTACATTTGAAACTTCTTCGGAGGCTTATTCGTTTATGAAAGGCAAGGACGCAGGAAGTCTTGAGG
>ENA-ORUB01004507-ORUB01004507.1-human-gut-metagenome-genome-assembly--contig:-NODE-4507-length-10651-cov-2.920914_pt1 | contig 10651 bp, 12 predicted proteins | sample MGYA00241918_ERZ509200 | MGnify/ENA primary metagenome ERZ509200 (study PRJEB26280, sample SAMEA2338853) | human gut metagenome | biome: human gut; feature: human-associated habitat; material: faeces... | reverse complement strand
ACTTAACGTCGCGACGGCGTTCAGGAATACGAGCGGACTTACCAGTACGTTCACGGAATTAATGGCGGGATTCACTAACATCTCATAGTGGTGTTAATGCCATGTCACTGCCTATTTCGTTTTTATCTAAGTTAGTAAATACATTCAGTATTGTATCACTATACTTTCACATTTTTGCTACCTAATGGCTACCTAGTGACTACTTCACAAGTCCATCTTTCATTAAAAACCCCTTAGGCATCTCTAGACAGCTAAGGGGGTGGTGCACTAGCGTACGGTGCACCTCTCAGTGTTGCTATTAATGCAAGCCTCTAATTAATAAGCTGTCAAGAAACTTGACTTAGAAAAAGAAAGCCACCATTTTGCCACCTTTTGTTAGCCGTTGCTACTATTAATGTCTTGTATATAAAAAAGCCCTACACACGGCCAGTGTTAATCAAGAAGGAGACTCACCTCTTTTCTTTTTGATGTTTTTGGGTGCCATGTGTAGGGCTTTGCCTTATATATTTAATTGTAGATATTATTCAAACGATCCGTATGCTTCATTAGTGCGTGCATCTCGACAGGCAACGTAGCCATACTGGCCATTAGCTCGTGGCTGGCGCAGATAGACAAAACCATTAGTCCGTGCCCATGCATCATACTTAACTACTGATCCGCCATAGAGTACCGCAATAACAGAACTGGAAGGCGTAGCTCCCCAGCGTAAGTGCAGGACATAACCAGAGCCTACCGTAAACTTACCATTTTCGGCATGCCAGGTAACTCCCAAGCTGTCCCGCCAAGTAGTGCCGGCTGATGTAGACTCTGCAGCAGCTTTCTTATCTTGCTGTGGTTGTGGCTGAGTCGTTGGCTGTACGGTGCCATCACCTTTGGCCAGCTTGTGCCAGCCGTCTGCATCAAGATAAAACTCAGAGCGGTCCATCGTATTGCCGGTGAACTGCCAGCCAGTCAGATTGGACCAAGGGGCAAACTTATACGAACTCAGGAATGCTGGCACTGCCCAACTATTAGCATACGTAGGGTAACCAGCCCCCCACAAACCACAAGAGTTGGAGCAGTTGGCTACTTGCCAAACAGCACTGAACTGTACATAAATAATTGGATAGACGCCGGTCTGGCTATGTACGTAGTCAACAAACGTCCGACACCAGTTAGTGTTGCCCCAGCTGGCATTCTGGCCCGACTCCCAGTCCAAACCAAGAATTGCTTCGCCAATATAATTTTTAACGTTGGAAAGGAAATACTTAGCCTCTTCAACCGGGTCGCCACCACCGGCATAGTGATATACGCCTAGCAGTTTGCCTGCGTTTTTAGCTGCTTGGTAATCTGTGTCACAGAATGGATTGACATAGCCAGTACCTTGCGTAGCCTTTACAATGACACCTTGTGCGTTTGGATCTGTCGCATAGCTTCGTGGCGAGCCAGAGTATACATCTACTACTTTAATTGCCATAATATCACCCCTTATTTGCTAAGCACCGGTTGCGTATCATTTATGTTGTCAATGCTCTTTTGGTTCTTACTGCCTAGTCCGGATTTTTGATAAGCAGATTGCACAACGGCTTCCGCATCTTCTGGAGCGATATGATGGCCGGATTGAGTCAGTGACGTCTGCACCATGTCGACAGCCTTAGCGTACTTATCGGCACCACTCATGTTGCGACTAGCCATCGTGTTGACGGCCGCTTCTGCTACCTGCTCGGCCAGTGCCCACAGTTGGCGCGTCTGTTCCGTCTTTGCCGTCTTAGCCTTATTGGTTAGCAATGGCTTTGCGTAGCCCCAGAGAAAAGCAATCAGTGCCGCCAGAGCTCCCGATTGAATCAACCATTCGATAATATCGTTTGCTGCTTTCATTTTTTGTCCCCCTTGTTGACGATTACATGCTCTTCAATCCGTGCCAACTGAATATCATGCTTGTCAGTCGTTGCCTCCAACTTAGTGAGCCGCCGATTTGTTGACTCACGGTCAGCTTTGAGACTGTCCAGAGCCATATTAACCTTGATCATAGTTTGATTTAACTGAGCGATTGAGTCGCCAAGCCGGTCAAATTCAGCCTTGTTGGAGTCGTGAGCCGTGTGTGTGATCGACGTCTTAACATATGTCATAACAACTCCAATCAGTGTTACGATGCTGACCAGCTCGCCCCAATCAAAGCCAAATGGTCTATGCATATCCATGTCTCGCCTCACTTTCCTAATTCCGTTTAAAGCCGCCCCATAAGGTACTGTTAGCTTTCTTTGGCGACTTATTTTAGCTAGCTAGGCTTGTTGGCTGTCAGCCGTGTTGGCAGATTCACTGGCACCGGCAGACGTAGACGTGCTTGCGTCCACGTAATCTTGTCCGGTGATTTCCTTGAATTGTTCAGCAGTCAGCCAACCGACAAAAACCGCGTCCTTGCATTGTTGGATAGTGAACAGGCCCATTGGGTAATACATTTTGAAAATAGAATACATAGTTTTTACCTCGCTTTTAGTTGTTTTTCTTTGTGTTTGCCAAAAGTGCGCCGGTTAGGCTAGCAATCTGTGCGCCTTGTTGCTTGACCGTCATTTGAGTTTGCAACAGCTGAGCAGTAAGTGCGCTGATTGTTTGATCAGAGTTGTTCGGCTCTTCCTTGACTTCTTCATGCGGAACTTCTGGCAAACTCTTACGCCAAGTTTCTTCATCTACACCGGTCCAAGCCGAACCGTTCCATGTAGGGTTAAGCAACGGCTTACCTTCGTTGTCAAATGGTGCGACAGTAGTTGCGTTTGCTGGAACTTGTGCGTCATCTTCGATGATGTCAAAATAGCTAAATGCGTTCTTGTTAGTCGGTTCAAAAAAATAAATCTTTTTTGCCATCAAAAATCACCTCCAATTATTGGAACAACAGAAACATGCCGACAAATCCAATCCCAGTATGTTCACCAATTGCGGTGCCACGTGTAGCAACTGACAACTGACCATTAGTATCTAACGTCCAGTTAACAATTGCTCCGTTATCTTCGGTTTTTTGTTCCGGGATTGCTTTGATTTTCGTAGCTCCGTTAAGGAATGATTTAGGCAACGCAACATTTTTATACGACTTCCATTTTTCGTTACCTGTGAAATCGTTAATCCATAAATTGACAAACAGCAGCGAAACGTTATCGAAATCTAATCGCCAGCAGAAGTTGACATTTTTCTCGTTCGTGCCATTGACGTTAGTCATATCAGAACCAGAAAGATACGTTGTTTTGAACGTATTTTTGAGCGTTTCAAAGTTGGCTTGGATAGCTTCAGGCCCTTTATCCATGTTGCTAAAAATCTTAGTAAGGTCCATTTTTTCACCTCTTAATTCTTATAATAAATAGCCTTGACGCCGTTAAACACGCCAAAGCTACCATCATCTAATTTTTGCATTAGTTGGTTGTCTGAAAAGTTGCTGAATTTACTCGTGATTTCTAACGTGCTAATGCCGTTAGATACACTGACAACTTTAACCGGCAACGTTTGTCGATTGCCACCGCCAAAGAAACCGCTAGGCTCAGTGCCGATTGGTACGATACCAAGTGGATACTCCAGATAGGTTACATTGGCGGTTGAACCAACTGTTAATGTCGTAGGAACACGAATGCGAATGCCTCGTGTCAGTACGCTGATACTTTTTGATTCGCTTTCTCGCAAGCCGTTATAGGCTGTTACGCTTAACGTGTATGCCGTGTTAGGCGATAACCCCGTTACCGTGTAGCTCTTACTGCTTGTAGTTGCGATTAAAGCAGTGCCGTTGCGTACTCGATACTGCATGACATCACCTGCTTTTTAAGTCCAACTCAAACCAACGCTGTTAGTGGTTACGTTGCTTGACGTAAGGTTAGATACGTTGACCAGTGCTTCATAGACCGTGATTGTTACCACGTTTGAAGTCTTAGTGCCAACAGTTGCTTTGATCGTGGTAGTACCAGGCGCAATTGCCTTGACATTTCCAGATTGATCAACCGTTGCAACCGTTGGCGTTGTACTGCTCAACGTGTAGTTTCCGTCCGTTTCGTTAGCTGGCGTTACCGTTACGCTGACCTTAGCCGTACCGCCAACTTCAAGTGCAGTCTTGTCAATTGCAATCGTAATAGATTGTACTGGGATTTCGCTAGTCGTTACCGTTACGATGTTCGACTTGGCACTTTCCCGCAGACCGTTGTAGCTACTTACAGCAAAACGATAGGTCGTTTTTGCTTTCAATCCCGTAACCGTGTAGGTTTTCTTGTCAGTAACTTCCGCAATCTTCGTTAGCTCTCCGCTAGCGCCTAAGCCTTGATAGATATAATACTTCAAATTAATTCTCCTCCTTTTTTAGTTGCGCCATTCTAGCCGTTGCGTATGCTCATCGATGTAGATAGCTCGCAGATCAGTAGGGCTCGTTGGCTTGCTGAAATAGCCTGAACCGCCTGCAAGGGCGCTCTTGCCTTTGCCTTCTCCAGTCAGTGCCAGTTGTGCGTTAACATTGCCCAGACTGACTTTAATTGTCTTGTAGCCATCGCGAACATACCATGCACCGGCGCTCGATTCAAAGTTCGGCGCGTCATCTAGGTAGAAATTACGCGGTAACCGAACCTTAATCGTGTTAGCGTCTGGATACATAGCCATGCAAGGGACTAGCTTTGTGTTAGTCTGACCAAACCCGCTTGGGCCACTCCCTAGCCCGTTAGGTTCAGTACCAATTGCATATTCGTAATACATGACTTTTGGCTCTGGATAATCAGCTTGATTGTGTACGATTGTGATTTCGTAACCATAAAGCAAATCTTCCAGACTATCAGCCGTAACCATGCTTGCGTTACGCTCAGCAACCATGCCGTTAGCTAACTCAATGGTGTTAGTACCGTCTGGTGTTTCGTCCTTGTGCTTAACGCGGATTTGCCAAACAGCGCCATGCCCATCATCGTAGTTGTCCCAACCTTTCGTGATTGCAAGGTCGTTCGCAGCTAACGCAGCATAGCTTTGCATGGTCGGAACATCGCTGAACTGCCATGCTCGATCGTGGAACTGAGCTTGTTTCAGTGTTTCTTGAATTTGTTGCGTCATGAGCAGCAGTGAGTTATACCGTGCAAACAAACCGTCCTTAGGGTCGTTCACTGCTGCCATTGCGTCGCTTAATGACTGTTTGTACTTGGTCAGCCAATCGTTAAATTCCTTGCTGTACGTTTCGCCGGCGTCATCAAGTTTGTCCTTAATCGCGTTGCCTTTGTCGGTTACTTGCTCAAGAATTCGTTCAAACTCTCCGATATAATCACGGCCAGCGTTGCCAACGTGAGCGAAAAACTGATCGTCGATAACATCAAAATCCATGTCAACGGTTGATACCGTCTGACCATCTCGGCCAATGAACCGAACAAAGAACTGTTGCCAGTGTCCAGGCACGTTGAACGTGCGCTCGTCAAAGTGCAGCGTTACCCGCCCCAGTGCGATTTGGTCGTTGCGATCATTCGCTTCTACTGGATAGATATGCTTATGCACATAGCCTTGACTGTCAACACCGCCATATTCGTATTTCCAGCCCCGCATATCAACGGGAAGACTGTTGCTAGTGATATACACCGGCAAATAGTCGTCAGTATCGCCTACACGGCCTTTGAAATATCCGCTAATATCTAAGATTTGGTCTTGATAGCGCGTTAGATCAAGCGTTAGCCGTGCTTTTTCTCGTAATGCCATTTATTCACCTTCTTTCATCGTTCATTTAAAGTGTCTTCATCAAGCCCGTACGAATCCAGGAAACCGTCTACTTTGTCCTGCTTTGCAGCTAACAGTTCAAAGCCTTTTGCAATAGCTTCCCGAACATCTTTCCCATACTGGGCTTTGCGTATCGTTTCCGCAATGCTCTTCATCTCATCGGTTGTTGCCATTAGTTAGCTCCCTTCAACTTATCAACTTCGGCTTTCAACGCGTTAAAGTCCGCCTGTGATACATAGCCCGCCGGTATCTTATCGTTAATGATTGTTTGCAGTTGACGCATGTCAAACTTAAGCTGCGTTACGTCTTCACTACTTGTCACGTTCTGAATAATCGTAGTTGTGCTTGACGTGTTAGATTGACCGCTCGCTTGAACCTCAGCTACACGGCTAACGATAACCTTAACCCGCTCAAAGTCTTGCGCTTGACGGCTCGTTTCTAACTGATAATCGGTCAGCCCTAACGACTTATCGCCGATAGTCAACGTTGACTTGTGCGGTTGCAAGAGGTCAACTTCTTTTTGCACCACTCGCAGCAACTGTGATTGCGCTACATACGGGTTGATGAACATATACCGGTCGGCAACTTTGAAATGATCAAAGTTAGGCAAATTCAACTCAACCGCGCTGACTTCCCAGCTCTCTGGCACTCGCTGTGCGTCAATCCATGCTTTTGCTTGGTTCATTAAATCGTTAGCGTCGGTTACTTCGTTAAACTCAATCGTTCCGTTGATAATGCCGAATTCTTTTTGCAAGTCTGGTATATCAATGTAATCTCGCCCTTCGTTGACGCTAGTAATCGTTAGCTTTGGCCTAGCAGCGTTTGAGTTGCTGACCTCATCTTTCTTGCTCTCGTCTTTTGACTGTGAGCCATCACCGCCGTTTTTGATCAGCGCTTGCGGGTCTAACCACGTGCCATCGTTTGTGAACGACTTCTTGACGGCATCGTAGAAATCAGCTTTAGTAACGCCAACGTGCAAGTGATCAGTATTTCGCCAACCGATAATATCGCCGGTTTTGACCTTATCACCGATGTTGACACGAATTTGACCGGCACTACTAAACGCCTCTTGATAGACAATGTTAAAACCGTCAGTGCTGTGCGTTACAACGTAGTTGCCAAGCCCGCCCATGTAGCCCTTGAAAACAACCGTGCCACCATGAATGGCATGAACTTCACTGCCTGGGTGATCAACCGAACCGAAATCTAATCCATCATGAAATGAATTAGGTCTAAAGCCACCATCATAGCCAAATTTTTGGGCTTGGCTAAAACTGCCTTCGCCAACGCTAGGAAACGGCCAGCCCCAACCGTTAGTGAGCGTTTCGGTCGTGGTATCACTGACTGGGCCATTAACCCGCCGTGTACCAGTTGGGCCCCAACCGCCGGCATGTGAAATGTCAGCAAGCCAGTTTGAATCGTTGAACAGCGCCAACAATTGGTGAAAGCCTTTGTGAATGTCTTCATAGCCTTGTACCTTCCACTTATCGAATGTTGGCTGAATATACTGTAACAGCCCTGTTGACGGGTGCCCTGCCTGTGCGTTGCTATCCCAGTTGTTAGTTACCGTTTCGCTACCACCAGATTCCTGATTGATACGCCTTAGAACAGCGTTCAACCCGTTCTGGTCAAGGTTGACGTTCATCATCTTCGCAGCATGCTTAATGGCTTCTGTCCAATCGCCATTAATAGCAGTCGTTGCCCCACCGCCAGTCGTTGTTGTTGAGTTTTCGCCGTCAACCTCGACTTTTTGGGGCTCTAACTGTTTGCCCAACGGGACGAGCCTAGTTATAACCTTTGTGGGGTCAATCGTAAGGCTAGCCGATTGCATGTTAACTGCTAACTGAATAGGCGTGTCGTTCTTGTGGTCATTGCCAATATCAGTTACATAATCAAGCATGTTTGGGCCGTCCGGTTTGTACTCTGTTACCAGATAACCGCCCAGCTCGTTAATCAGCTTGTCTTTGATTGCGTCCCGTGTTTTGGGATAATCGATTTGCCGATAAGCGTCATCTTTGTTGTTGGTAACGTTGCAGTTACGCAGCTTGAACTGCTTATACTGTGGCACTTGGCTATTGTGGACATCAATCAATGATTGAAGAAATTCTTTCGGCGTTAGTCCAACTGCTTCATAGAAGCGCTGAATGCTATCTAGCAGATACGCTTCAATGTCTTCGAACGTATACGTTCTGATGAAGCGCCCGCTTGATTGCATTTCTTTCTTTGGCTTGATTGCTCGGCCACGAAACAATAGTTTATCGTCATCATAGACTTCAACATGCGTATGCATTGGCCTAACATTGTCAAACAGCAAACTATCTCGGTTAACCGTTAACTCCAGATCATCAATATCGGTTTCTTTGATTGTCAACTTGCCTTCACTGACCGTGCGATTCACTCGTTGATCAAGCACGATAAAGCCGTTCTTGTCGGTTGGTTCGTTATATCCGATAATGCGATACATTAAACCATCTCCTCACGTTTGAAAACAAACTCAATCGTGCCGTTGCCAGACAAGTTAATTTTGTTGTCGCCAATATCAAGAACCACTTGCGTTTGCTTGTAGTTGCTATCGTTAAGCGATACTTCGCCGAAATTTCCTTTTGCTTTGATGTTCCCTGTTACCACGAATGACGATAGAACCGGCCGTGAGCCAATGTTTTTAACATTGACGTCCTGACTACCATTGACGCTGAACTTGACTTGTTGCCATATCCAGTGCGGGAAGAAAACATCGTCCCAGTAGTCAGCGCCTTCGTTGTGGTTCGTGTAAGCATAGGGATATGCAGTGAACACGATTGACGCTTCTAGCGTTTCGTTGTCGCTGCTATCATCAACTTCAACGCTCTTGCACTTGGCCCACCAGTAGTAAACCGGTTCGTGAGTATCAACCAACTTGCCCCAGTTGTGGGGCATTAGTTGCCGTTTCAGCTCTTGTTCAAAGCCTTTGCGGTTGTGATACTCTTCGCCGACATATAACAGCTTGTAGGTGATTTCTCGGTTGTTGAAAAACCGTTCGTTATCGATCATCGAAAAATCATAGCTACCTTGTTTGTATGGCACGCTTTCAGTGATTTCTTGCTCTTCTGGTGTTGGTGCCGTTCGTTCGGTTAACCACCAACCAGATTTGACACTATCGAAATCGGCGAAAGCGAAACCTTCGACATTTGGCAACGTGTCAACGTCAACTTCGGTTGGCGGTAAATCTCTGAATATAAATTCCATTAACTCCACCTATCCTTTAATGCCGTTCGTTGTCCTAATCGTTGATCGTAACTGCCAGCCGTTGCACCGACAAGCACGCCAGAATCAAGAATCATCGTTGTATCTTTACCTGCAATTTGGCGCAAAAGCGCGTTGTTTCGCATTTGCAAAGTGCTGTCTTGCATAGTCAGCGAACCGGCGAACCGTGATTGTACATCGCTCGCCATGCCGTTTAGACGGTTAGCAAAACCAGATACATCAGGTTGCATTGCGTCAGTGATTTGCTTGTTCATCGCCAGAACAGACTTTTGAACATCACTAAAGCCATCAACTAACCCGTTGCCCAGACCGTTCATAATGGCATGACCGGCGGGAATCAGCAAACGCCGGTCAACGCTGATAGGCCCTTTGTGGGCTTTAATCCACTTGCCAATGCCACCGACAAACGACTTGACACTTTCCCAAGCTCGTTTAAGACCGCCAAGCAGACTGTTCATGATAGCTTCACCTTCATCACTAAGACTGAAATGCATAACGCCTTTGATAAAGCCAACACCGGCGTTGAAGATACCCTTAATCACTCCCCAACCGGCTTTAGCAACTCCAGAAACGGCTGTCCAGATACCGCTAAAGATTTCTTTGATACCGTTCCATGCTTGCGTCCAATCACCAGTGATAATGCCGATGAAGACATCGAACACGCCTTTGAGCACTTGCCAACCGCCTTGGAACACCGCAACAACGCCGTCCCAGATTGACTGAGCGATTTGAACTAACCCGGAAAGTGAGCCGGCAAAACCAGATACAATTGCGCCGATTAGATACATGATTGCTGACAGTGCAGCTTGGATAATACCGATAGCAGCTTGAATCAATGGCATAAGCGTTGTGATGATTGTCATGACTCCAGTAATCAAGCCAGCAATTGCATATACAACCGCGACAATTGCCCCAACAAGCACTACGCCAACAGCTTCGGCAATCATCTGAATAATCGGCATAAATGCTTGAAACGCTTGCCATAAGGCGCTGAATACCGGCTGTAACATTTGCCAAGCGACTTGGAATGCTTGAACAAGATTGTTCCAAGCGTCAACAATCTTATCGATTGCGGGCTTAATGATTGGATAAAACGCGTTCCAGGCGTTCGTTGCAACATCGCAGAACGATTTCCACGCCTTTTTGCCCGCCTCTGTCTGAGTTAAGAAATAACCAAGTGCAGCAACTACGGCAACAATTCCCGCAATTATTAGGACCGCTGGGTTAAGACTGACAGCAGCATTAAAAGCCATTTCGGCAAGTGCAGCAAGCTTTAAAGCTAACCCGACCGCCGTTAGTATGCCGACAAATGCCATTAGCGCAATCCCTAAACCAGTTATGATTTGGATTGCCGGACCGCCGTTATCAATAGCGTTAACGATTCCAGAAATAGCCTTGATTCCAACGCCACTCAAAGCGTCGAAAGCTGGTTGCAATTTCGTTGTTATAGTTTCGATCAGCCCGTCCATTGCCTGGCCTACAGTTTTGTACTCGGTAGACATTTTGGTGAATGCCTTGTTAGTACCAACTTTGGAAATCGCGTTGAAAAAGTCCTCAGTTTTAACTTTGCCATTTTGAACATCAGAAACTAACTGTGATGTTGATAATCCCATGCTTTTTGCAACCGCAGCAATACCGGCTGGCGTTTGTTCAAGCATAAGCTTAAAGTCTTCCCATTGAACCGTTGGCTTTGACGCCATTTGTGTTGCTTGTTGCGATA